>Ga0302253_1000047_pt1 | contig 156668 bp, 85 predicted proteins | sample AAG_RA_Trp_MG_FD_193537 | JGI IMG/M metagenome (GOLD analysis project Ga0302253, IMG submission 193537) | Enriched activated sludge microbial communities from anaerobic digester in WTTP, New Holstein, Wisconsin, United States - AAG_RA_Trp | ecosystem: Engineered > Bioreactor > Anaerobic >... | reverse complement strand
TGCTCAACCGGAGCTTGCTCAACCGGAGCTTGCTCAACCGGAGCTTGCTCAACCGGAGCTTGCTCAACCGGAGCTTGCTCAACCGGAGCTTGCTCAACCGGAGCTTGCTCAACAGGAGTTTGCTCAACAGGAGTTTGCTCAACAGGAGTTTGCTCAACCGGAGCTTGCTCAACAGGAGCTTGCTCAACAGGAGCTTGCTCAACAGGAGCTTGCTCAACAGGAGCTTGGGATGTAACAGGCGTAGACGCTGTTTCCGGTACTGATGGTTGTGGTTGTACAGGTTGTTGTACCTGTACATTTATATTCTGGTTTATCACGATATTATTTTCATTATGCTCGTCGCGTCGATGATGACGGCGGACCGGGGCATGATTATAAACCGGAATAGATTTATATATAGGTACAATCATATGAAGAGGCGGCCTGTAATAAACAGGGTTTCTGTAACATTGATAATAATTATATTCTTCATAATCGGCGCGATACTGTGTAATTCCAACATATTTTTGCGGTCGTTCGTACTCATAATAAACCGGGTCATACAAATTATCGTTGAAATTGGAATAATATCCGCGGTTCCTGTACATTTGGTCTTGATATACATTATACATTCGCATTTCGGCTTCGTATGGCGGATCCTGTTCATAGTAATCATAGTTTTCTGTGTGGGGAGGAATCCATCCCTCGTCCTGGGAATCCTGGTAATCTTCGAGATTGTTTCTTTCCATACAGAGATTTTGTCCGACTTGTTTTATTTTATATTTCAGTTCCGATAAACTCTGTGCACTGACATTGCACGATTGAATGACCAGTCCTGTCTGTGTATCTACAATACGGGCGGATATGAAGTAGTCGCCCATATATCCTACGGTTCCTATGACAACATACTTCACATCGTATAAGTTGCCGAATTTTTCCCTGTCCCTGCTGTTTTCAATAAGGTCATCCGTTTGAATATCCAATTCATCAAGTAACCGTCTTAATTGTCTTCTTTCGACGATCTCGTATTTATCGGAGAGGTATGGGACCAGCAGTTCGGGAACAGCGGTTGACGGATCGGCCATATCGATATCTCCGGATACATCGAAATCGAGAACCGCCAATCTGTCTTTCATGTTGTAATAATCTTGCGCCGCCTGATTGATAAAATAATCCACTTCATCGGTATCCCAGTATTTTTTCGCTTCGTGAAAACTCTTTAATGACTCGGCGATCATTTCTTTGTTTCTGGATACTCGTCCTTGTTGGAACTCTTTGGTTCCTTCGTTTATATACCGGTCATAATTTTTCAATGAAGTATCGATTTTTTTAAGAAGCTGGCGGGCGTTTTTGTCGTCTTTTTCTTTAAGAGCGTTTTCGAGGCTTATTCTGGCGTATTTTAGCTCCGGAGGTGTTTTCTTGTAATACGATTGAGCCTGAGAATAGTACAAATTGAATTTATCTTTTTTTGATTTATCGGATTGCGCCAGTTTTTTGGCCGCGTCTTTCGCGAGGTTTTTAATATCTTTGTAAAAAGGTGTATCCGAATATTTTTTTATGTTTTTATCGGATCCTTTTTTTGACGCGTCGGTATATTTTCCTTCTGCGATAAGGGTTTTGAGTTCTTCTCTTAACAAATAAGCGTCTTTTTCGGTTTGCACAACCGGCCTGAGTTTCTGAATCTGGTCGCTGACTTCTTTTGTATCCATTTTCGCCTGAGCGAACTCAAACGACGCCAGAGCGTTTCTGTATCGCTTTTTGGCAAGGTAATCTGTCGCTTGTTTGTAGTAATAAGAATACGCCCGTTTCTGTTCCTCGTCGAGTTTTACGCTGTATTGTTTTTCCAGATCCATAAGTTTTGTGGAGTGTTTGAAACGTTTTTTTGCTTCCTGAAGAACGGATATAGCTCTTGAATATTGCCCGGTTTCCGCATAAAAACCGGCCTGGTTGGCGGCGGATTCTATTTTAACATTCGCTATATCGGTGAAATATTTGTATACACCGAACGATGTTCCCGCAATAATTAGTAAAACCGCTGAAATTGAAATCCAGAATACCGGTGATTTTGTTTGAATGAGTTTTTTAATTTCCATAAATTTCCTTCTTCTCTTATAATGAAAGTCATTAATTATGATTAGATTCTATACCAAAAGATTAGACGGATTTTTTTGTTAAACCATTAAAATATTTTGCTAAGGAGTTTAGGATTATGAATAAAGTTATTGAAAACATACATCAGCGCAGATCGGTTCGTCAATTTGAGAATAAAAATATTCCTGAAGATATTTTAAATAGTATTATCGATGCCGCAAATGCCGCTCCAAGCGCTATGAATTTACAGCAATGGCGGTTTTTGGTTGTGCGCGATGAAAGTTTCAGAAAAAGAATCGCCGGGATAGCTTATGAAAAGTACAAGGTGTGGCTTAATTCCGCTTCAGATGATTTCAAAGAACGGCGCAGGGAAATTGACGCGCAGGTTGAAGATCCCATATATTATGACGCGCCGGTAATTATATTTGTTATCGGATCGGGGATGACAGCACATTTTGATTGTCCCATGGTTTGCCAGAACATAATGCTTGCCGCTCGTTCATACGACATAGGAAGCTGTTGGGTTTATTTGGGGCAAATGATATTTGACGATCAGGATATACGAAACATCATGGAGTTGAAAGAAACGGAATCTGTTTACGGTCCGATCATATTGGGGTATCCAATGGGAGAGTTCCCTGAACCGCCTGCGAGAAAAGAGCATCCGGTTATATGGCTCTAAAAAAGTGTTAAAAGGTATTTAAAAAAGGGATGCGAAGCATCCATACAAAAAGTTTTTGTTTCTTTTTTCAAAAAGAAAAAAGTCTTTTGTTTTTATTATTATAGGCATTAGAATCCGCTGAATTAATTTTTCCTGAAACAATAAATTATATTCTCTAACGAAAACCTTAATAAAATAAAACTGTGATTATTGCTGACGAAATTATTTATATATGTAATAATTATACTAAGATTTAGTGTCTAAATGGAACAGGTATGAATTCTATTTATGAATAGATAAAATTATTTTAAATTAGCTTATTCATAAAGGAGCGGTTTATGAAAAAATCTATTTCAGAAACAGCAAAAAAAATTGACAAACCGGACCGAAATAAATCGAAAAAGATAATCGAATCGTCTTTAGTTACAAAAACATTCGCACAGTCGTTTCTCGAAAACCTCTATTTCCTTCAGGGAACTATTCTCCCAAACGCCACAAAAAATGATATTTACATGGCAATGGCTTATACAGTTCGCGGTAAACTTATGGAGAAATGGATTGGTGAACTCAAAAAATTAACTGAATTAAAAAAGAAACCCGAAGACGTTAAGATAATATGTTATTTATCCGCCGAGTTTCTGCCGGGACCGCATTTGGGCAACAATCTAATCAATCTTGGATTATACGATGAAGCCCAAAAAGCAATGAGTGAGTTTGGTTATGATTTGAAAAATATAATTGATCAGGAAGAAGAACCCGGGCTTGGCAATGGTGGGTTAGGCAGGCTGGCATCATGTTACCTCGATTCGCTTGCCGCACTTAACGTACCTGCTATCGGTTATGGAATCCGTTACGAGTTCGGTATTTTTGACCAGAGAATATGCGACGGCTGGCAAGCGGAAATCACCGACAAATGGCTCCAGTATGGTAACCCGTGGGAAATAACGCGGCCACAGTTCTCTGTTCGCGTAAAGTTGGGAGGTTATACAAAATCATATTGCGACCAGTCGGGCAAATACAAAGTCAACTGGATACCTCATCGGATGGTAAAAGGTGTGCCTTATGACACACCCATTATCGGATACAAAAGCGATATATGCAATACAATGCGCCTGTGGCGGGCGGAAGCGATAGAATCTTTTGATTTCCAGGATTTTAACAAAGGCGATTATTACGCCGCGGTTGAGGAAAAAGTCGTATCCGAGACAATCTCCAAAGTCCTTTATCCTAACGATGTTTATGAATCCGGAAAAAAATTGAGGCTTATTCAGCAATATTTTTTTGTTGCCTGTACTCTGCACGATATGTTCAGGATTTATATAGATAATTTCAAGGATCTCGGCGATTTCCATAAGGTATTTGCCATTCAGCTTAACGATACACATCCGAGTATCGGTGTGGCTGAACTTATGCGTATTCTCGTTGACGATTACGAAATGGATTGGGACAAGGCATGGGATGTAACTCAAAAAACGTTTTCGTTTACAAACCATACCCTTATGCCTGAAGCCCTGGAAAAATGGCAGGTAGATCTGTTTAAAGAATTGCTTCCCAGACATCTTGAAATAATTTACGAGATCAACCGGAGGTTTCTTGAAGAGGTTAGCGTCAGGTTTGCGGGCGATACAAACAAAATCGCCAACCTGTCGGTCATAGATGAATCCGACGGGAAATTTGTGCGGATGGCAAATCTCGCTGTTCTTGGCAGCCATGCCGTAAACGGCGTATCCGAACTTCATTCGCAACTGGTAAAAGATCAGCTTATGAATGATTTTTACCGGCTTCAACCCGATAAGTTTCTCAATATAACTAATGGCGTAACACAGCGAAGATGGCTGGCGCTCAGTAACCCGTCTCTCGCGCGGTTGATAAGTGAAAGTATCGGTGAACAATGGTTAAAAAACCTTTATGAGCTAAAAAAACTCGAGTCTTTTGCGCAAGAAAAATCTTTTCAGAAACAGTGGAGAAACGTAACACTTGAAAGTAAAAAATTTCTGGCGGCGGTTATCAAAAAAAGAGCGCATCTGGACGTTAATCCTGAATCTATGTTCGATATTCAGGTTAAACGCATACATGAATATAAACGCCAACACCTGAATATATTGCATGTTATTACCCTTTACAACAGATTGAAATCCGATCCGGATTTGAACATAGCTCCACGCACGGTAATTTTCGGAGGCAAAGCCGCTCCCGGTTATTTTATGGCTAAACTTATAATAAAACTAATAAATTCTGTTGCGGATGTGATTAATAAAGACAAAGATATCAAAGATAAACTTAAAGTTGTGTTCCTTCCGGATTTTAACGTGAAATACGGGCAGAACGTATATCCCGCCGCGGATTTGTCCGAGCAGATATCGACTGCGGGAAAAGAAGCTTCCGGTACGGGCAATATGAAATTCGCTCTAAACGGTGCGCTGACTATCGGTACTTATGATGGTGCCAATATTGAGATCCGACAGGAAGTCGGGGAAGAAAACTTTTTTCTGTTCGGGCTGACCTCGGACAAAATAGCCGATCTGAAACCTCAATACAAACCGGCTGAATACTATGAGTCGGATCCGGAACTTAAAAAAGCCATTGACCAGTTATCATCAGGTTACTTTTCAAACGCTGACAGGTCGCTTTTTAAACCGCTTGTCGATTCTTTGATAAATAACGACGAATTTATGCTTTTTGCCGATTATAAAAGTTATATCGATTGCCAGGATAAAGTATGCTCAACTTTTATGGATCCTGAAAGGTGGACAAAAATGTCTATTCTCAATGTGGCGAGAATGGGAAAATTTTCTTCTGATCGCGCGATTAAAGAATACTGCGACAAAATATGGAATGTTAAACCGATAAAAATTTAACCTTATGATTACAGAAAAAAAGTTATTCTTTCAGTTTCTTGAAGGTGGCGTGAGGCTCGCGCTTAATAAAACCAGTATCGCCGGTTCAGGTACAGTTGAAGTTCCATCCGAATATTTCGCGTAAAATATCTCGCGATCCGAACCCAAACTGTCACAGTACGCTTTCCATAAAATATTGTTGCCGCTTATTTGCGGTTGCAGGTCATTGTAATTGTTATTGTACGCTGGGGTATTTTGAGCGAACCTGCATGCGAATAAGACACTGACAACAATATAACCGATAACGCAAAGCAGAAACAATGTTGAATTTACTCATCGTTCAACAGATGTTTTTCAGTGAATACAGCTAATTTCTGCTGTTTTAAATAAAGATTGACAGAATAAATACATCCGATTAATATTGATAGAATTCAAAAACAGACGGATTTTAAGTATGAAAAAAAAGTTATTTATAATTACTTCTATTCTCATCGCCATATTTGTAAATTACGGTATTTTCGCGCAGGAAAACTTATCGCAGGTAACCCCGGATAACGATTCGGCAAACTTATACGAGCCTGAGCCTTCAACGCAAGGAAATTCTGCATCGCAAAATACCATAAATCAATACCCTTTAACTTTACCTCAGCAAAACAGGCAGGCACAACAATCGATATCCGGTCAGGTTCCGGCTCAGAATACGGTTCAGGCGCCCGCAGGCGATTCAAACATATATCCTGAAGCGGCGGTACAAAATACATCGCGACCCACACCGAGAAAACGAGTTATAAATTATGTCTCGCCCGATGACTTTAACCCTAGCACAAATAACGTTGGTTATCAGGCACAACCGCAATCGCAACAAATTGCGCAACCTCAAATTCAGCAACAGCCTGTAACTGAGGTTCAATCGCAACAGATTCAGCAAACTATGCCTTTACCGCAACAAAACACATCCCAGGTTCAGGGAACTGCAACCCAGGTTCAGCAAATACCTTTATCTCAACCTGAGCAAAACTCGCGCAAGAATATACAGGAATTGGCCCAGGTACAAGCGGAAGAACAAGATAAAGAAAAAAAGAAAAAAAAAGGTGTTCTCGGAGGTTTATTCAATATATTCCGGCCTGTTGAAGAAGAAAAACAGCCGGAAACCATAATAATACAAAAACCTGAACCGCAGGCGCCCGTTCTTCCTGAACAGCCTCAACCCACACAACCGATGGCTCCTGAACTTCCACCGCAACAATTCCAGACACAACCCATAGAACCTGCGCCCGAAACCATACCTGAACCATCAGAACCGACTCCGAATTACAGCCAACCGGCACAACCGGTAGATGAATCGCGGATTGAAGTGCCTGAACCACCGAAACCGACTTTGCCGGAACCTGTTGCGCCCAAACCATCGCCGGAAAATCCACCTCCGCTTCCGCCTCCACCGGTAAACGAGAAGGTAAAAATGCCTCAATATCAACCTAAAGATTATTCAAAACTCTTTAGTATGAAAGGATTAAGCCATATTCTGCTTAAAAGCCATTTTAAAATTTATTATGGGTTTGTGAGTAACTCAAACCAGATTATACAACGGCTGGATAAACTCATTTCTAAGGGAAATTCAAATTCGTTTGAGTTTTACGAGCTTAAACGGAGGTTTTCTTATGAGTTTAACGGGATGAAACTCCATGAAATGTATTTCGAGAATCTGGGAGGCAAAACTCAACTTCACCCGAATACACTTTTATACGCTAAAATGCTCGAGAATTTCGGCAGTTATAAAGCATGGCGCAAAGAATTTATCGCCACGTCGCGTGCGAAAGGCATAAGCTGGGTAATCCTGTATTACGATCCGCAACAGGATTGTCTTATCAACGTCGGCGTGGAGTCCAACGATACCGGTTCACTCGCGGGTTGTGCCCCAATAGTGGTTCTGGATATAACCGAACACGCCTATATTGCCGATTATGAATTGTCTAAATCAAGTTATATAGAGATGTTCTTCAAAAATCTCGATTGGGATATCGCGGCAATGCGCTTTAAAGACGCGAAAAAAGAATAATCAATTATATTTCCTGAATATGCCGATAACTTTTCCCGCTATTCGAAACGATTGGTCTTCAAGAGAAACTTTTATCGGGCTCATAGCCTCGTTTTCCGGTTTAAGCTCAATATAGTTTTTGCGGACTATAAACCTCTTTACCGTAGCTTCATTGCCGATAATGGCAACAATTATATCGTTGTTCTCGGCGGTAGCCTGCGGTTTTACCAGTACCATATCACCATGTTCTATATGCGCGTTAATCATACTGTCACCCGATACACGCAGTATAAATGCGTTGCCGTATCTGACAAGCCTTTTGTCGATAGCGAAATATTCCTCAATATTCTCTACTGCGCAAATCGGTTCGCCAGCCGCCACTTTACCGATCAGAGGAACAAGGGTTACTGTCGATTCGTCTGTCAGTTGTGACACGTCTGCGCCTTTTACGGTTATACTTATGGTTCTCGCTCCACCCTGCCGGTTTATCAATCCCTTCCTCTCCAATGCGTTAAGATGATCAACCACAGAAGTCAGCGATTTGTAACCGAAATGAGACGCTATCTCCTTTATTGAAGGAGGGTAACCCGAAACTCTCTGTACCGATACTATATAATCAAGCAGACTCTTTTGTTTGTCTGTAAGGTCTCTTGTGCCGGCCATTTTTGCCTCTAATTAGTTAAGTTATTTTATGTAAAAATTAATTTTCTTTTATAATACTGTAATAAAATACGTATATCAACCTTTTTTTTAACTAAATAGATTATCAAACATAATGAAAAAATTTTTATAATCTGCAGGTGAGCTGGCAAATTATATCTTTTTAACCTGTCGTTCCATTTAATTTAGGATGAAAAATATTATGTGAAATATACAATGACCGGTTATAATGTTAAGTAATAAATAGAGAATCAAGTGTAAATGAAGATTACCACAAAGCTAATAGATGTCCTGTAAAAGAAATGAATGCCGCGTTAATTATTTAATTGTGATTATAATAGTATACTGATGTATCGCAGGTAACAAGGAGTTATTTTATGAACCGATATGACAGGGAATTAGCTGAAGGCATATTGTTTACTGATTTTTATCAGCTTTCGATGGCTCAACTATATTTTGCCAGAGAAATTCACGAGATACCCGCGCAATTCGATTTTTTCTTCCGCAGCTATCCTGATTACCATGGGCATAAAGCCGGGTTTTGCATAAACGCCGGTATGGAATCGCTTTTGAATTGGATGGGGAAATCGCGGTTTGACGATCTATCGCTGAATTATTTGCGGTCACATAAAAAAAATGACGGGAAACCGTTTTTCTCCGAGGATTTTCTTAACTGGCTTAAAGATAACGGTAACTTTGATTCAATTTCAATGCAGGCAATAACCGAAGGGCGGGTAGTACATCCGAATGTACCGTTAGTTACGGTGCAGGGGCCTTTGATTATGACGCAGATACTTGAGTCGGCACTCCTTAACCATTTGAATTTCCAGATACTTATCGCGACAAAAGCCTCACGGCTAAAAGAAGCTGGCAGAGGACAACTTGTTTTAGAGTTCGGAATGCGCAGAGGCCCCCATACCGGCACAAACGCCGCTACAAGAGCCGCCATGATAGGCGGAGCCGATTTCAGCTCAAATACAGGTATGTCGTATTTGCTCGGGTACCCGCCAAAAGGAACACATGCGCACAGTATGGTTCAGGCGTTCATGGCACTCGGTTATGGTGAACTGGGTGCATTTGAAGCGTATGCCGAAATTTATCCTGACGATTGCCTGCTCCTTGTGGATACCATAAACACCCTCGAAAGCGGTATCCCCAACGCAATAAAAGTGTTCGAGAAACTTCGCAAACAAGGGCATGAACCTGTCGGAATACGTCTTGATTCCGGTGACCTCGCATACCTTAGTATAAAAGCGGCGAAAATGCTCAATTGCGCCGGATTCGACAAAACCAGAATCGTATTATCCAATCAGCTTGACGAAATGGTTATCTGGCAAATATTGACTCAGATCGAGGAAGAAGCGCCCAAATACGGAGTGGATCCGGACCGCCTGATAAAAAGAATGATTTACGGTGTGGGCACATCGCTTGTTACATCAAAAGGAAACTCATCGCTCGACGGAGTATATAAAATGACTGCTGTTTATAATAACGGGATCTGGATACCGGCTTTTAAAATATCCGATTCGCCTGAAAAAACAATTAACCCCGGCTATAAAAAAGTATGGAGAATTTATGACGACAGATTCATCGCTGTCGCTGATTTATTAAGCTTGTACGACGAAAATCCAACCGATTGGGATGAGGTTTTGCTCAGGCACCCCGCGGAAATAGATCGCAAGAGAATACTCAAAAAACAATCCGTATCGGTTATTGAACTTTTACAGAAAGATATTTTAAAAGAAGGAAAACTGCTTTATAACATGCCTGATCTTTCAGATATCCGGCAAATCTGCGAATCAGACCTTAAAATGATAGATCCGGGTGTAAAGAGAATCGTTAATCCGCACATTTACCATGTATCCCTGACAGAAAAGTTATGGAACCTTAAACATTCAATGCTGAATAAATCAACAACAAACAATGGCTATATTGTATAAGATATAAAATTGAAATAACACGCGGTAACATGAATCTAAATTATTGTGGATTTATAATGGATCTGTTAGATGAAAGGAGTGCGATATGTTTGTAAACCATGATACTTTATCGGATATTGCCAAATTCAAAAACCAGCGTGGATGCGCGTCTCTTTATATTAACGCTTTACCGGAATACCAGCAGAAAGATTTCGAAAGCAGGCTGAACAGTTTTTACGATGAGATAAAACGAAACTCAAGCCAACTCGCGCCGGATCAGGCGGAAAAAATAAGAAAAAATTTTTTTAATCATTATGACGAACTTTTAGTTAACTTTATCAATAACAAAGAAAAAACGTTTTGCGTGTTTGTATCGGATGAATTTTATAAACTGGTTGAGGTTCCCCTGAGGCTGAAAGAACGAATCGTAATCAATTCCGATTTTTATATCCAGCCGATGCTGATCCCTCTTGAACAGTTTGAGAGGTACGCCGTACTTGTATTTAACCGCAACAAAGCCCGTTTGTTCAATTATTACCTGGGTATGCTGGAAGAAGAAAAAAGCATTTTTCACGATTACGTTATGCCGAATATCAACCCTACTCGCGCTACATCGTTTCAATCTTTTGGAGAAAAAAGAGTCGCCAACCGTATCGAGGAAACATATAACAGGCACCTGAAAGATATTGCTTCGATTCTTATGGACAATTTCAAAACCTATGGTTTTACCAAACTGATTATCGGATCGCATCAGGAAGAACTTAAGTCCATACGCGGATACCTGCACAATTATCTTTTAGAGAGGCTTGCCGGAGAATTCGTTGCCAATGTTGACGAACAATTACCCGAAATTGAGAAACGGGCAAAGACAACTATCGAGAAATACCGTATATCCCATGAGAATAAACAGATAAATGATTTAATCGCCGCGTCGGCGCATGACAAAGCGGTTTTAGGGACGGAATTGGTTATCGACGCTCTGTTTTCCGATAATGTACGTATATTAATAATGAATGAAGACTATCACACTGAGGGTTATGTATGCCCTGATAAACATTTTTTCACCGCGAACGCAATAGAGGGTAACTGCTGTGCTTTATGCAGGAAAAAACTTGTCTATCAACCTTATCTTGAAGATGAGATCGCGGAATACGCATTTACGCATAAGGCGGAAATATTTCACATTTTCTTCGAGAAAGACCGGTTTGATGAACATAAAATAGGCGCTTTTTTGAGGTATTAACCATGTTTTAGCGCTTTTTATAAATCCTTAATCAAGAAACCGGATACGAAGTATACATGCAAAAAAGTTTTTGTTTCTTTTTTCAAAAAGGAAAAAAGTTTTTTACATTATTATTTTTTCGCCTTTAAGGTAAAATCATAGTTGGATTTATCAAAACTGCTCAAATTGTTTTCTGTAACTCCTGAATTTTCCTGAACAGTTATAAATATTCTATAACCCGTTGTTTTAGGGTAAGAATTAATTCTTGCGCTGTAACTGCCGGAATATTTATGAGTTGTCGCCGATACGCGCACAGATTGCTGAACAAGCAGGTACTGCGAATTCGCTGATGTGTTTATCAAATAAATTCTGACGATTATGGGAACAGAGGAATTGTCATCATATAGATCATATTTTACAGTCATGGAAGTAGTGGTAATGGTTTCACCTCCGTTGGGAGAAGTAACATAACATACCGGTGCGGTGTTATATACCGGTTGTAACGGTTCATATGGCGAAGATAGTTCGGGGCGCAATTGCCTGTAAGATCTTTTTGTTTCCCCGGTTGCGGGAAATACCTCATTTTCCGCTTCATAATAGTGAATTACATTATATTCCAGCTTGTTATAATAACTAAATGAATTCGGGTCTACATAGGCGTACTCGACAGTGTTTATCAATCTCTCCAAAGGTTTGTACCCGTTAAACCAGAACGATTCCGTGGGAGATGTATTGAATGTTTCGTAAACAATATCAATCGGTTTATTTAAAAACCTGCAGTATTCCAGCTCATCCTGACATGTAAAAATTGCTCCGTAATGTGTAACATAATTCATTATGGCTACCTTATCCACTATATCGATTACCTGCTCAAAACCTGTACCGGTATAACTGTCGTATGGTATATAATCCTCGTTCCAGAAATTACCTATCGCCACGGCAAATGGAATCGGATTGGGCATTCCTGAATTATTTTGGTTTACTAAGGATTGATAATAATCAATATTCTGGATAAATTGTTCCCAAACCCATGGTTCCATTCCAGGTTCATTGTCGGTATCTATGGCGTGAGGTTCAATGTCAAACTGGATTGAGTCAAACTGCTGGTCTTTATTTGCTCCCTGGTTGTACGTAAAGATTTTGTTTATATGATCGGCTCCTGTTTGCCGGTTATCTATGAAAGACCATTCAGGTTCGCCGGCAACATAATGCACTTTGAATCCGCGGCTATGCGCTTCAGCCATGAAAGCTTTAACTGCGGCATTATCAGTGCCGTTTATATCGGATGGAAGAGCTATTATAATCGATTCGATCTTGTTCTCTGCGTTTCCTTTTGGTGCGGCGCAAAAACTGAAAAAGTTTCTCTGATTCACAGGCTGGGTAACAAGATTATATCCTTCTTTCCAGACATATATTCCGCGTTTTGATTTGAATGTTTTATTTATTCCGCCGGAATATGACAGGTTAGATAAATCACAGTAAACACCGTAATCACCAATATCTGTCAGCATAAAGATACCGAAACATATACTTTCTTTTTCCACATTCCATAAATTCGTCGCGGATAACTTGAATTGCCATGTTACCTGCAATCCAGCAGGAGCCGATATCGGTTGAGCGGTTACGGAAATTACTTCAATCTCCGGTATATTCCATTCTATAGGCGAAAGATATGGAGATGTTTTCTTGAATGTCGCAAAACCGGTACCTTCCGATCCGTAATAACAACGTATACCTATTATGTTATCTCTCATCGCGTTTAAAATATGAAGTTCCGGATAATAATACGGATGCGCAAGAGGCTGTGAATCATAGAAAGCAAAATGTTTTGTGGTTACCTGATAAACCACATTCGGTTGTAACGAAGTAATATTATGGGAAATAGGAACAATGACGTTAACTATTTTATCACCGCAGGTATACACTTTGTAATAGTTTTTGGGTGTTTGTGCCGCGGGATCACTTGAGAATTTTGCGTATCCGGCAATTTCACAAGCTGTTGTGCTTCCGATCATCTTATAGGAAAACGTTCTTGGCGAATTATCCTCAAAAGGACCCCAGACTATACCGCCTATGGATCGGTCGATTGTACCTCCTCCTGTGATGTAAACAGGCGTAATCTCCGCAATCAGAAACTCAATAACATAGTAGGATGTCGTGGAAACGTCAGGGGTTACTGTCAGTGTTATCTCAGGCATGTTGCTGTCGCTTCCTGTTATTTGACGGGTTACTGATGATTGGGAATATACGAAGCCTGTTGAGAAAAGAACCGAAAAAACGAGAATTAATTCCAAAATCAGAATCCAGGATTTTTTCATAGTCAAATCCCCCTAATATAAAAATTATTATTTGGTTGCATAATAAATTTTAGGAGACTTATAAAACATGATTTGAGCAGAAAAGAAACCGATTTAGATTTAGCATAATCCTCATAACCAAATATATCATGATATATCTCATATGTCAATTTTAATAATAGTAGTAGAAGTAAGAATAATGACAGCAGATATTAACTTATTAGTATCATGTTTTATTTTATCAGGCGTACTTAAGCCAGAACAAAATAATGCATAACCTGTGTAAATATGAATTCCGTTTTATCTGCTGAAAACGAGATTTCTGCCCCACATTGTGTTTACGCAATAATCCAATAGTCTCTGGAGATATTCTTCGTCAAAGATTGTTTCGCAAACAGAAGATTTCAGCTTTTTTTTGTTATCGCATTTGAAATCGGGTTCGCTTCTCAAATAAGGCATATAAATTCTCGTTTTCTTCATAATCGACTGATGAAAAGCATCCTGTTTTTGACCATTATGAATATTGATACCGAATATTTCCCTGATAAATTTGGTCATCTCGAAGTTTTTAACGGGATTGTCGTTTACAAGGTTATAGGTTTTACCCCACAGCAACGATTCGCGGAATATTTCTTCGATCATATCCGTGAGGTAATCTATAGGAATATAGTTTTTTGTACATTCAGGAATAAAATTAAGATAAATAGATGTTTCTTTCTTTTTTTTCGCAAGAAGATAAAAAATTTTCATGAACTTATAGAATCCACTGAACTGAAATGTCTTGCCACTATTATATTCGCCGATAATTATTGAAGGCCTCAAAACAGTCAGGTTTTTCTCATTGGTTTTGAAATAATCTCGAACGGTATTTTCAGCGACAAACTTTGTTCTTTCATACTCGTTATTGAACGTCTGCCCCCTGTCAAGATCGGATTCAGAAAATGTTCCGGTTACCTGTCCGCATACATAGCTTGTGCTCAGATAATAAAACCGTTTATTATCCGCACAGAGGTTCAGAATATTATTTGTTCCGGCTATATTTGTGCGGGCGATTCTATCGTCGGCAGTCTCGAAAGATATGTCCGCGGCGGAATGAAAAATATCTGTAGTCTCGGAATTAAGTTTATCGTAATCGGTACCGGAAAGCCCGAATTTATGTTCGGTTAAATCACCCTCGTAAATATTTATCCGTTCAAAAGAAGGATCCATATCGAAATATTTGAATAAATTGATTAATCTTTCTTTTGAGGATATTCTTTTATTCGGGCGAATTAAAAGAGATATCTCAAGGCCACTGTTATTAATTATTCTTGATAAAAAGTACCCGCCTACAAGCCCGGTTGCCCCTGTAATTAAAACATTTCTTCGCATAAGCCATATTCCCATCTTTAAATAGTGTTTTAAATATTAGTTTCATAATGAGGCTATAAGGATTATATTATATCCCTTATTTAATATCGCAGGTATTGTGGTAAGTAAATTAAATCGGACTGGTTATATGTTTTAATTCAACCGATTATGCTGAATAAACAATCGAAAATGAAATATTATTTATATTACCTTTTGCCAGCATTGATGAAAAACCGTTTTACCTGTGTTTATTTGCCCAATAATTATGCCTCATTGTCAAATCTGTTATCAATGTATCAAAAAAGAATCTTTGTTTCCGTAAAAAATTAAACAATATATTATACACTATTTTTTAATAAAAAAAATCAAATTTTATTTGTGAGTTGTTCTATTGGATTAGATATTTTTACATATGACAGGGATATTGGAAGTAAAGTACTGTGTTCTCAAATTCTGACAGAATAATCCCACTGCATCTTATTCGGAGCTCAGCCAGTTATCACTGAACAGGTCTAATCCTAATAATCGCTTAATCGAATGGGTACATCTCTTATTTGAATTGGTAAGAGGACTTGTACCTTCTCTTATCTTTTAATCAGCAAATTTACTGATTAAACGTAAAGATAAAACATTCGGTAATTTACACACTTATTTATACATAAGGAATAAAAATTTATGGATTATATTGGCATTTTTGCTTATTATTATACAATTTGAACTCCGGGAAACAAATAATAAGAATTTTTTTTGATTTTTATATACGAATGAAAAGAGGAAATTATGAGAATTCTACTGGTTAACCCCAAACGAGTCGGAAGGGGACAATCATCCATACGTTATATGAACTCAACTCCACTGGCCCTGCCGATACTCAAAGCGTTGACCCCAGATGATATTGAAGTTCGAATTATTGATGAAAACTACGAACCGATACCATACGATGAACACTGGGACCTTGTGGGCATAACGGTTATGCTTCATGTGTCGCCAATGGCTATTGAGATATCAAAAAAGTTCAGGAGCCGGGGAATCAAAACAGCTTTTGGCGGGTTTTTCCCTACTCTTTGGCCTGATGAGGCAAGAGACCACGTGGATGTAATTGTTGCCGGCGAAGCAGAGTATATCTGGAAAGACGTAATTGGGGATTTACGAAAAAACAGCCTTAAACCTTTTTATAAAGCCGACAAACTTATCGACCTGAAAGATGTGCCGATAGTAAAACGCGATTATTTTTCCAAAGATGACGAGTTTTTTCATCTGGAAACTACCAGAGGATGCCCCTATAACTGCGATTTTTGTTCGGTTACGGCATTTTACGGGGCACAGTTTCGCCATAGGCCTGTTGAACACGTCATCCGACAGCTTGAGGAACTTAAAGGAAGACAAATATTTTTTGTCGACGATAACATAACCGGTAACCCGAAATACGCCAGGGAATTATTTAATGCGATGATACCGCTTAAAATAAAATGGAGCGGACAGTTCTCGCTCAATAACGCCGAACGTACCGACATAATGGAGCTTGCCGCCGAAAGCGGATGTCAGTTCCTGTTTACCGGAATAGAATCCATAAGCCAGGAAAATCTTGAGGCGGTAAACAAAACATGGGCAAAATCAAGTAAATACGCTGACTGGATCAAAAAAACACACGATGCCGGCATAGCGGTTTACGGCTCGTTTATTTTCGGGTTTGACGGAGATAAACCGGAAATCTTCAAACAAACTCTGGATTTCTGCGAGGAAAACGAGATTGAACTCGCCCTGTTTTCTATTCTGTTTCCGATAAAAGGATCGAAACTTCATCATAAACTTCTTGAAGAAGGACGGATCTTCGAAACAGACGCGACACGCTTTAACGGCCAGTTCGCCACATTTCATCCGAAACAAATGACCGCAGAGGAACTCGACGAAGGCACACGCTGGATATGGCAGAACTATTATTCGAAACGAAGTATAAAAACACGTCTTGCCAGCCTTGCCCAAAAAGCCAAAGATGAAAATAACAACGGGTATTTCTCAACCTATGAAGTTATGGCAGGGTTGAATATGGCGTTTAAAGTCGCTGTGGGGGATTTTTAAACCATTGAGGAAATTCAGGCTGACGGTTTTAACCTGCGGATTGTTCTTCTGCCTGATCTACTTTTTTCACAAGTTTCCCGGTGCGCCTAACCCTAACGAATACAGCAGGATTTACCAGATCCGCGCAATCGTAGAGCAGAAAACACTTGCCATCGACTCGATGATATCACGCTATAAACACCTGATGGACAAATCAGAATACAAAGGACACTTCTATTCCGATAAATCTTTCGGGTTAACTTTAATGGCGTTGCCTCTTTATTACGTATATTTCAATATATCTGGAGCATGTGCGGATAACGAATGGATGAAATATTTTTTATCTATTTTCTGCGTAATCATACCGCACATAATTTTTATACTGATGCTTTATTTAAACTATGTTTTCGCAAAACCACACCGCAGACTGCGCGAATTCGTGTGGATCGGCTATTCGCTCGGCACAATAGTGTTTGCTTATTGCGGATTGTTCTACAGCCATGTGACTGGAGCGTCCTTGCTTGGAATATCGTTTATCATAATCGATAAATACAGGAAAAAAATGTCTATTTCCATATCGGCGCTGACTGGTTTTCTTCTGGGACTCTCTGTTATTGTTGAGTATCCTCTGGCGATAATTGTATTCTGGCTTTTCATATTTTTTCTAATTAATTTGATAAAAGATAAAAAAATGTATCTTATTTTGCCGGCAGTTATTTTGTTCTTTATTCCGATATTTGTTCAGTTGTGGGTAAATTACCTTAGTTTCGGAGATTGGTTCACTACCGGTTACGCGCACAAAAAATCGGTTTCGCAGATATATTATCATTCTAAAGGTTTTTTCGGGGTGGCTTTGCCGTCGGTAGAGTCGATGTGGGGAATCTTGTTCTCACCGTCGAGAGGATTATATTATTTCTCCCCGTTTTTAATGGCGGCATACCCGGTTATTTTTCAAAATCTTTTCGGAAGAAAAAGAGATTCAGTTATCGAATCGGTAATACTGATGTGTATTATATTCTGTTTTACATGGTTTAGCGCATCAGTGGTTGACTGGAAAGGCGGATGGACAGTTGGCCCGCGCTATTATATTGGAGCGATACCTTTTCTGATAATAGCGATTCTGCGGTTCGGGTTTCCCGCTTTCAAACGAAAAAGAACGAGGAATTTTTCTTACGGATTAATGATCGCGTCGATTTTCTGGGGTATAATCCATTGCGTCGATAATACCGCCGGATTCCCGTTTATTCCGGAATCGTTTTCGGTGCCGCTGTGGAATTTTTCCGCGGTTTTGATATCGAAAGGATATGTATCGCCCAATATCGGCAACTTATTTGGGTTAAATGGCGAATTATCGCTGTGCCCGCTATTTTTTATAATTATATCCATTACGGAAATAGCTTATTTTATAAAACCTTCAAAATTATATGATTTGCGTTATATAAGGTATTTTGTTTTTATTTTTCTTGTTACTTTCTGCGCGGTTTACATGACAAAATTTTTGCCGGAAGGTAATACAAAATCAAATCATCTTCATTTCTCATATATTTATAAATACCTTTTCAAACCGGCGGATTATATAGACGAACTGTATTTGATTAATAAGATGGAACCGACTGATATGATGAATTCTTACGACCTTGCGATCAACCTGAAAAAGACCGGTTTTTATTCTCTGGCGAAAGATCATTTCGAGAAAATTTTAAGCGACGATCCGGCTCATGAAAAAGCCGGAGCCCAGGTTGAGGCGATAGTATCTCAGTTAAATGCCGAATCACAAAAATACAATTCGATTAAATCGGGTTATTGCCCGACGGATATAAAACCACTGGAAAAGGCACTGTTATTCATCCATTTTGGCGATTATAAACCTGCCCGTGAAATCCTTTCTGATCTTGCGCGTAATAAAACAATCAAACAGAGAAAAACAGCGCGAAAATTATTGAGCATTATGAACATAATTGAAAAATACGGAATCAAACAGGAGAAAATTTAAGCATGAAAATAATACAGTTGGGCAAAGCGGCGGCAGTTCCTGTGGCAAGTGAATATAATGTTTGTTATCTGGCTGAGTGCGCCGGAAATCGTATTTTAATAGAAACTCCGCCATCGATATTAAACCAGCTTAACCGCGCGAATATAGGTGTGGATACTATCGATTGGGTGTTCATATCGCATTTGCATGGCGATCACGCTTCAGGGTTGCCGATGCTTCTTCTGGCGGACTACATGAAAAAAACGGCAAAAATATGGAACATAATCTGCCAGAATTATATGATATCTAAATTAAAACAGGCGTCGCTGATATTTTTCCCCGAATTTGAGGAGTACCTGGAAACCCGTGTTAAGTTTCATCCTGTTGAAGACAGCGAATCGCTCAAAATCAATAAAGAAACAAGTGTGTTTTGCAAATCCGGCATTCACGGTGTGCCGTCGGTAGGTATCCGAATAAATTGTGCGGGGAAATCGATTGCGTATTCCGGAGATACTGCTTACAGCAGAAATATTGCCGATTTATCAAGAGGAGCCGATATTCTGATTCATGAAATGGGCGGCCTTGATGATGATATGACCGAAAAACAAAAAAACAACCATGCTTCGGCTAAAGAAACCGGTATTACCGCGTTTGAATCAGTCTGCGGGCAATTATGGTTTACTCACCTGAAAACAATAGATTCCGATTATAACCGCCAGTGCATAGATGAGGCGAAATTTGAATTTTCCGGCAAAACAGTTAAAATACAGAAGGATTTTGAATGGATCGAAGCCTGAAATTATCTTAATTTATCCGGTGTAACGACAACAGTTATCATGATTGAAAAGACAACTAAAATATTATATAATTAAGTTAATAAAAATCAAGAAAATAAACAAATATCGATAAATCAGAAAGGAGATAAGGATCAATCATGAAACTGAGCATGCTCAAAACAAAAACGGGGAAATTAATCGTTTCTCTTGTGTGCATCGAATTGATGCTCATGGGAAACACTGTGAACGATTCGTTCGCGGCTAAAAAATCCGATATGGCTGTCGAATCCGGTTCGGATCTGTCTAAAATAGTTCTTACAGGCGATTTAGGTAAAGTCGACGAAACATTCGAAGGACTTGAGGATTCCGTCGTAATCCATATACAGGACGTTCACTGCAATTACGAAGCGCAGAAGAATATCGCCGAGATACTAAAAGTTCTGATCAACAAGAACGATATCGAACTAATCGCTCTCGAGGGCGCTCAAGGTAACTTCATGGCAGACAAATTTCACGTTTTCAAAAACAGCGCCGTGAGGGAAAAAGTAGCAGATCACTTTATGAAATCCGGTCAAATAACAGGATCAGAGTATCTTTTGTTTTCCCAGGACCTGCCTGTTATTTACAGAGGTGTTGAATCTAAAGAATCATATATACAAAACCATGACGCTTTCTTGAAACCGCTGACTTTCAAATCTGATTTTGAGAATTATTACAATGCAATAAAAGAGATATCCGGTAAAATCAAATCAAAAATATATTCGCCTGAACTTCTTAAACTCGATGAAAAATCGCAGGAACTCGAAGACGCGAAAATAACGCTGGTCGATTTCTGCGGGTTTATGATGGATTCACTGCTTAAAAAAGGTATAGTTCTTAAAGAATACAAGAATTTCGCGCGGGTAATCAAACTCAAACATATAGAAGGGCAGATAAATTTCGACAATATCAACAAAGAACAAATCGGGCTCATCAACGCCATCGGGCCGAAACTGTCCAAAGACGAGATCATGGATATCCGCAAAGTAAGCATAGATTACAAAAACGAAAAATTAACTACTGAAGACTTTTTCAAGTATCTGAAAAGGTTATCCGATGCCAAAGAAATAGATATCGCGCGGTTTCCCAACATCGCGTTTTATTTCAATTACCTTCAGATGTACTCGGAACTCGATTTAAGCCAGCTCATGAAAGAGAAATACCAGCTTGTTACGCTCCTTAAAGATAAGATGTACCAGAACGACAGCCAGCGCGAGGTAAGTGAAATATCAGATAATATGGAATTGCTGAAAAAACTGTTTTCCTTAAGGGTATCCAACGAGGAATTCAATTTGTATACACAGATAAAAGGGAAAATGACATCGGTGTGGGTTGGCGAAACTCTGGCATCTATAGCGAAACAAAACGGAATCAGCGTTCAGTTTCCGGCGGTATTTAAGTTCGAGGACAAATACGCCGAGATGGACGGTTTTTACAAACTTGCCAAACAAAGAGACATAAACCTCCTTGAAAATACGCTCAGTTTCATGAAAGAAGAAGATTCCAACACAGCCGTTCTCATATCCGGAGGGTTCCATACTCAGGGCATGCTGGATATGTTGAGGGAAAAAGATTATTCGTACGCGGTAATTTCGCCTAACATAACCAAAGAACACGATTACGGTTTATATATACAAAACATGACCGGCGAAAAAGACGTTGTGGAAAAACTTATGGCGCTACAGTTTCCGGGCGAATCGGTTATACCGCCTCCGCTTGCCACTTCGGAAATTCCTTTTGATTCCGCAAGGCACAATCTGTTTGTGCATTCCGGTGTATTATACTCGATCGCACTTGAGCTTGCCGATACTATCGATACAAATTTCAAACTGGCGGGAAAAATAAATCTTACTCCGCAGGAACAGGAAAAAGCGTTGGCTCTGTTTGGCGGCAACGAGTATATCAAGAAAATTTCCGATACTCTTGGAGTACGTAATATCGGCATTGATGTGCCCAATATCGTGTTTGAAGGAGGGAACAAAGGAATTATGGCGATACCGGTTAAACTGTTTGATTTGCAGTTTAATGTGGTTGCGGTTCATCCTGAATACGACCTGAAAGCTCATCCGTCGGCGCTTATGGCTGAATTTGAGCAAAAAGGGCTCGCTAAACGAGTGGTATCCGACCTTAATCTGACTTTGTATTTCGACAGCGCATCAAATCCGGATAAAGAATTGATAAAACAAGATCCGTTTATTCAGAATTTGAGAGATAAACTTCCCGCAACAGGCGAACCTGAGTTTATAAATAACCCTGTTACCGCTCTGGAAAATTTAAGGGATTCCGGAATTTCACCTTTGGAATTCGGCCCGAAAATCATTGTTGACCAGACAGGCAAACCCGCCCCCGGAATACAGGCGTACCCTAAACCCGGCAAAGGCGACTCACTGGTTATTTATAATGTCGACGGTGCCGATATTCTCGGCCTTACCGATGCTTTGGGCAACCCTGATTTCAAAGGGTTTCCGCCCGTAGGCGGGCTTCAGCTCAACCTGTTCACCATGACCGAATTCGCTCCGGACATTAAAGCCAAACCGGCATATCCGAGAGTCAAAAACGAAAATTCTCTTGGTAAAGTATTGTTTGACGCAGGCATATCGCAATCGCGCGTCGCGAGTGCAGACAGGTTGCCCGAAATAACAAAATCTTTCGACGGCAACGTTGAACCGGGATACACTTCAGATAAATTCAAGGTAGTTGAGGTTCCTGCGCCTCCTGTAACGACGCTTGGCGAAAAACCGGCATACAACAGCGCAGATATTGCCGATCAGGCGATAAAAAGAATCACCGAAACCAAAGACCAGTTCATCATGGCTAATTTCTCCGCGCCGGATATGCTCGGTGAATCGGGCGATATGATCAACGCCGCCCGTGGGCTCGATGAGATGGACCAGCAATTGGCAAAACTGGTTGAACAAGCGCAACAAGCCGGATTGACCATACTTATCGCCGGAACACACGGCAATATCGAATCCATGCTCGACGTTTCAGGTAATCCCATAAAAGGAAGATATAACACATATACAACAAATCAAGTGCCGTTTGTTTATATTGATCCCAGAGACGACAGGCTCAAAACAAATAAAGATGTTCTTAAAACCGATCTCAGTATCGGCTCAATAGCGCCAACCGTGCTTCAGGTTCTCGGAGTAGCCAAACCCGACCAGATGACTGCGCCGTCGCTGTTCCGTGATTTCGAACCGCTCAAAAACGACAGGGTTTTGTTTATTACAATAGACGGTCTCGGCACAACAACAGAAGTTAAAGGAAACGCTATCAACCTTGCCCGCGAACAGCTCGCCCAGCAAAACAGGCAACTTAACCTGGATAAATGGCAGGTCCAGTTTCCGGCAGTCGACCTTAATGCTTCAGGAACTAATGTCGGATTGAGAGCAGATACGGCAGGATACCCGAGATCAAACTATTTCGCTATCGGATCAGGGCTCGCGCCTGCCGATATCAAACTTGATATGGTAAAAATCGACACGGCAATTGCCGACGAGTCATTTTATAAAAATCAGGTTTTCATCGATGCGGTCGACAATGCTTTGAGAAACGGCACCAAACTGCATATTCTCGGACTTGTGTCTGACGCGGAAGTAGATTCCTCAATAAAACATCTTGAGGCGTTGCTCAATCTCGCCAAACAAAAAGGAATGAGGAAAGAAGACGTAATCATACATACCGTAACCGACGGGCTTGACGAAGCACCTGAAGCAATGATCGACGATATCAAAAAAGTAATGAAACTGGTTGACGAAATAGGTGTCGGAACTCTGGCAACCGTTGGAGGCAGATACTGGTTCATGAACCGCAAACAGGAAAACACCAAAATCGAAAAAGCGTATAATTCGCTTATCGAACAGAGAATAAAAGAACAAACCGAAAAGATCACCGGTGTTGTTTTATTGCCTGACGATATGATCAATAACTCGCTCGGATTAAGAGAAGCACTGACAGTTGTGCGCCAGCAGTACGGTTCGAAAATTAAAATAGGTGTATTGACTCCGCGCACTCAGGCAGGCATGGAAAGAGTATTGAGAGTAAACAATATCGCCGATCAGGTGGATTTCGTTATCCCCGAACAGACACTCGGCGAAATAAAACCCGAAATCGGAATGATCGATCCGCTGTTGGAATTCATAAAAAATAAATATCCCGATATCACCGATCCGCTCAAACAAGTAGCTGTGATTACACTTGAACTTGAGAAACTCGGCCCAGACGCCGCCAAAAAAGCGCAGATTTTCGTCCAGGAAAAACCACAGTCCGAAAACGAGGTTTTCTCTGTCGCCAACGGACTGTTCGCAGCTGTAATGACCGTCGACGGGCACGAAAACGAACTGGTTAATTATCATGGATTTGTTGAAGGGAAACCAAGAACTTTACGCACTATCGCTGTAGAACGCAATTTCCTCGATCAGCTTAATCGCCAGAGACAAATCAACCAGATGTTCGAAACTGCGGCGTAATTTGATGATTATTTTTGATATAAGAAAAGTTTCCCGGAATAAAATTTATTCCGGGAAACTTTTTTAAGGTTAAAATATGTGTATCTTTAAACTTTATATTTTATTGTTTTGCACAAAAAATGATTTAGATAATAAAAGATATTTTTCTTTTTGAAAAAAGAAACAAAAACTTTTTCTATGGATGCTTAGCATCCCTTTTTTAGAAAATAATTTTTTGGAAAGGATTCTTATATGATCTGGAGCTTTGTCGGATTAACCGCCGCGCTGCTCACAATGTTCGGTTTTGTCCCGCAAATTGTGAAAATTATAAAAACTCAGTCCGGTAACGATGTCAGCAGAATAACCCTGGCTCAATTCTTCATCGGGACTTTGATGTGGATTCTATACGGTATTCATCTTAAAGATATAATTATCATTTTCGCCAACATTATCACCCTTATATGCGTATCAACCGCTTTTGTTCTGCTTGAGTATTATTACTATCAGAATACTAAAAAACCGGTCTCAAGTATCAAAGAAGAAATATGACGCTAATTTATGGATTATTAATCATGATTTAACACATACAATAAAAGGTTTTACCGCATAAGGCGCGAGCAATTTCTGAATAAATTTTGATTTAATACGCGTAATATCTTTTAGCATAAAATCAGTAGGAACTATATATGATTCGGCAAAACCAGAATTTTTAAAAAGATGGACTATTCTTTTTGATGAGATATATTGTTTAATATTTTTCGCGTACCCTTTTCCTGTAATAAAATCGATATTCCCCGATTTCAATAAATAATATAACGGATAGGCAGGAAAATTGATATGTTTCATTATCAACACGGTTCCGCCTGGTTTTACAATGCGGTGTATCTCTTTCAAACATTTATCCAATGGATCGATCACCTGGAAAGCTTTTCTGATAATAACACTATCGGCTATATTATCAGGCAGAGGGATTTTATATGCCGATGCCATTATTGTTTCTATAGGACAATTAAACTCCACAGATAACTTTTGAGCAGCTTTTATTGAATTTATGCACGGATCCACACAATAAAATTTTATATCAGGAAACCTATTTTTTAACGCGATAGAATATGCTCCGGTTCCTCCATATAAATCAATTACAATTCCATTTTCTTTCAGGTAATGATTGACACCAAGTTCGGATTCCTTTAATAGATTTGTTATCATTTCTTTACCTTCGGCATACATTGTTGGAAAATCACCCATGACAAATTCTTCAACCATATTATTCCCTCAATTTATTAATATGAATATTATTTTATTGAAAGAGAATATTATAATGGGATTATACTTTTAAAAAAAGTATAAAAATAAAGCGGAATAAAATAGCGCAATAATACGATAACCCTATTCATCGGCATTGATGTGGGTCTTGCCTCATATAGAAGTGAGAGTAAATAAAATCTAATTTTCTTTTTATCAACGGGACAGGCAGTACAATCCGGCGGACTTCAGGAACATTAAGATCGGTTTCGGCACATTTGTTGGAGGTATATGCATAGCTGGAATATGATAGAAACGCACAGCAAAACAGAAACAGAAGATATAATCAAACCTATTTTCATATAACCAGAGAAATATGTAAATTTTATAATATGTTTGCCCTGTTTAATATACACGGTCCTGAATAATTGGTTTGCAGGATATATTTCAGCGGATTCGGAATCGACCTTTGCTTTCCAGCCGGGATAATATGCGTCGGTTAGCACAAGCCATGCATCAGTATTGCATTCTGTTTCTATTATAACTTCATTTGGGGTATATTTTTTGATTGTTGCTGTTGAGGAAAATGCTTCATCAGTTTTGTTTGTATTTTGTATTGTAAATTCTTTTCCTGATATTAAAACTTCTTTTGAAAAATCAATTTGCGGATTTTTAAGAATATCGAAAAGTTCTTCTTCAGACTGAACGTATTTTGCGCGAGGTACCATGAATACCCTATCATAAGCGGATTTATTAAAATATACAGAATATCTTTTTCCGGAAAACCTTTTTTCAAACTTTTCATCGGTAATTTCCTCGGATGAAATAACATATTTCATATTAGCAAGATCAAGCAAGGGTGAGTTGATCTGCGATAAAAATATCCCGTGTGTTCCGAAACCGCGGTTATTGCCAAGTAATTTGAAATACTGATATTGCCTGTTTGGACATAAACCTTCATATCCTCCTATTTGTTGGAATCCATATTTGATTAGGATATTTTCATGCAGTGAATCCGATAACGAATAACTGAAATCCATGAATTTATCGAAAGAAGCATCCGGATATTTGTTCCAGAACCAATCTGAATCCTCGAAAAACACTCCTACCCTGAATGTATTTTTATTTTCGGGAACCGACTCCATATATTCTATGGTATCTGTTTTCGGATAATAATAATCGCGAGGTAAAAAAGAAAGGTACTGATATCCAACAAAAACAAAATCCAACACGACAAATATAAGTGAAAAATAGAAAATCCGCTGTTTGTGTTTTACATTACAATAAAGGAGAACATATATAAGAATCAATCCTGTCAGTTTGATTATTCCTGAAGAAATAAATAGAGGGAAATTTGAGCGGAAAACCTCAAGAATATAATAGATTTTCCCCGCATAAAAACTATCCGATCTCGTGAACTGTTCCGTTTTGGATAAAAATGCCAGCATCTTTTCATGAATAAACGAAGGTTGATAAGATATCAATATCATAAAAAGAATAAGGAAGATATTCGCGCATAAATATAAGCTGCTCAAAAATAATGTACTGATCCTTAAAAAGATAGAGGAGGTTTTTCCACATTTTATTAAATCTCTTATATCGTGCAAATTACTTATTATAACTTCACAACCGAGCCCGGCAAGAACCGCTACAGAAAAAGAACATAAATAAAATGAATAGAAGAAATGATTGCCTGTTTTTAAAAAAGAAGGGATAAGTTTTTGGGTCGCTTCGGCTGAATAGAACGGCCATATTATAAGATACATTGACGGATATAAAATAAAAAACCATTTTTTCTTGTCTCTCGCATAAAAAGCGCCTATCAATGCGAGTATCAGGGCGGGTATCCCGCAATAACCTACTACACCGTAAGTTAAACCGTTAAAACCTCCTATTGAGTTGATAAACGGAAATTTGGGCCAAATATCGGGATAAAAAAAACTTATTATTGTTGGGAAAATCTTTTTTGGAGCGTAAATCAATTCGCCTGAAGCAAACCGGGTACTGTTATTCACTGCTTCATAAACCGGCAAAAACTGAAATGCGCATAACCCAAGCGACAACCCGAGCGCAAATATTGTTAAAAAGGTTATTTTCGACTCGGTTTTGAATCCTTGAAAGAACATTACTGTACAAAATATGTGAAATAAAAACAAATAAACCATATTATATCCGTACTGTAAAACAGAACCGTTGCAATTTATATAAGACAAAGCTAAAATTAAAGATATCAAAACCGACCAAATAAAAGATGGATTCGAACGTAATTTGTAATAAAACAAAAATGCGAGAGGATAAACAAATAACAAGTCCTCAATGCTACGCATCGGTATATTGTTAATCCAGAACATAAATCCGCATAATGTAAAAGAAATTGACGAGATATAAGCACAAATCTTATTTATATTAAATATTTTTCTCATCATAATAAAGAATGTCAATCCAATCAGGAAAAGTTCGATTGTCATTATCAGAATATAAGTAAATACCGGATCAGAAAAGACAAAATAAAGTGGAAGAAATGGCGAGAATAGATTACTCATTACGTTTGCTATAGTTGGCATTCCGCAAAGGATGTAAGGATTCCATAGAGGATACAAATCCTGTTTTATATCCTCAATAACCCTTATCTGTTCGGTCAAAAAACGAATATAGTCCATTTTATATGGGACAGGAATATCGGATTTTATAAAAAATTTTATAAAAAGCAGGAATATTATAAACGCAATAAGTATATAAAAGAAATTAGCACGGAAAAATTTTATCATATGATATCAATTCGCTAAGATTATAACTAATAAAAATTGGATCCGGATGCATGATAAAATATAATTTTAATATTTGAAATAAAAAAATTTATAGACAAAAAAACTTTATAGTTGGATAATAATTTTTTTCAATTTTTTACTGATTTAAATGCTATACATATTCCAATAGCCCGAACAAAAAAGTGTAGAGAATTATGAAATTAAAAACAATTTTGGTTACAGGTGGAGCAGGGTTTATCGGCAGTAATTTTGTCAATTTCATTTACAACAAATACAAAGATTATAGAATTATCGTTCTTGATACAATAACTTATGCAGGAGATATTGAAAATCTTCCGGTAAATATAAACAGTCTTAATGACCAACGGCTTCGGTTCTGGTATGGAAACATAACCAACGGTGAACTGGTTGACACTCTTGTATCTGAATCGGATATCGTGGTGCATTTCGCCGCAGAAACTCATGTTACCAGATCAATTTATGATAACCTGCTTTTTTATCAGACAGACATTATAGGAACGCAAACAATAGCTAATTCGGTTTTGAAATACAAAGATCGTATTGAACGGTTAGTTCATATATCAACATCTGAGGTTTACGGTACTGCTTTAACGGATAAGATGGGGGAAGATCATTCCCTGAAACCAGCATCGCCATATGCCAGCGCTAAAGCAGGAGCCGACCTTCTTGTCTCTTCTTATGTAAATACTTATAATATACCCGCTGTGGTTATACGGCCTTTTAATAATTATGGTTATTATCAGCATCTTGAAAAACTTGTGCCCCGTTTTATCACAAGTTGTATTCTCGGCGAACCGCTAACAGTTCACGGTGACGGCAACAGTAGCAGGGACTGGCTGTTTATTGAAGACCATTGTGATTTTCTCGATAGAATCCTGCATGCTGATATTGACAAAATCAAAGGCGAAGTTTTTAATGTGGGATCCGGTTATAGTATAAGCATTAACGAAATCGCGGAAAAAATCACAAAAAAAATGGGCAAAGATCCGTCATTGATAACAAGAATCGGTGACCGGCCCGGTCAGGTGTTCAGGCACACAGCTTGTATAGATAAAGCAAAAAAGGTATTCGGATGGGAACCTAAAACCGATTTTGATACCGGTCTTGGGAAAACTATAGAATGGTATAAAGCTAATCGCAAATGGTGGGAAAAGAAATTATGGATGCGCCATATTCCTATTATAGCTAAAAATGGAAAAATAGAGATGCATTGAGATATGGATACAGTAAAAAAATATATTTATTTTCACAGACCGTCATTTGGAGTCGAAGAAGAAAAAGAAATATTGGAAACACTCCGTAGCGGATGGATCACTACGGGGGAGAGAACCAAGAAATTCGAGGCGGATTTTGAACGGTATACCGGAGCGGCTCACGCAATAGGTCTAAATTCTTGTACCGCCGGATTGCATCTTGCCCTTATTTGTGCCGGAATAAAAGAGGGGGATGAGGTTATTACCACTCCAACTACGTTTCCGGCGACGGCAAACGTAATCGTTCACTGCGGAGCAACACCTGTCTTTGTTGATGTTGAACACGATACCCTGAATATCGATGTATCTAAAATTGAAGAAAAAATAACTCCGAGAACAAAAGCTGTCATGCCTGTCCATTTTGTCGGCCAGCCATGTGATATGGACGCCATCTGTGAATTGGCAAAAAAATATAGCCTTACTGTAATTGAAGATGCCGCTCATGGTTTGGAAACAATATACAAGAACAGGAAAATAGGCGCGATTTCCGATTTTACATCATTCAGTTTTTACGCAACCAAAAATATCACTACCGGTGAAGGTGGAATGGTTACCACCAACAATCCCGATCACGCGGATAAACTTCGGATACTCAGCTTGCATGGAATCAGCAAAGACGCATGGAAACGATACTCAGAATCAGGATACAAACACTGGGAAATTATGTATCCGGGTTTCAAATATAACATGTTTGATATTCAGGCAGCATTGGGAATACACCAGCTGAAAAAGGTAGACTTTTTCTGGCAACGCAGAAAAGAAATATTGGAAATATACAACAGCGCATTTTCCGATTTTGAGGCAATAGAGCCGGTTATGCAAAATATTCGGCATAACGGCGACAAAAACGCTTACCATCTCTATGTTATTAGAGTAAATACCGATGCCGTTACTGTTAACCGGGATGTTATAATGAATATGATTCAGGAACAGGGGATAGGAGTCGGAGTCCATTTTAGAGCTGTACATATATCTCCTTATTATTCTGAGACATTTGGTTATAAAAGGGGAATGTTGCCAGTTGCCGAATTCAATTCGGACAGGGTAATTTCGCTTCCCATTTACCCGTCATTGACTGATAATGATCTTTACTATATAATAGAGACATTGAAAAGTATTTTCAGAAAAATAAAGAGGTGAGATCATAAAATGAAACCCAAAAAAACATCTTTAAGTTGTCAATGCTTAGCTGGGCATATAACGAAGAAGATAATGTTGCGGAATTCATTGAAAGGGCAATCAACCTTCTTGAATCATTAACTGATGATTATGAACTTGTTCTTATCAATGACGCAAGTACCGATAAGACGCGCGAAATAGCGGAATCCTACCTTGAAAAATATCCGAAGATGAGATTGATCAACAATCCCAGAAATATGAATTGCGGTATGAATACACGCATTGCCATAGCCAATGCTACAAAAGACATCACTTTCTGGCAGATGGTGGACTGGTCGTATGATCTGTCAAATATTAACCTTGCGCTTGAATATCTTGCAGACCCAAATATCGACGTTATTCAAGGCGTTAGAGTAAACCTTAAAGAAGCCGATTATATGAAACCATTTAAAAAAATTGGTTTATTTAAAAAAATCAAGGTTTCCAAACGGTCGGATAACTTCTTCAAGGCTATCGTATCCGTAACCAATTATTGCCTTGTAAGGTTTCTGTTTAAATTACCTCTCAATGATTTTCAAAATGTGACTTTTTACAGGAGAAAACTTATTCAATCCGTTGATTTTGAGACATCAAGTTCGTTTACTAACCCTGAATGCCTGCTGAAAACTTATTGGAAAGGTGCTGTTATAAAGGAAATCCCAATAGATTTTATTGCCCGCAAAAAAGGAACTGCTAAAGGAACAAAAATTTCGTCTATTATCGCCTCAATAAAAAATATTTTCAAATACTGGCTGAAATGGATTGTCCTTGGCAAACGCCAGGATAAACAAAAAGGAATAACCATACCTTATTATATAGATCTAAGGCCGTCTCAGATTGCTGATCTAATAATATCAAAATTCAAAGGGTTGGTGAAAATTTCTTCTGTGAATAATGTTGGTGAATTTTCAGAGAAAAAAATCAGCTGAGTCCGGATGAGATGTTTTTGTTTTGAATTGTCTTCAGACTCTCTTTTCCGCAATTAAATATCAGGTCGATTACCGATAAGTAAGGGATGAAATCCCCATAGAGTTGAGGATATACGGGATGCTGATAATCCTGATACGTGATTTTTATTCCGTTATCCTCAAAAATTTTGTCATCGATATAGTTTCTTCCTGCACTGCCTTCGTAAAACTCGTCTGCATTGAGCTCTTTGCACATACTGATAAGCCGGTCGGTATTTTTGCCTTTGGATAAAAGTTTGGATGAGTAAAACAGCGGTTTATTTATGCCAAGAATTTCCCTGATTTTATAAATTATAAACATATCGCAATGGATAAGTTTCGTCCATTCCCTTGAGAATACGTCCTCGAAAAATGGAAAATAATCGTTGAAAAAAGGGGCTTTTTTATAGTTGAGTTCAATTGCTTTAATGTGTTTGGACCGCCAATTGGTTCTGTTATCAACCTCAACCTCGTTTACAAGCTGGCCCATTCGGCTGGAAGTGAGAACAGGTATAGTCAACCATTGAATACCCTGGGGCGTTTTTATCCTGTTGCGGTTGCGCCAGCCATTTTTGTCGTACTGGACATCATCGTAAACGACAAATATGTCGGCGTAATCCATCTGCTCAAAGAAACCTAACCATGGTATATAACCGGGTTGAAGTATAGATACCGTTGTCATATCACCTCTGCGAATTCTTTTTTGATTCAGCTTTTTTAATTATGTTCCAGTAGTTATATTGCCATGACCTGTATTGCCAGTCGGGGCATTTACTGCAAATCGGAATTTCATTGCCTTTTCGTGCGAGATGTTTTTCGCGCAGATTTGTAAAAACATTGCCATGCCAGATTTCTTTTATGGATTGTTGCATAATGTTGCCGAATTTTTCGGCGAAGGCTATATCTTCACCGCATATAGTTACGTCTCCGCGAGAATCAATGTTGAGTCTCTCGAAAAGCCACGGGCACGGTACTCTCTCTTCAGGAGGAAGATAAGGAGTATCGTCGGCGGACTTGTTTTCGTTATATCCCCATGTGAGGTATTTTCGTATCTGGACATCGTCTACAATAACGCTCCAGAACTTTTTTGCTTCCTCTATATCTACGCCAATTTGATTAATAATGCTTACTATAATTTTAGTGTTTGATTTGAGTCGATTGCGTATCGATACAGCCAGCTTGACATTATTTACCACAGTATTGAAATCGCCACCCGGACGAACAATATTATATGTTTTCTCATCCGCCGCGTCGACGCTGAATTCTATCATATCTATTTGAGATTTAATAAGCCGGTTCAGCGATTCCTCAGTAAATTTAGAGCCGTTTGTGATAAGGCCTATCCTCGCGTTTTTCGATTTCGCGTATTCCATCAATTCAACCGCCTGCGGATGAAGCATCGGTTCACCACCACCCGACATGCGTATATAAGAATTATATTCACCGCACTCATCCGCTATTTTTTTGAAAATATCTTCCGGCATGAAAAGAGCGTCTTTGTAATAGTTCCTTATATCGGAATTATTATATGGACAGTTTGGGCATTTCAGATTGCATACGTAGATAAACGAAAGAACACACATCATCGGAAACTCTTTCGCTTCTTCCCTGATAGTATAATTTTTTTCAGTATGTGATATTTTTGACATAATTACCTTCCCTTTGTTAAGTCGTATATAATCTAATTCCTTTTGAGTCTATAAAAAAATCAATATAGGTTTTTTTACGGTATATTCCTAATGGTATACTTTTATCTATAAACCTGAATCGATTTATCGGAATCCGTTTTTTATCAATAAGTATACTTGTTCCCGGATGCGGGTTCAATGCTCTTATCTTTCTGCTTATTTCCTGAACATTTTTACAGTTTTCTATAAACACATCTTCTGGTTTGGGCCTTAGAGCCTGTGAGGATAAAGAAGTATCCTGAGGTGTACCAACCGGTATAACACCTGAACTGAACAATTGCATTAATTCTGGAACCATCTTGGCGGCTAAATCGGATAATTTTTTCCTAAGTAATCCATTGGTATCTGTTTTTCGTATTCTGACTTTTTTCTGAAGCAAAATATTGCCACTATCAATCTCATCTGTAAGATAATGAAAAGTCACACCTGTAACCTCATCCCCATTCAAAATGGCGTTTTCCACAGGACTGGGACCCCGAAGTTTTGGTAACAAAGAAGGATGTATATTGATAATTCCTAATTTCGGGATTTTAATTACATCAGATTTTATTATTTGTTTAAATGTAGATACAATAATCATATCCGGTTGAAGACTTTGTATGAGTCTAATACCTTCATCGGAAGAAACATTAATTCCATGAAAACATTCTATATTAAGCTGTTTACACAATTCATTAATTTGTTGCTCGGGATAATACGGAAAAGGATTTTTATATAAGGTTGTGAAAACGGCTTTTACATTTACTTCATTTAATTCATTCAAAGCCTTAAGAACATCATTTCCAAAACCAGTTAATCCGAATAAAAGAATATTTTCAGGAATTTTTAAATTGGTCAAAATAAATTCTCCTATTCGAAATATGTTTCAAACCAAACCTGAAAACAAACAAGGTTCCAGAGTTTGGCTGAATGGTCAGCCTGACGGTTAAAATGCGATTTCAGCAATGAATTTACTATATTTAAATCAAAGAAATTATGTTTTTTCAACTTATCTGGCGATAATGTATCCATTATGAATTTATCGAGTTTGCTCAGTATCCACTGGTTTACAGGCAAAACAAACCCTTCTTTAGGCCGATCTATCAGATCATCAGGCAAAATACCTTTAACCGCTTCTTTAAGAATATGTTTTACGCGCATTCCCTTGATCTTAATATTACCGGGCAATTTTGCGGAAAATTCTACCAGCCTGTAATCAAGAAACGGCGGGCGAACCTCAATTGAGTGAGCCATCGATAACCTGTCAACAAACGCGAGAACCTGATCGGGAAGAAGCGCTTTCAGATCGCATTCCAGAATCCGGTTGAGCGGATCGGTTGTCGTTGATTTGTCGAAATATGATTTGTATAGCTGATCGGTATCGAATCCGTTAATTTGATTTTTGAGGTATTCTGAATATAGGTTTTGTTTTTCTGTTTCATTAAATACAGCGAGTTTCGATCTCCAAACCCAATCATCTTTATTCGATATTTTTTTCAGATACTCGATATTATCTTTAAAATTGCCAAGCAGTTCCAGATCCTGTTCAGTCAGTTGTCTGTTGCCCATATTATATTTCACGAAATTATAAACAGGATTCGCCAATCTATGAGGAAGATAACTCCCGAATAATTCATCTGCTCCATCACCGGATAAAGCTACTTTAACATGTTTACAGATAAGTTTAGATAAATAAAACGTCGACATAACACCAGAAAACGGTTCGGAAAAAGAAGATATGATTTCCGTGATATCCTGCGGGATTTCATCTGCGGACATAATATACTCATAATGGTCTGTGCCGAACAATTTGGATACTTTTCTCGCGAAATGCAGGTCGGCGGCCTTGTTTTTGAAATCGTCTTCATAACCAAGTGAAAAAGTTTTTATGTTGCCATTTGTATAACGACTTAATAGTGCCACCACACTCGACGAATCCAATCCGCCGCTTAGATACGCCCCTATGGGCACGTCAGATACCATCCGTATTTTTACTGAATCATCCAACAGAGACAATATTCGTTCACTTGCTTCCTGTTCGGTAATATTGATTTCTTCATTGAAACTAAGTTTCCAATAAAAATCTTTTTTAATACAATTATTCTCAAAAACAAGTTTTTCTCCGGGATATAAACTGAATATGTTCTTAAAAATTGTTTTCGGGCCGGGTACATTTTTGCAGGAAAAATAATGATGAAGCGATTCAAAATCGATTTCTTTCCTGTAATCGGGATTAATAATCAGCGACTTGATTTCGGACGAAAATAACAACCTGCCGTTTAATTGCGAATAATATAATGGTTTTATACCCATTCTATCACGATACAGGATCAACCGCTTTTTATTTTTGTTCCATATGGCTATGGCGAACATTCCGTTTAAGTGGTGCACGAAATCTTCGCCCCATTGTTCGTAAGCGTGGATGATTGTTTCCGTATCGCACATTGTGGCGAATATGTGACCGAATTTTATCAGTTCATCACGTATATCTTTAAAATTATATATTTCACCGTTATAAACAACCCAAATATCTTTATTTTCGTTGGTCATGGGTTGATGGCCGGTAGAGAGGTCGATTATGCTTAACCTGCGCATGGCAAGGTTGATTTCGCCATCTGAATAATAACCTTCGTCATCCGGACCTCTGTAATGAATCAGCTTGTTCATGGATTCAAGCAGATTTCGATCCGGTTTACCTGTGAACCCTACTATTCCGCACATGAAAATATTACCTGTCCTTTACGGTATCAATGGTCCACGGTTTTAGCGCCAACAGCTTGCCAGTCAAGACAATTCATGCAAAGATGCGGTATTTTGTCCCAGTTTCCATTTAGATGATTTAACCTCGCGTCGCGATGAGTCGATTGCCAGATATTCTGTATAGAATCATTATTGATATTGCCAAAAACTTCTCTGCCTTCATAATCTACAGCGCATATAACAATATCTCCGTTATAATGAATAGCACAGGTTTTTATTCCCCATGGACAAGGTATTCGTGTTATGGAAGGATCAAGATTATTTGCCTCTACCGATCCCGTCCATGTAAGTTTTTCCCTGTATTTTACTAATGCACCCTGTTTAAGCCAGTATTCTTTAAATTGTTCAAACTCGTGTTCATTCTCTTCCATAATTGAAAACTGAACCTCTATTTTCGGTTTTTGCAACTTTAACCGATTTCTGAGGTTAATTATATTCTTTACATTTTTGTCCATAACCTCATAAATACCGCCGATACGTAATTTCTCATAGGTCTCTTTGGTGTTCGCGTCAATACTTACAATAAACCTGTCAAGACCGGATTCTATAAGCCAGTACGCGGCATCCTCATCAAGAAGCATGGCATTGGAATTCAGGACAACATTGGTTAACCCTTTCTTCTTGGCATACTCAATCATATAATATAATTTATAACCTAAAATCAAAGCGTCTCCATAAAATGTCATCCAGACTTCGGTGTCTTTATTTACATCCGCTATTTCATCAATGATTTTCTTGTATAAAGGCATGGCCATATTGCCTTTTTTTCGTTTCATTGTAGCATGTCCGCACATGGTGCATTTCATGTTACAGAACGCTGTCGTCTCTATTATTATTTGATGTGGAAATGCGAGATCAGTTAATGACCCGGCTATTTCTTTAAGCTTCTTATGTTTTTCGTCTTTAGATATTATCATTATCTATCCTTCCGTATATTTAAATTTCTATTGTATCTGAAAACAGAAACAAATATATTAAACCAATAAAAAAGTAAATGCAAAAAGTTTTTTAAAGAAAAGGATTTTATAATGAAAAAACATCTGCTGATTTTTATTAAAATTGTTATCAGCGCTACGATTATTATCTTGATCCTTAACAAACTGAATTTCAGCAATTTTTCAGATGCCTTCAGGCAAATTGATATAAAGTATATCCTCATCAGCGCACTGATGCTTATATTAAACTTCATTTTAATTACTTATAGATGGCAACTGCTCCTTTTCTCGCAAAAAATCAATATCAGGTTTTATGAACTGTCAAAAATTAATCTGATCGGCTATTTTTTTAATAATTTTCTATTAGGCACAAACGGAGGCGACCTGGTTAAAATTTATTATATTGCCAAAAAAGAAGCGTCTAAAAAAACTACCGCAATTACTACCGTGTTTCTTGACAGGTTAACTGGATTCGCAAGTTTTTTGTTTATAGCAACTATAATGTGCACTATTAGTTTTGATCTGAGATTTAAAAAAAATTTACTGGTATTTTTCGGTATTTGCTATGTTTTTATTTTCCTTTTTTTTCTTGTTTTTAATAAACAATTTATTAAAAGGTTATTGCCACATTTCTTAATAAACAAATTCTCTAAATTCACACATATCTTTATTGAAATATACGATTCTATCCAACTGTTCCGCAGTAAAAAGAAAGATCTTTTAATAATCTTTATTATAAGCATTGCGGCTCAGTTTTTTCTTATTTGTTCATTGTTTTTCATCGGCTTGTCTATCGGTATCAATGTTGTTTTTTATAACTATCTGACTTTTATCCCGATAATCCAAACTATAGCTTCTATCCCTGTTTCTTTATCGGGACTTGGATTGATGGAAGGATCTTATGTTTATTTTTTTAAACTACTGGGTATATCTGTAGAAAAATCTTTCGCGCTTTCATTAATCGCAAGAGGGTTCACCTATATACTGGGATTTATAGGGTTACTTTTTTACCTGTTTTCAGATATAAAAATCGCCAAATCCATTGCTGATAAAAATCTCGCTAACGAACCGCAAATATAAAAAACCGGGCTAATGATCAATGATGTGAAATTTGATTCCAATAGTTTCCGCATTACTATTTAGCAGAATATGGTTTTAATAATATATCAAAGGCGGTTACTGATTCGCATGCCCTTTTCAATCATTTCTTATATTTATCAAATCATTCTATTCTTTTTCAGCGATTCCAAACTTTTAATGGCAAGAATTACAAGTAACGCGGGCAAATAAAAAAAGCGTGATGGATAACCACCACGCTTTTTTTATTATTTGTATCAGAAAAACTTATTTTCTTCTTAATCTGCTGAACATCCAGCACAACCCGCCAGCCATCAAAAACATTACGCTCGGTTCCGGCACAGTTGTTGGAGGTACATTCAAAAGCTGGAATTGATCAGGATTTACTGTGAAAACTATTGGAGTAGGATCTGCTACCGCTAATGGATCAGGTACTGTTAATTCAAATAATTGAGAATCCATATAATAGATTTTTTTATTAGAACCATTAATATTATTTCCATTATAATTGCCAGAGGCATCAAAAGAACTAGATGGGAGAAAATCATAGCCATTCGCAACACTCCATACAGAATTTGGATCGCCTGGTACCCCCGAAAGATTATCAAAAAGACGTGCATAAACATAAAATTTACTACCTTTTACCATACTAGAAGTTTCAACAAATGTCTCGTAAGGAAAAGGACTTGTTCCAAAATCTTCGAAAGAGAAATAAGGATTAATAGCTGGATATAATGAGGTATCTATAGTTGGTAAAAGTATGTCTCCATTTGAAAGAAAATACGGATTATTAAAATCAGGTGCACTTGGAACACCATCTAATGCAGTTTGAGAAGAAGCCAATATAAGCATAATACAAGATCCAGTTGGGATTTCCCCATTAGTAACATTGTTAAATGGCAAATTCAATTCAAATTGCACAGTAATGGATGTTGCCGAAAAACCTTGTGAAACAAACATAAATGTAGCGACTAACAAACCGAGCGTTGAGATTAAATACTTTTTCATTTTCCTTTCCTCCATATTATAATTAATACTGTTTTCCATTTTTTAAATCTATACTTATTTATAACACTAAAAATGAAATTTTGCAACAAACAAAAAAAAATATTTAAAAATAAAAAAAAGGCGTGAAAGAAAATCACGCCTTTTTTATATATATAGCTTCTTTCTTAATTGATAATTGGAGCTTTAGCTTTCCAGAAAAATGGATTTTTAGAATAATACATATATGCTTTACCTGGCTTTAAATACCAATCATCATATTTTAGTTTTGCTCCTCCGTAATTACTTGTATCATTTGGATTATTTGTTATTTTATACCAAAATGGTGCTTTAAAAGAATACCAACCTAATCCTTTTGTAGGATGATTAAAATAGACTGCAGAATATTTCCAAACTCCATATAAATTGTCATAAAAATAAATTTTATCACCTATTGTAGTACCAGGGGGGTTAGTTCCACCAGTTCCGGGAGTAGGTAATGTTTCACTATTATCAGGTTCTTGTACAAAAGCTTCACTTAAATGTAGATTAACAGGATAAGGAGTCCCTAATAAATTAAAACCTGTATAAACTGGTGTAATTACCTCTGCGCTATTACCGAATTCTCCTATGTAATTGGTTATTGTTCCATTTGAAGGTTTATCAGCAGGAGGAACTTTATATTTTACTAAAAATCCTTCTCCATCTGCGAAATACATATTTGTGAATTTCCAAAATGCACCCGTTTTTTCATACCACCCCGGTCCTGACCAAGTTCCAAGAAATCCAGTAGGTTTTGTTGTTACTGTATAAAGCCTTGCTGTTCTCGTAAAAGCTCCTGATGCAGGATCAAGTTTTTTAATTTCATCTTCATTACTGAAATTTACCGCATCAAATATAGCATCGGTGCCAGAAGGATGTAGCCCTTCAAATACACCATCACCATTGGAATCTTTATTTAGATAATGCTTTTTTTCACCCTCGGAACCCAGTTTCATAAACGGTATTGATATATAACGATACATTCCAGCGTCATTATCGACATCACGCACGAATCCGACTATTTGAGTGGATACCTCCGTTTGCGAAAAAGCGTTTGTCAACCAAATACCGGCAACTATCGATGGGATAGCCGCCACTACCAATACTTTTTTTAATCTGTCGATTCGCATTGTTTCCTCCTTATTATTTGGATAAAAAATTTCTTATAGATCGTCCAATAATTATTTATTATAGATTATCTTAATTTTATAACAACTATTTTCGCAATATTAAAACAAAATTTTGTAAATATATTTATACCAATAGCACATTATCATAATATCATCAAAATCCATATCTGTCAAGGCAACGGGTATAATTCCAATAATAATAGACAGCCAAACATGATTTTTTGTTACACAGGATTAAAATATCATAAAAGCTGTTTAAATTTGCGCAACCTCGAATTGATCTCATCCGCCAGATGAGGGGATTTCGCCAATCCTTCTTTGTAATACGACAGAGCCATCTTGATGTTGCCTCTGCCTTCCTCGAGAATCGCCCGCAGATAAAAAAATTCTCCTTCGGTTAACCCTTTCTTTTGAATCTCATTTAATTTGCATTCGAATTCGTCCCACATGGTCAGCCTTTCATAAATGTTCAGACACAAAATAGTTAAGTGAGGATTAAAATTCACGTTATTCAAATAAGTAAGCGCTATGTTCAGAGCGGATTTGTAATCTCCGCAATTATATTTTGAGTTGGCAAACCCAACGGCAAAATCGGCGTTTTCCGGATTGGTTTCGAGCAGTTTGCCGTACAAAAAAGACGCCTCGCTGAAACTGCCGGTTTTAAAATAGAGCCCGGCAAGCGTTGATTTCATAGAAACGTTATCCGGGAACGTAACCAAACCATGTTCAAGAATTTTTACCGCTTCATCCGGTTTGGAGACAAAATCGTGGATTATCGCCCTTGCGGTTATTGATTCGGGTTGTTTTTTTCCTTTTTTCTCCGATTGCGAAAAATATTCAAGCGCGATATCGAATTTGTGCCATTTGAAATACAGTATGGCGATATTGTATAATACATCTTCGTAATCAGGGTTTAGCGAGGCGCATCGAAGCAGATATTTTTCCGCCTCGATCAGGTTGCCGGCTTCGAGATACACCAATCCGGTTTCATAATACGGTTTAGCTTCATTTGGAGTCAACTCAACCTGTCTCATGCCAAGCTGAAGGTAATATTTTGATTTTTCATCCGTTTTCTGACTATTCAAGTGCCCGTAATGATGAACCGCGATATCCGTTAACCCAACAACAGCGTTCATTGCCCGCAGTGATTTTGCGACGGTTTCGTGAATAATACCGGAAAACCGAATCTGAGGTATGTTGCGGAATATTCCTATCCGGTTGACGGGTATATATCCGATCGACCGTTCGAAAAGAGGGTATTTGCCGTTGCACGGGACAAAATTTTGTTTTCGCGGATCGACGGTGTAGTTGCGCTGGGTAACCATGAACGCGCAGAGGTTTGTCGATTCGCATAAAGGCGGTATTTTAGCGGCATCCTGCGGGTCGATTGTTTCATCGGAGTCGATGAATACGATCCATTCGCCTTTTGCGCAATCGATAGAGAAATTCCTCGCCGCGCTGAAATCGTCTGTCCATGTGTATGGTATGACTTTCGCACCGTGTTTTCGCGCTATCTGCGCGGTAGAGTCGGTACTGCCGGTATCGACCACGATGATTTCGTCAACCACATTTTTCAGCGAATTGATCGCCGCGCCGATACAGTCTTCCTCGTTTTTCGTTATCATGCAAAGGCTTAAAAGCATATTCCCACCGTAAAAAAAATATATTTATCCATATATTTAATCGGCAAAACAGACGGATAATTCATCAAATTCTTAATAATAAAAATTTTAAAAAAATATTACGCGGATTGATCAAGCGATTTCTGGCGGTTTATGGCGTTGTTGAGGTCCGCGCTTACAGGGCGGGGAGGTATGGTTACCTCAAGATACGATGCCACATCGGATATGCTCAGGTTGGTTTTGCGCAGTTCCTGTTGCATATCTTTTATGGAAATCCCGTCTTTCTGTACAGCGAGTTTCGCGGATATGATTTCATTCAGCCTTAGTATTTTATGTTGTTTTGACACCAGTTCGCGCAACGTATTTTTGTCGTTTACTGTCCAGCGCGGTTTGATCATGAACATAAATACACGGACAAACGAATCGGAATGGATCGCTTTGTCGAGATCCGCACCGAGCAGTGGTTCAATTTCTGACTGCGGGCGCAACAGCGACACTTTATCGGGGGTGATAACTCCTGTTGTTTTCGCCTGTTCGACAGCGTTGAGGAAATCGAGGGTTGTTGGTTTCTCTGTTTGAGACAGGTTCGCATAGATAGCGTAAATATCCCTGAACAAAGACAAAACGTTGTCGAACCGTTTGGTTTTCTCATCGTCGGTTAAAGCGATATCTTTTTTTATCCCATGCACAACAAGTTCGGGCGGGAGTTCCTCGTCGCCTATCGACCGTAAAATATCTATAAGGAACACTCCTGTTGATATGGATTTAATATCATCCGAGCCGGGAAGTTCCACAGGCCTGTACGATGTTGCGTTGTTTTTGGAGAAATCGCGCAGAACAGAATCCTGCGGGGCAATAACATAAGACCTGGCGGATATCGCACTGGCGGATATGCCGAACCGGTTAATAAGTTCGGTTTTGAGTAACCGTTGTGAGAATTCGGCTAATATGATATCGTTGATTTTATCTTTCAGTTGTTGCGGAGTCGGATTGACGATGTTCTCGTCCCTCAACAAACCTGATGCCAGCCGGTTGAGGTTTTCCTCGCCGGTTTCGGCGGTAATTTTATCATAGAGAATTTTGTGGTTGTTGTTTTTCGGATTGTACCCCAGAGCTATGACGAAATCGAATTTCCCGCTGGTATCTCCGCGCGTATATAATTTCCGGTCAATCAGGCGTTTTGCCTCAATTACGTCAGCCGATTGCGTATCTACGGTAACGAACAGAGGGCGTCTTCCGTGTGTCTGGATATGTTCCGCGCGGAAAGTATCCAGAGTTGAGCCTACAGCGATATTCTGTGTAGATGATTGCGCGGTAAGTATTTTGTTGTCAATAAGAACGATATCCGGATCAAGATTGTGGATCCGAAGTGTCTGAACCAATATGGATTTTAAATCGGCTATTGAGGCTGGAAGAAAAACCTGTCCTTTGGAATATGACATCGTAAGCAAATCAAAAAGAAAATCGACAGGATTTTTATACCGCGATATGAGTTTATCCATATCTTTTAAACCGTACCCGAAAATATAAGTCAGCTCCATAGCGATCTCGTTATCAATAGATGACAGATCCCGGCTTTTCCTGATATTGTCTTTCAACGATACCCATCGGTTCAAAACTGAGTGGGCGAAATCCTCAAGTATCGCTTTACGTTCACTGATGGTTGCAGATTCGTAGAACCGGGCAAGATCGATATTGCCGGATTTACGCATTATGGCTGATATCGCGTCCGGATACCCTGACCGGCTGATCATGAGAAATTCATCGCTGTCATCCGGTTTAAAATCGAGAAGATGAACGTAATTTTTCAGGAAATATTCTACATTATCCTGATATTTCGTACCTGTAAACCTGCTTATGGAATCAAAAGGTGAATTTGTGAGTGTCTGATCACTTAGAATCAGGGCATTATCTGTTTTCGGCAAAGAAGCGATGTTGGATACGTAATTAAAATATTCGTTTGAGCCGTCTTTGGTTGGTTTGCCGGATATTTTGTGATGGACATTGGATAAATATATCAGGGAAACTTTTTTGTTCTGGGTTGTAAGAAACGCTGACAGATCAGCTATTCCCTGCGCTGACCAGCTTGATTCTACAGCAAGCAGTTTACCTTCTGATACAAACTGTTTTATGTATTTGAACCTTGTTTCGTCGGATAACCATGTTACATTCTGTCCTGCGCGAGAATCAGCTTCGATCATGGTTTTAAGCATATGCAGATGTTTGAACCCCTGATTAAGAGGTTGGTATTGGAATTTCCAGAACTCACGGGCGGGTTCTTTGAGATCTTCGGGCATAAAATCGATGATTATATCTCCTATGTTTTGCGAATACTTTTCGCTGAATTTCGCTCTATAAAACAGTTCATATATTTGATCGAGCGGTGCGTCTTCTGTAAGAACAATGGGTTGTTCTCCGGGTTCAACTTCAGGCAACGTATAATATGTTATGCCGTCTTTAACAAATTGGCGGATAGGTTTGCCGGAAAGAATTGATAAATATTCTATTCTATTTGCGGCAAAAGAGATAAGAGCGTTTCTAATCGGCATGAACAGTTGAGTAATCAGCGGGTTCAGATCCACAACAATCGCCATCGGCGGTTTTGCTGCGGCGATATACGACAGGTTTACACCACCGGCACTGATACCAATAAACACGTCGTCAAAATCACCTTTCTCAATATCGGGAATAGCTTTTTCCCACTGGTCTTCATTGGTGGCAAGCCATATTGGAAAATACATCATATCCCTTAGTTTGCCAGGGGGTGTGATTTCAGAGCGGCTTTTAAGAAAATCGAAATATAAGTTATTTGAACGCAATAAGTTTCTTAAAACCGGCGCGTTGATTTTTTTGGTTATGGCACTATCTATAAGAAAACTGAGCTTTTGAAGAACATATAAAGTAGATACCTGTCCTTTATTATCAAGAACAGTCACGTTATCGGGTATGGTTACATACTTTATCCGTGGGCCGACATGAAAATGAGGAGAATCGGGGGCGGATTCAGCCATCGGCGCGTCGTTGCCGTTGTAACTATCACCGAAAAACATTACCTGTGACGGATTGGTTTTACAGATATTATTCAGAAAATGCGAAACAGCACTTGATTTGTCGTTTACTGCTATATCAATGGAATACATACCCGCAAGCCCCGCTTTTAGAGGAAGATCCGATTTTGCTATCAGGTTCAGGACTTCCTGAAGATACTTCTGTCTTACTTCCGGGTTGGCTTTCTCGAATTTAAGGCTTATCTGGCAAGGTTCAATCCGCATGGTGTATTCTTCAACTTTGAGTTGGGATGCAATTTCCTTGAGTTGTTTAACAAACCCGTTGGTATTGAATCCGGGTATGGTTGTCTCAAGGGTTAATTTGCGGTATTCGATCTCGTTGGCGTCTTTGTCGTAACCGATTGCGGCGGCACCTGAATTTGAGTATATTGTTATCGATTCCCATTCGGATTTGTCAAACAGGTCCAGAAACCGATTTTTGACAATATCGTGTTCCTGGCCGGATATTACCGCGATTTTTATTCCCATAGCGATAAACTTTTTCAGTTCGGTGATTATTTCCGGGGGTATAGGTTTAAACCCTTTCGCGTCACGTTCGCACAATGTACCGTCAAGGTCAAATACAAGTGCTCGAGGAGTTTGATCAAATTTATACGGGTCACCGATAAACGAGAAAAGTTTTCTCAGCACCTCATCTTCCATTTGTGCCTGCTGGTTCATCGGAATAAGGTTTTTGAGTGAACTTTTCTCAAAGGATAAATGAACATTATCCGCCTGGCTTTTGCCGGAATTGAGGATTTCCGCCATAAGTGACGGTTTTGAATAAACTTCGCTCAATTTAGCGTCACGGACAGATTCGTCGAATGGTTTGTCTTTATAAAATGTAGATTTCAGCTCAATCCGTTTTCCAAGTTCCGGTGTGCCGCGTTTAGCAAGCGTGGCATAAAATATTTTTTCTTCTCCGAACATGGAGAAAATTACCGGTGTGCCTGAGTATTTTTGAGTATCGGAAATAGATTTCCCGAGCCTGAACATAAAATCAATTACAACAGGAAACGGTATATCATCGCTTATAGCTATTTCCGTAATGCCTAAAACGGCGAGGTTTTGATTAAGAAACACGGGCGATTTATCTATTTTATCTGAAAAAGTTGTTCCGGATTTCAAAGTCTCTAACGCGAAAGGTATTATTGCGCGAAGATCGTCGGTTAGTGAAATCGGTGTATCGGGCGATTCATCATCGCGGGTTATGTAATTAAGCCTTGTCCATTTATCAATCAGTTTATTTAGAACGTCATCGGATGGATTGAACTTTTCTTTAATTTGATTCAGGGTAAGCGGTGTTTTATAAAGTTCACGCATAAGTTCATCCGCTGTATCATGAGTTGTTTCGTGTTCCATATATGAATTCGGAAGTACAGCGATTTTCAAATCGCCTATATCAAATCCGAAGACATTTCCATTAGGTTGAAATTGCGATAGAGTGCGTTCATCAAACGAGAAAAAAGTAAACTGCGTGTCGCCTATACTTACCTCAAGAACCAGTTTCCCGGATAAATCACGGTACAAACAAAGATTATTAAGGCCGGGGAAATTTTTGTCGCCCCAACTTCGAATAATGGTTTCAACCTGTTGCTGTAGCTTTTCTATCGAATAAATATTGCTTTGTTCAAGTTCGAGTACCGAATCAACTACCATCAATGTTTTATATTCAGCGCGGAAAGCGTTTAATCCTTGCGCGTCGCCGATGAGCGATTCGCCGGAAAGCAAAGACGCTATCGCCAGATGTGAGTTCAAAGAAATCGAAGACCTGTTCTGAGCGTTAACCCGCGCGAAAGATTCCTCAAGCGATGTCTCAAAAGCTGTTTTCTCATTGGATAATCGCGATTTGTATAACTTCATGTGCCCGTTATCGGTCATGTTCGGGGAAATTATGGTATATGAAATGTCTTTAGCCCGCAGAATATCTTTTATCCCCTGAGCATGAAACCCGCCTACAATCAGACAGGCACTGTCGCACTCTTCTATATCCATATCCGCCAGAATATTATCAACCATAATATTGTTTCGTGCCGACGCTGATGAATAAAAATCAAGGCTCTCTTTTATAAGGTTATCGAAATTTTTGGCGGATTCGCCTTTGAATAAATTCTTCTTTGATACGCTGTTTATTTGTGCCAAACCGGTTATGGAACCGGAATCTATCTTTTTTTTCAAGAAAAGGTTGTATTCATACGATGACAAATCAAGCGAAAACAGTTTCGATACCAGCCTGAGGTTTCTGTTAAGTTTGTAAATGCGGGCTTTATCTGTCTGTGAAAAAATTTTTCCCGCTAACGTATCCGATAGGCACAGCGATTCCTGAAAAATCGCGTTGTGATTTATTTTTTCCGTTGCTCCCAAATATTTTAAATATCTACTGAGCTGGGGATAACGCCCGAGATCTAATCCGGATTCTTTACCTGCCGATTCAAGAATAGAATAATATCCTGCAGGTTCGATTTTACCAAGTTTAAGTTCGTTGTAAACCTGATCCAAACGCGTTTCTTTTGCACAGATAATCTTGTGTGCCTGTTTACGTTCAGTCTCAAGGCGCAAAGTGTCTATATTTTTTTCATCAGAAAAAATCTGATTGAGGTTTTTTAATGATTTATAACTGTCAAGAGACACTTTATACCTGCCGGCAAGTTCAATGAGGTATTTGCAGAACTGCATATACCCTATATTCTTTTCATGCAAAGCCTGATGGAGCGAATCAAAATGTTTTTCATCCAGGTTGAATTCCGAATCCGCGGCGGCTTGAGCCGTCTCAAGAAGCGATTGAACGGTTTCTTTCGCTTCTACGGCCTTTGCTGAAAAACTCACGTAAAGATCATAGTTTTTACGGTATTCATCGGGTTTTTCCGCACCGATAAATAATGGAGCCGATTCTTTTTTGTCTCTCCTAATAAAATAATATTCAGCGCCATTAATTTTGCCTTGTTTAAGAAAATAATCGGTTACTCTATCCCTCGATGTTTCAATTGGGAACGATTGTATGTCATCGAGATTGAGTGTACCCGCCGCTCCTTCTATGGCGACAAGCCTTGATTCTGGTGAATCGGAGAACCGACTGAGGATGGATGATATGTTTTTCTGTGCCTCTATGTTGCAGTGAGCGTCCATTATGATGAGTATATCGCGCAGATCCGATCCGGAGTAAGACTCGATAATTTTTCCGTATTTCGAGTAATCATGGTGTATTTTGCTGTTTTCTGCATTAGAAGGAATTGGAGCCAGTAAAAAAACTAATGCTGAAAATAAAATTATGTGTTTAGAATAAAATTTCTGCCTGTTTTTGATCATCATTTACCATCCAGTATTTTTCAGTTGCCGAGAAGATTATAATCCTAATATTTTTCGTGATACTCGTTGTTTCATGGCGATATGGAAATATTGCCAGTTTTTCTTGTTTCGCGATTTGTGATAGAAAACGCTTTCTCAGCAGTATTAATTTATATTAATTATATACCAGGCGGAGATAAAATTCAATATTCAAACATATTATGAAAAAAATTCCTGATGTATAAAGATGTGTAAGTAATGGACTTTTTATGGGATGTAATATATACTTAGACCTCTGCATAACTATCAAACAATCTGAAATTTGCAATAAATACATGAATCCTGAAAAAACTGTCATTCCCGCGAAAGCGGGAATCCAGATATGTAACCTGTTGTAAATAAGTAATATATTAGGTTTTTCAATATATCCGCAATAATATATTTTAGATAAACCATTGTGTAAGTTTATTAACTGGATTCTATTTCACGCCAATGACAGTAAAAGTATTAGTTATGCAGAGGTTTCTATTTATACATCATTCACGAAAAAGAGGGAATGACATGCAAACAGAAGGGAATGATTGAAAAAGTACCGGGAAAATATTTATATAATATTTATGTTCTAATTTTCCTCAAAACATTATAAAATTTATCCCTTTTTTATTTATTTTGATTTGTTTCTTTAATTTGTGTTTTAAACGGAGGCTTGATTTATGAACAATACGCTATACGAAAACGAAATTTCCCGCAAACATAAGACTGAGCCTAATTTATATGAAGCCCTGAGAAAAAACAGGCTTTTTTATTTAAGAATAATTTTTTTGAGAATTTCAAGAACAGGTTTAATCGGGTTTGTTAAAGATACCGCAAACTTTTTTCTTGCGTTGATGTCTGTATTGGGATTCAAGTTTGTTTCAAAACCGTTGTACGCACAGATTGAACCGACTTCTCGGTGCAACCTGCGATGCAGGATGTGTATTTCCAATACACCTGGTTATGAGCGCAACGATCTGTCGTTTATTGAATTCCGCCAGATAATCGACAAACTTTCTTCCGTTATATGCCTTAACATTCAGGGAAACGGCGAACCTCTGTTAAACGACAATATATTCCGCATGATAAATTACGCGGTTCAATCAGGAAAAGCTGTGTTCACATGTACCAATGCCATGCTTCTTGACGATGATAAAATTCAGAAAATACTGAAAACAGGCCTGTTTGAACTCGGTATCTCCATGGAATCAACCGATAAGGAAAAATATGAGTATATCCGCCGGGGAAGCGACTTCGATAAACTTGTCCAAAACATTTCACGCCTGGTTGAGTTACGCGATGAAATCAATCCGAAACTGATTGTAAAGTTATGGGTTACTATAATGAATCACAATATCGAGGAAATTCGTGATATAATCCGTTTCGCGTCCGATTTGGGATTGGATGGGATTTATTTCCAGCAGATTCAGAATAAATATGATTATCGCGCCAATTACTCCGGCAATTTCTATTCCGATCCTGAATCAGGATTGTTTTTTAACAGGAAATCATTTATACGTGAGTTTGAACAATTCGCCCGAGAACTGAATGTACCGATAAATTTTACTCAGAGATGTTTCTGGCCGTGGATGGGGTTTTTCATCAACTCGAAAGGGTTTGCGACCCCATGTTGCGTAATAAACGATTATAAAAAATATTCTACCGGAAACATATTTTCCGATGATCTCAAAAAGGTTTGGAACCACCCGAGTTACCGCGGGTTGCGGGTACCGGTATCCGTAAGGAGGAAATTATCATGTTGCGAAGGTTGTTCTTTTGAGTAAACTTAATAGTTGTGAACAATTCGATAATTTTGTATAAAAATAATTTTGGTTTTTTCAACATGGAGATATGGTATGGAAGAAAATAAGAGCGAAAATATAGAGAGCAAAATAGATCATATCATATCGGCTCTGGATGATAAAGAGGTTGTTACCGGAATTCTCTCGGAGATGCGCAGCGAGGATATTGCCGAGATACTCAACGTGGTTAATTATGATGAGAAAATCAAAATAATCCGTTATTTAGACCAGGAAAAAATGTCTCACGTGTTTGCGAAAACCGGAGCGGATACCATTTACGCGGTAATTGAGGAACTCGGCCCGGTTTATGTAGCAGGAATCCTTGAGCATATGGAACCGGAAGAAGCGGCAGAGATATTGTCGGAACTGGAAGAAGAAGCCGTCGAGGCTGTTCTCGCCCTTATGGGCAAACCGGAAGCCCGCAAAGTCAAGGAAACCTTAGAGTACGAGGAAAAAACCGCCGGAAGATTAATGTCAACCGACATTATTGTGATAAATGAAAGTACAACTCCCGAGCAGGCGATAGAATATATCCGCACAAAAGAAATAGAAAAAACACATTATTATATATATGTTGTAAATAACGAAAACCGGTTTATCGGGCTTATTCCTATCCATAAAATAATATTTGCCAAAAAAAACATTGGGCTCGGCAACATCGCGGAAAAAGAAGTCGCTTGCTTGCCCGTAACTATGGATCAGGAACAGGTCGCCCGGCTGGTAGGGAAATACGATGTGCCGGCTCTTCCCGTTATTGACGAATCCGGCGATCTGGTGGGCGAAATTACGGTTGATGACGTAATCGACGTTATAAACGAAGAAAATACCGAAGATATATACCGAATGGCCGGTACCGATTATGAAGAGGTTTTCAGCGAATCCGCTATAAAAGTGGCGAAAATCAGGTTACCGTGGTTACTTGCCTGCATATTCGGAAGCCTCCTTTCAGGAACAGTTATACGTAAATTCGAGGTTACTCTGGAACAGGCGATATCTCTTGTGGCATTCATACCTGTTATAATGGCAACAGGTGGAAATACAGGGCTTCAATCGTGTACCATCATGGTGCGAAGGTTAGCCATGGGCAATCTGTCAAGCTATAATATCGCGTCCAATATTTTTAAAGAGATCCGCACAGCTTTGATTCTCGGAACAGTATGCGGCAGCCTCCTTTTTGTAATAGCGGCTATCTGGAGAGGAAACCCTTTTATCGGCTTTATTCTTGGAGTGTCAATGTTCTCAGCGGTTTCCGCGTCGTCTATTGTCGGGTTGTGTGTGCCGATCCTGTTTAAAAAAATCAAAATCGATCCGGCAGTATCTTCAGGCCCGCTTATTACCACGCTGAACGATATCATCGGTTTGAGCATATACCTTATATTATCAACTATATTAATCAGATATATGAAATAAGGCGAAATCGAGAGGGAAGTTTTTATTGAAATAAAACCAAAAATGTCTATAATCATCATAATTTATCTCTGAAACAGCTTTTTTTTCGGTAAAACACATATTCAACAATAAAAAGGAGACACTGCAATGACTATTATATCAAACGTAATCGCAAGAGAAATTCTTGATTCCCGCGGTAACCCTACCGTTGAGGTGGATATTGAACTGGAATCCGGGTTTACAGGACGCGCGGCGGTACCGTCAGGAGCTTCCACAGGCGAACACGAAGCGGTTGAACTTCGTGACGGCGACAAATCAAGATATCTTGGCAAAGGCGTGCTCAAAGCCGTGAAAAACGTGAACGAAATCATCGCTCCGGAAGTTTGCGGAATGGATGCGATGAACCAGATCCAATTAGATAAAGTGCTGGTGGAACTCGACGGAACCGAAACGAAATCAAATCTCGGCGCCAACGCAATTCTCGGTGTATCCCTGGCGGCGGCAAAAGCTGTAGCCAATGCGCTGGATGTGCCTTTGTTCCGCTACCTTGGCGGCACAAACGCCAAAATGTTGCCTGTTCCGATGATGAACATATTAAACGGCGGAAAACACGCAGACAATAACGTCGATTTGCAGGAATTCATGATCATGCCTATTGGCGCGCCGTCGTTCCGTGAAGCATTAAGAATGGGCGCCGAAGTGTTTCATACATTAAGAAAAGTGCTCAATGATAAAGGATATATCACAACAACCGGCGACGAAGGCGGATTCGCGCCTAACCTGCAAAGCAACGAAGAAGCGCTCCAGGTGATTATGCAGAGCATAGAAAAAGCAGGTTACAAACCAGGTAAAGACATATTCATCGCTCTTGACCCGGCGTCATCGGAATTCTATAAAGACGGAAAATATATCTTGAAAGCCGAAAAGGACAGCGTAAAAACAAGCGCTGAGATGGTTGAGTTCTATGCAAAATGGGTTGAAAATTACCCGATATTCTCAATCGAAGACGGACTCGCCGAAGACGATTGGGACGGCTGGAAACTTTTAACAGAAAGAATCGGCAATAAAGTTCAGCTTGTCGGCGACGATCTGTTTGTAACAAACACAAAAAGATTGAAACAAGGTATCGATAAAGGAATCGCCAACTCAATTCTCGTTAAAGTAAACCAGATCGGCACACTTACCGAATCGCTGAACGCGATTTTCATGGCGATGACCAACAAATATACCGCTGTGGTTAGCCATAGATCAGGCGAAACCGAGGATACAACTATATCCGATATAGCCGTAGCTACCAACGCCGGCCAGATAAAAACAGGTTCGTTGTGCAGAACAGACAGAATATGCAAATACAACCAGCTCCTCAGAATCGAACAGTTGCTCGGCGAGGAAGCTGTATACGGAGGAAGCTTGCTTAAGTGAGACAGATACAGGTTCCCTGGGGGAAAATAACATACTTTATTCTTCTTGCTATTCTTATAGTAATGGGAACCTATTTTATTTTTCCGGGTATAATCAGGATGAGAAAACTCAACCAGCAGGAAATCGACCTGGAAAAAATTCTCGGCGAAAAAGAATTGAAAAAAACTGAACTGGAACGGTATTTGAATAAACTAAAAGATGACCCTTTTTTTGCCGAAAAAGTTGCCCGCGACGAGATGGGATTGAGCAAAGATAACGAAATTATTTATAAATTCGACCGCTGATACGGCGGGTTTTTGCTCAATCCCGTCCTACGGGATTACAGATAAAAACTATAACCCTAAAAACTGTTCCAGTAAAAATATGAAAACAAAATTTATTCCTGTATTTATTCTGATCGCATTGTCATTGTTTTTAAGCCCGGCTTTCGCCATCCAGGACGAAATGGCGGTCGGCAAATTCTCTCCCGGTGACTCAAAATTTCAGCTTGTTATTTTCCATTTTTCACGAGGAAAAACCTTTTTTAAATTTTTCGAAAATCCACCGGATTCACGATACCTTTTCCCGACATTTGAAGTACTTGTTAAAGGACAGCTTCTTGAAAAACCAGTAATCGAGGACATAAACGGTGACGAACTTCTTGATATTACCTACAAAACAACCTCTGAACAAGGCGTAGTTTACTTTAACCTGAAAAAGGAAATGTTCATAAAAACACCTAAGGAAAAATTGAAGAAAGCAGATTTTACCATCCGTGACGAAATGAATCTCTTTGACAACGATACCAGAAAAAAATGACTATTTTGCCGATAATTTTTTTATAAGCCCGATTATGTCTTCAATTGGGAAAGGTTTTTTCAATATATGATAACCGGCGTCCTTGATACTTTTTCTGTTCATCTCGATTATATTGTCGAACCCGGTTATGAAAATTATTTTTGAATTAGGTGAAATTACTTTTGCCTGAGTGGCAAGGTCAAAACCGTCCAATTCCGGCATTCTCACATCGGTAACAAGTATGTCTATACCGTTTTTCTGTATGAAATCGAGCGCTATTAAACCATTGCAGGCGGTATATATATTGATTCCCTCATCAGAAAAAACTTCCTTGATCAATTCAAGAAAAATGCATTCATCATCAACAAAAAGAATTTTTTGAAAATTATTATTATCGCTTTGTTTGTTAATCATTTGTTTTTACCGTGATCTTTTTTATTTTTCAAGAACTGCCAATACTGCCAATATAGAAATCTTTATTTGAAATATCGGAAATTTACATAAAAAATTAACTCATTTATGATATATTAACCGCATAATATATGCGTGTGGAGATATAACATGTTACTTATTAGAGGGATATAAAATAGAAGACTAAAACGATATAAAATACTAAATTTTGCCGAAATCCATATTATTTTTTAATTGTGTACAGAAACTCTTAAATTGTAAAAATATTAAAAATAGGTTATAATTTATTTAAGAAAATTATGATAGGACTTATTGGGTTTCTTATGAGAAGATCAAAAGAGATATTTTTAGTTACAACATTATTGTTGTTTATATATTATTTGCCTGTTTTTGCCTATTCGCAGAGCAAGAACGGCAATAATGGAAAGATTGTTATCCCGTCCGGTTATGGTGAGGTGAAAGACCGCTATGATGGAAAATCGGGATTTACAGTTATTCATATTCAAGACGCCCATTGTGTCTATGAAGCGCAAAAAAATATCGCTACTATCCTCGAATCGCTTGTGCAGAATCAAGGCGTAGCTCTCATTACTGTTGAGGGTGCTGCCGATAAGATAGACGCAAGCGAGTATGCCTCATTCCCTGATCCCAAAGTACGGAAACTTGTAACGGATTATATGATGAAACAAGGCCGTATTTCCGGCGCTGAGTATTTTATGATCACTTCCGGGTCGCAGATAATGATGACTGGTTTGGAGGACAGGCTTCTTTATCAGAAAAATTTAAGTCAGTTTCAGGAGTCGCTTTCGTTCAAGATCAAATGCGCCGAGGTGTTTTCGAGGCTCAAACGTATTCAGAAACTTCTTGAAGAAAAATATTATCCCGAAGAGGTTAAGAGAATGATTGAGCTGAATGAGAATTATACTTCGGGTAAATTGTCTCTGGTGGATTATGTAAATAGTATGTTTGAGATTGCGGGTGAAAAAAAAATAGATACCGCCGGCTATGAGAATCTGTGTTCCATTTACAAAATCAATTGTCTGGAAAAAGATATAAATTTTAACGTTGTCGAATCCGAACGCCAGCAACTGGTAAACGAAATATCCCGGAGAGTTTCCGCGGATCAGTTACGGCAGTTGATGCAGTATAACCTCCAGTTCAAACTTCAGCAGATATCCATAGAGGAATTTTACAATTATCTCGGGTCCAAGATGGCTGAATACGGTATTGACGAGTCCGGATATGTGCAACTCAATAGGTTCAGGGATTATATCAATATATATAAATCACTTAACTGGAATGAAGTATTAAGGGAATCCGAATCCCTTTTCGATAAATTGACCGGCGCTGATTTTTCCGGCCGTGTTCATGGCGAGATTCATCAGATAGGTAAAAACCTCGATTTGCTTGACCAGATGTATCAGTTCAGTTTGCCTGTTCATAAATTTGCGGATTATCTGAAGATTAAAGACGAGATCGCGCCAGGAAAAATGTATACGCAAATAAAAAATATATCTTCCGATGCCGGTATCGAAGAGGAATTACCCGACATAAAACCGTTAACCGACGCACTCCCCATGGTTGAGGAATTTTACAAAACAGCAAAAAAGCGGGATGATGTGCTGATGCAACGGCTGGTAAATACTATGCGCGAACAAAAAGTAACCGAGGCGGTGTTTATCGCCGGCGGATTCCATACGCAGGGGATAGTCGATTTTCTTAAATCAAATGGAATCTCCTATCAGGTGGTCGTACCGAGAATAACAAAGATTCCCCAGTCCACACCATATATGTCGCAGATAACCAACAGGCAGGGATTTTATGAGATGTACCTTGAGAAATCTGCCCTGGCGGTATCCTCGTGGCTGGAGAAAAACCCGTTGTCTGCGCCAAACAGGCAATATTCTTTCGGATACAAAATGAAAAGCCTTATGGTCGGGGCATATTCGTATTCGGCTTCTCAGGAAGAACCTGTTTTAAGCAGACAGGACAGCGAATATCTTAAACAAAGAGTTGTCGCGGTTCTAAATAGCTGGGGTAAACAAAACTATGGCAATATTGATGTTACGGGTATCTCCTATATAGGCCCATTTCTAAATGTAAAAATGGCGGTTAACGGCAAGGAAGTTGTCTTTCTTTTTACCGACAGGGAACAGGATGGGAAAGCATTGTTTGAAACACCTCAGGGAACAACATTTGAAGTCCTGTTTAATTCGGCCGGCGAAATCAATATGCTTGAGGAAAACAACCTGGGATCGTTTCATTTTCAGGTGGTTACTCCAAAAGCTCTCCGGTCATTGCTTTCTCATAGCGATGCGCTTAACAACCGTTCGTTAACAGATATTCAGGAATATATAAAACAGAATATGCTGTACACGCTTATAGAAATGCTCATGGAAAAACAAATTGACGGGCCCGGGCAATTTGAGGATATGCTCCGAAAAAATAAACTGAATTTAACCGAAGATGATCTGGCGGAATTTTTCAGGGAAATAGGAATATCCAGTATGGCAGGGATTTATACCCCGCAAATGAACAGCACCGTAGCCAACGATTCTCTGCTCGGGGCATATCTGGGTGTGAGATCCAGGCACAAAAGCCTGTTGATTGATAATTCACAACTTCCATCAAAAGCGAAAGATTCATTTAATAGGCTTGGTTTCAAAAGTATATATATTGAGCAGGATGTCCCTGTAAATCTGATTAGAGAACTGTTTAGAAAACTATCTGCCAGAGAAATCGATATATTCGACAAAAAAAATAACCGGTTATATGTAGGTGCGGATAAAAACGGAGCTTATTACCTGAACGTCCTTGAACATGTTTCGGGCGAAAAATTCCTTAAAATCGAACGCCTTGCAGGCACATCAGCAGAATTTTCCCCGAAATTAGATCCCAACGTTGTTGAAAAGGTGGTCTCTTCAACAGCAAAACAGATTGAACATATGGATGTTATGCCAATACACGGTTCCCGCGTGGGAGTATCGTATGTATCTATTAAAGATAAAGAATTAACTATCTCAATTATTGAGGTAGACAAAAAAATGAAATTCTTTAATACAGGTCTAAAAGTTACGATCAACCTGAAGAAAAATTTCAATAAAATAGACCTTGCTTTCAAAGCTATACAGGAACTCGCTGTGAATAATGATATTATCCTTGTGGGTGTAATGGCTGATGTTTCAAACGAACGGTTTAAGAGAGGATATTTCCCTTCAGTTGAAGATTTTATAAATAATTATTATACCGATCTTGTCAGGGTTGAAGCGGAAACCAGGTTTAAAGAACGGATAAAAAAACCATTTACAATTACCGATGTGCAACGTGCCTCTTTTGGTGTTAAAGAAAAATTGAACGCAATTCGAATATCTTATCAGATCGATGGCGTAACTTATACGGAATTTTCGACCGATAAATTAAAGAAAAATAAAGATGAAAACAAATTCAACCTCGGATTAGCTGAATTTTTTGCCGACCGATATAGAAACATGGTTTCCGACCCGAAAGAAATCAGCTCTTCGGAAAAACTCATCGTAACCTTGAATAATCAAAAGTATACGCTGGTGCGCGAAGAAAACACCAATTTAATAAGGTTGCTTCTCAGAAACGGATCGTATTCTGTTCCAATACCGGATGGGGAAATAGAGTTTATCCGCGCATCTATACCCCGGCTCGACAGAAACGCTATCGACCATATACCGGGTTTTGTCATACCGCCTTCTTCAACTGCCAGCCAAAACGCTGTTTTCTGGGACGCGTGGCGAAAAAAGACTCAGCCATACCAAAAAGATTCTGTAGCGCTACTTGAAAACGATGTTGTCCCTTTTATGTCACGACTTGTTTATAACTATGAAGATTACCTGACAAAATATTTCGGCGGTGAAATTACTTTTCTGGACCTTTACGGGCATCAGGGAGCTATGGTAGACAGGATCATGACCCGCCAGATGCAACACGATACTCGCATGAGTATCAATCCATATATAATCGACAGCGACCAGTTCGACGCGGCAATGGCAAAAAAAGTTCTTGCCAAATTCGATCTTAAAAGAGAACGCGTTATCTCCTTCGGGTTCGCAAGCAATGTCAGCAGAAACATCAGCTCAATTCTGCACAATCTACAGGACCAGAACCAGCTTGCTAAACCGATTGTTCCCCATGTTATATCTATGGTCGGTTCGGGGCTCGATTACGGTATTACTTCATATGAAGACGCTTACCAGTTGAGCAGTGATGTTTATAAAGTGATGCCTAATAACGGATTGCTTCTTGTTGCGGGAAACGATTTCCTGACACTTAAAGCTGAGGATTTTGAGGAAATCGGATTTGAAGTGCTTGAAACAGGCAATGTTGAGAGTTTCTTTAATACCAAAGTGTTTCCGAAACAATACTATGTTTTAAAGAAAAACAAGTACAAAAACTCTTCCGCTGTTCTGCAATCGCAAAAGAAAGATTTGCCGCGAATTATCAATGAGAAAAAAATATCTAAACCGGCTAAAGACGTGTTCGATTTGGTCGCCAAACTAAATGCCGCGGAAATTTCACTCGCTTCACAATCAGAGAATCAGGTTTATAAAGTAACTGTCATTCCAAAGATGAAAATTGAACGCGGAGACGGAGCCGTTGTTTTATCAACCGATTTTACAAGAGATTCGATATCGAAATCTGTAGACGGCAAATTATACCTTGAATTCTATTTGTCAGCGCCGGACAGGGTTTCTCTATTGCCGGTGATGACTGCAAGCGTCGATTTAGCCATGCAGGATCTCAATATAGACAAGATTACGCTCGATTCAGTAAATTTTAACGGTTTAATTAAAGATATGCGGGATATCGGATTCAAAAATCGTGTTTTAAGTTATATTTACCAGCTATTTCCTGATCAAAGCAGTATTCATGTCAATACCGACCTAAATTATGATATAGTAACTGCATTGTTTAGCACAATACCCGCTGAAAAAAGAACAGAATTCGATTCCCTTTTAATCAGGATACAAAAACTCCAGGAGTTGATCGATAAAAAACAAAGAGAAGGCTACAACGTTTCCAAAAGGGTTGAGGAAATAAACAAATTTGCCGCTCCACTGCTAAAAGAACTGTTCATCATGATGCAAAATCCGGAAATATTGGCGCAAATGAATAAAAACCTTCTTATGGTATCCGAATTACCGCCTATTGACGACTATATTAACGCCGGTTACGAGAAATTGGAAGTTAAACTCAGTGAGGATGGAAAAAATATTATCCTGACGGGCAGGAAAACCAAACCATCGTTTCGAGTTGTCGCCGCAGGTTCATTGCGATCAGGTTTAAAGAGCGAAACCGGTATTGAACAGGATGACGAAATGACCATGATCAGGCAAAAACTTACGCAGATAGAGGAACTTCTCGTCGATGAACGTATTGTGAGCGAAGGATACTTTAAGGCAATAAATTTTAAAATAATTGATAACGCGAAAACACAGATACTTCCGTCAGAAATCGATGGAAACACTATTGTTCTTGATTATAAGTTATTTGTAAAAGGGGTTTCCAGCCTTGATATTCTTTTACTGGAAATAAAACAGGGATTAATGCGCCTTGAACTTCAGCAAATCGGTTCCGAGAAAGAAATAAGAAGCATCAATCAAGGCGTAATTGAATTATATCTCCTTTTAAATTACGTACAGAATTTTATTGATATCCGCGAGAAAGATCCGGATACATACAGCGGAAAAAGCAAACAGGCTCGCATCCTTCAGATGCTCGATCGGGGATTCGGTTCTGAAGAGAGGCCGATGTTTTATCTTTTGCGGTATGTGAACGAACATAATATAAAAAGCGCCTGGCTGATTAAAAATATTCTCATAGACCTGATAACCGAGAGAGGTGAGTTCAAAGGATTCAAGATCTATCCGGAATCCGTAAGTTCCGAACTGGAAAAAATAAATCCGGCGGCGTTGGTTGAGGAATTGAACAGAATAATGGAACTGTATGATTACCGATACATAAAAAGAAGCGTTACTATATCGCCTACATGCATATCCAATTTAAATCTGCGTGCCCAGAAAGAAAAAACAGTAAAACAGATTGTTCAATCAGATGATGTTCAGGTAGTTTACCTGAAAGTTCAAAATTTTAAAGATGTATTCAACACTTTCGGCACAGACATAGGAGTAGGCCATTCGTTCGGAGATCTCGGAATTTTTGTCATAGGGCGATATCTGCAGGAAACCCTCGAAAAACGCCTCGCTCATTCAGGAATAAAAGTAAACATGGGTAATGCAGGCGGAGAATATTTTATCACTTTTTCCAATTTAAAAAATGTTGATGTGGTTCGGGTGTTAAGCGATATATTTGCCAGCCCGGATTCGTCATTTAAAGAAGACGTGATCAGGGAAATAAAAGTGTCGCTGAAAGATCAGATCGGCGCCGCCGCGTACTCGAAAATAAGCGATCTGGTAGAAAGCGAATTTAAACCGTCTAAACTCAATTTTTACGCGGGTGTTTCCGAACACGAAAAGAATTTGCAGAAAGAAACAATTCCTTTCTCGGAAAAAGTGAGTAGAGCGGTTATTATCGCCGACAGGTTATATGCTCACGCCTTCCAGGCGGCTAAACATCAGCAGATACAGTTCAGCCCGACGTATAATGATGTCCGCGCGAATCTTGCGAAACTGAAATCGCCTCTCAACGAAAACGACAGGTCATCTCTGGAGCAAATGCTGAAATTAGCCCAGAAAGAACCCCGAACAGGAATAATGCTGTATACTCCCACAGTAGCAAAAGAAGTATCAATGAACATAAAAATCGGAATGGCTAATGATTACGAGTTTTTCCAACAGTCTTTGGCGGAAACATATACATGGTATAACAGCATAGATATCCTATCCGTGAACTATCTGGCGAGCATAGAGAAGAAAGTCGGATACGAAGTGCTTAGCGAATTGAAAGACAGAATACTGGAGACAGTTCTTCTATATAAATCCAGATTCTTACACGAAGAATACATTTACCAGGGATCGGATAATTTCAAGCGGGCGATAAACTATATCGTAAACCGTCAGCCTGATTACGAAATTTCACGGACATTCCGTCTGGGCGGTGACGAGTACGGCAAGATCGACTGGAATCCAAAAACGAAAAATATGCGTATTTACAGATTAGACGGAAACAATGTCGGTACAACAAATATGTTGTGGGGCAAAGAAATCGGCGACAAATTGATCGATGAGTCTCTGAGAATAATCTCAGAAACGAGCGATATGTCGCAACTGCATAAGAACATTACCGATTTCTTTAACGATATGGGAGAACGCGGATTAAAGTTAAGCGAAAACGAGGTGAAAGACCTGCAGTTCAAGTTGGTGAACAGTTTCTTGCTGGATGAGGATAACTACAACCTGATAAAACAAAATGGAACGTTTTATGATTTCACAAAAAATAATTCGGCGGTAATAGTGCGAAAAAAAGACGGGACATATTTACTGGTGAAATTCCCGGATATAAATGTGCCGTTGTTGATCCAGAAAGCCGAACAGAAATTCGATGTATCCGCGTTACCTTTTTTTGCCGACAAAGATAACGCAATGCCGATAACATTGCTTGCCGGTGAGGATGTGGTTGATTTCGTGGTTGTACGTGACAAAACCGGAGGTGTCATTTTTGAATCCCGCAATCCGCGGGTACCTGCAAAAACCGTAATCAGCCAGAATGATATAGAGAACAACACGCCAATAAAAATACCTGTTAAAGGGTATGGCGATATCGAGTTGTCAATAAAACAGGATTACGGGTTCAGATATATTTTGACCGCTCCGATAATTACGCTGAGCGAACGGGAATTCCAGAGAGTCAAAATGATGCGGGATAAACTGGTGGTAAAAGACGGCAAACTTGCCGTTATCGTTAAATCAAGACCGGTGGTTAGCGGTGGCTATATCGATATCGATACAAGAAAAATCGATACCGAATACCTGAATAGAGATATTTCCATTATCGAACGAAGAGCCGATAGCATAGGCGAAGAAGCGAAAGCATCGGTAAAACTGTTTCAGATTCTCCATGATGGAGAAGTAAGATCCGATTATACCTTGAGGGAAAGCCCCAATAAATTCTCGGGAAACAAACGGGAGATGCTCTCTTTGCGCGATATAAAACCATCAAACTGGGATATAATGGTCGCCAGATTCATTCTTGAGGAACCCAAAGATAAAATCACACGACGGCTTGACTATTTTCTGAATAAAAATATAAAACTCGAGGCAAACGATATTTATGTATTAGCTGAAATATATTTTGTTTCCCAGAATATGCTTGACTATAATCAGCGTTTGGCTTTGCTGGAACGCTTAATTGATGTGTACTCACTCAACCGCAACGAACGACGAGATTTGATTGTAAATGTTCTGGAACAAATTTTTATCAGCAATAACAAAGATTTATGGGTTCCGGCAATAGACCTTTATATAAAAGTTCTCAATGACCATGACAAATCTTTTGACACCATATCCGCATTTATGCAAGCGATAAGTAGAGTCGCGAATAACCCGGTAAGCGGGAAAATACAAGATAACTGGCTATCCAATCCGCCGGTCAGTATTCAGGACTGGATTAAATCGCTCATCGATTTACGCAGGGAAGACCTTTTGTCCGAAATGAAAACATTATCAATTCCTGAATTGAATGATCTGATTACTATCAAAGCCAAATCGTTGCCTCTGGCAAAACAATACCGCGAATTGTTTTACAGCGGGCGTATTCTTGAATCCGAATCCCTGGATCAACGGCATAATTTTATTATGGATTCAATGTTTCTCATCGACTCGGACAAAATCTCCAAAGGATATGATTTCGCGTACGATAAAGTAAAAAGCAAAGTTTCATTAATGTTTACTTGGAATGATGTTGACCAAAATGATCAGAAACGAATCACCGATATCTTAATCGGCAGCAGAATACTTGAGGATTCAGTTTATAAAATGACAGGCAACAAACTTGATCTCGGAGAAATAGAAAATATAAAAATCGAGATGTCCGGAAAAACCAATATTTTCGATAATTTTAAAATCTCTATTGAAAAGTCAGACGGTTCTGTAATTTCCGGATTGATTATGAATATAATTAATGGAATTGATAAAATACAACCTGACCAGTATAGAAAATATTTTACATCGTCTTCCATGTTTAATTATGTTGGAGTAATGGATCAACTGCATAAAACCGATCCGAAATTGGTGGATAAGGTAGGCGGATATTATGAGTTCAAATCTCCTGATGGCGATAAATATCGTGTATTGATGAACCGGGAAGTTACTACCCTGAATTCAAATAAACTTATATCACAGGCCAAACAAAATTTGTGGGGAGAACGGCTTGATCATGAGATCCAGGATATAGTGATTAAAGATATCATAAGCTATATGCGGGTGTGGGATGTAATGGGAAGAAAACAGAGTATGTTTCCAAAATGCCCGTATCCGGTAAATATCAGTGCTGGAAACGATATCCGGAATCTTGAAATGCTTGATTCAAATGTAACACCCGCTGAAATCCTCGACAGGCTTTATAAAGGATACCAGCAATATAATCAGGATGAACTGATTCCAAACAGTATAGTTGAGTATTTCAGAAAATTCGATACAGAAGGGGAAAACGGTGGTTATAATTTCCTCATGCACGCTTATTCTCAATTTCTAAATTACGGCAAACAAAAGGATTTTGTTGCCAGAGAGCTGAATTCTTATTTGAAAAAACGAAGGGCTCATCTTGAGGAACAAATAAAATCCGATTCTGGATTAAATTATAAGGAATTAGCTCAATTAATCCAATTGTTGCGGTTAACAGGTATTGAAAATAAAAAATCAAAGTATCTGAATAATGCTTTATTCTGGCTCGAAAAATTCATAATCAATACTCAACAGACTACCCTTGACTATAAGTTATGGAAAGATACCGTCAGTTACGTAATAGCAAAATCCAAAGGCGGCCTGACGGATGAAAAATTGCTTGGCGATGATATGATGAGAATATTCCAGAGTTTCGGTTACAATCCCATGAAAGAACTTAAAGAAACCATAGTAGAGTTGCGTATGGTAGAGTTGCGCAACGCCGATGACGATAGTTTAAAAGAGATTATCGGCAAAATCGAGGAGCTTGAGGTTATTGTAGGGCTGAAAGCGGAAAAAGATTATACAAATGTATCCGATGGAGGAGTTACTTATGAAATTCATCCCTACGCTAATCCATTTCAATTGCCGGCAAGTCATATCGGTGAACTTGGAATGGAAGATTCCTTCAAACTCATCAATTCAGCTCTTAAGAAAAAAATCGAAGATAAATCCGGAAAGCAAGTTGTTATATCTGTAACCGGACGTCCGTTTGGCGGAAAAGAAGTATTCATGCGTAGATTAGTAACTGATGGCGCGCTGGCTTCCCCGAATATGATTGGAATAATAAATATTGCTGAAGTGAGAATGCCAAGCGGTTTATTGGATATCAAAAAATTAGAGCAAAGAATAGAAAAATTACAGAATAAACAATATCTTATTATTTATGGCAATGAAGCATTGATTTTGCCTGAAGTAACCTCCAGGCTCAAATTCGATTATAATATATTTGTTGAATCTGATGAGATAGAACGCGCGAAAAAATTGATTGCGTCCGGTAAAGAAAAACGAGTCGGCAAAATGAGGCTTGAGAATATATTATCTCACTGGGGCAGATTAAACCCTGAACCGGGTAAAACAATAACGGAATCCGGCCTCGATAGCCAGAGGACATTATCGGATATTGTAGTCAATGTAAGCATAAACGGAAACAGCGAACGGACCAAAAGAATATGGGATCCTGCAGTGATTGTACAAAATATCAAAGGGTTGGCAACTCCTGTGAAAAAAATATTGCAGGTTGATCTGCAAACTATAAAACACGTCTTTTACGATAAAACAGTGGGCAAACGAGTGGCTTTCTTTGAACCGGTTCATAATTCGGAAGTAATCTCGCTCGCTCAGATGGGTATGCACGTTACCGTGATAACTAATAAAAAACAGGATATCGGATTGAGTGTTGAAGATGAAATGCGAATAAAAAATTCCGGCGGATCGATAAGAGTAATCTGGGGAGGCACCGATCAACTGGAGAATCTGTGGGTATCTGAAAAGTTCGATCTGGTTTATATCAGCAAAGGATCACAGGTTTTGAATTCGGAAAATCCTCTTTACAGTAATTCATTATCCGCTACAATAAACGCCTTCATAAAAATAACCAAAGACGACGGTGTTATACTGCTCGCTCCTTTTGATCTGCATGAACTGTTTATGAAGGAAAATATGGACGATTCGATTGAACTCCAGATTTTATCCAATGGATATTCTCAAGTGGCTAATCTCGACGGGGCGGCAGGTGTGTTTCTGCGCAAAAAAAATAAATCTGAAAAACAATCCAATAACACAATTGAAGATATGAAGCCTGTGGATGTACTCAACGGAGATCTTATCAAAGCACAGGAAAAAAGGCCTATGGTTATAGCTCTGGATTTTGATGATATTCTTAAATATTCTGGAAATTGGGATTTAGCTTTATCCATAGCTGTAATTAAACAAAAACAGCGAACTTATGCCCAACAAAATATCCCGGTCAGGTTCGCGTTTTTATCTACCGAGAAAACCGCCAGGGAAATGCGAGATTTGCTGATGTTGCGCCGTGAAGACGAACAGGACATGTTTATAATGCTTGGCAGGGAAGATATAGAAAGCGAAAATTTGTTCTCGGCTGAACCCACGTTTTCCATCGCTATGGAAAAAATCATTAATATTGTCAATAACCCTCTGACTAATGTCATTATGCTGACAGCATCTCATAAACGGATAAATGAATCCGCCAACTCAAGAGCAATTGTTATAGACACGTCTACCCTTGTTAAAGGCGGCGTATTCGTCGAAGAAGTTATTGGCGTAATCGGATTCCTGGACCTGACATTATTGCAGGACAAAATCGATCCGACATTGATGGTTTCCAGTGTTGGCGAGAATAATCCTTTTTATGAAAAAATTGGAGCTGATTCTTCCGGTAAATTGATTCCTCTCCAACATTTTATCAATGACGGATCTATAAATTACAGGGATTTGCGGGGAATTGTTATTGTCGCGCCGCGAATCACCAATATTCCGGAAAAATTCCACAAAAAAGTACAATATTCTTATCTGATTGATCAGTCTTTGTAAACAAATCCGCGGAGTTATTCGCAACCTTCAAATCAGAAATAATTTTTAGCGATTTCACCGGCAATCTGTTGCGCCTGGATGATCTTTGTGGATGCAGTATCCGGGCCGAGAGCATCCATCGGTTCAGCAATAATGCATTTTATATCGGTCAATCCCACAAAACCGAATATGGTACGCAGATACGGTATTTGAAAATCATAGGTTTCTTTGGCGGATTGTGAACTGTAGTCGCCTCCGCGAGTCGCGATGATAACCATCTTTTTGTTTTTGACCAATCCTTCTGGTTTACCTTCGGTTGTATAATTGAAAAGAAATTTTGGCTGGATAATAACATCAATATAATGCTTTAAAGGATAAGGTATGGAAAAATTCCACATAGGAGTGCTGATAAGGTAACCATCGGCGGATAAAAAACGGTTAATCTGAACAATAACTTCTTCCCATGCCTGCCTGTATTCGCCGTATAATTCTATTCCGTTTAGTAACATATATTTACCATCGATTTTTTTTACCGAAAGCGATGGAAGGTTTTCCTTGAATACGTTTATTTCCTCTACAATCCAATCTGCGTGAGATTGTTTAAATGAATCGAGAAAAAAAACGGATACTTTATGTGTCCGGGATTCATCTTCACGCGGTGATGCTATTATATGCAGAAGTTTTTTCATGCCGCCGTCCTCCTATGCTTGATTGATTATTTAACAGATATAATATTATAAAATTATATTGCGTTTCGGTTTATTAACATTTTATAAATTTGATAATTTATATTGTCGGATAGTGTAAAATAAAATACAAAAAATAGCTGTGCAACAATATGTATGTTTTAGGATTCATATATTCGAACCATTTATTGATTAATTTTATCAAATCATGTATTATAAGGAGGTTCTTTATACTTTCGCTGAATTGATTATGATTCGGTGAAGCAAGATATAAAAAGATAGAATTTATTCGGATCCAGACTATTATATAAAAGAGAAATCGGTTTGTTATGGTAAATAATGGTAACCTTACTGAAGGGTCTGTGGGCAAAAGGTTGCTCATGCTTACATTGCCTCTTGTTCTGGGCACTTTCTCATCGGTAATGTTTAATTTTGTCGATACTTATTTTGTAGCCAAAATCGGGACAAGAGAACTTGCGGCAATGAGTTTTACGTTTCCTGTGATTATGGTTTTAATCGGAGTGGCAATAGGGCTTGGCACAGGCGCGGGAGCAGTGATATCGATAACCATAGGTGAAGGTAACATGCCAAAAGTACGCAGGTTAACCACAGATATCTTAATTCTGGCGTTTGTTGTCTCTTTTTTTATTTCGGTAATTGGTATTTTAACGATAAACCCTCTGTTCCGGCTTCTTGGCGCCAGCGCCGATATAATTTCCCTTATCAGGCAATATATGGTTTATTTATATGCCGGCATATTGTTTATGATCGTTCCGATTGTTTGCAATAATACCATGAGGGCATCGGGAGACACATTTTATCCGAGCCTGATGATGATGGTGGCCGCCGGAATTAATGTATTGCTTGATCCGATTCTGATTTTCGGATTGGGCGGGTTTCCGAAACTGGGGCTGGCGGGAGCGGCGATATCTACGGTAATTGCGAGGTTTACCACTTTTGTATGCGTGCTGTATATCATACACTATAAAGAAAAAATGATTGATTTCTCAATACCGTCCCTGTCCGATGTTTTTGAGTCATGGCGCAAAATATTGTATATCGGTATACCCTCTACGGCAACCAATATGCTTATCCCTTTTTCAATGGGTGTGGTTACCCATGTTGCCGCCCGTTTCGGGATGGAGGCGGTAGCCGCTATGGGTGCCGGAATACGGATCGAGGCGGTGGCGCTGATAGTAATTATGGCATTAAGGATGTCGCTTGTTCCTTTCGTAGGACAGAACTGGGGCGCAAAAAGGTACGACAGAGTTAATCTCGCACATAAATACAGTAGCGCCTTTTCTGTTGTATGGGGTATCGTGACGGTTGTTTTATTTTTTGTTTTCGCGGTCCGCATCGGGCATATTTTTAGCAAAGATACACTCGTTATCAGCAAAATTGTCAAATATCTGTGGATTGTTCCCGCCGGTTACGGACTTCAGGGAATAAGCATGATCACCACCACAATATTTAACTCTATAAATATGCCTGTTTTGTCTGCGTTACTAAATTTAATAAGAATGTTCTGCCTGTATATTCCTTTAGCCTATCTGGGTTCTATGGTTTTTGGATTGGACGGTGTCTTTATAGGAATAACAATTGCAAACGTATTCGCGGGTATATTGTCGCTGTTTCTTATTAAAGAAAAATTCTCTCCTGTTGCGATAAAATCCTGAAAATTTGTATCCAAATATCTTTTTATATTGTCATATTATATGTACTTAATTTATCCGGTTGTTTCGATCTTTTGCAACTAAGTTTTCTTATTCTTTATATCGCGTTATGATAAGTTGTTGCAACACAAAGATTATTTAAGAGGTATATATGAGTTGGTCGCTGAAATTCGGGAAAATATGCGGTATCAATTTCAGGATACATATTACATTCGTCATGTTTCTGGTGTTTATTTTTGTATCCTCATATCTGGCTAAAGGTATGGCACAGGCAATATCGGTTACACTTTTTATAAGCGGAATATTTGTATGCGTGCTGATCCATGAGGTAGCTCACAGCCTGATAGCAAGGAAGTTCGGCAAAATCGCCAAAAGCATTATCATTCTTCCCATAGGAGGCGTTTCATCGCTGGACGAGATGCCAGAAAAACCTTATCAGGAGATAGCGGTCGCTATTGTGGGCCCTTTTATCAATCTGGCAATAGCTTTGTTGATTTATCCTTTTGTAACCGGATGGAATGGATTACGAACTCCCGAATTGTATCCTATGTCGGTAAATTCATATTTCGTATCTATGATAAATGTAAACATTATTTTAGCCATATTTAACATGATACCCGCGTTCCCAATGGACGGGGGCAGGGTGCTCAGGGGATTGTTCGGGATGGTTATGGATTATATCAGGGCAACAGAACTGGCTGTGGCTATCGGGCAGGGATTATCGGTCTTTTTCATTTTTTACGGGATCTTTTTCAACTGGTGGCTCGCGCTTATCGGTTTTTTCCTGTATGTAGGAGCGGGAACCGAGCGCCAACAGGTAATCATAAAATCGGTTCTCGAACCTATACCTGTATCGGAAGTCATGGTTACCGATTTTTTCGCCCTTGACCCATCCGATCCGGTATCAAAACCGATAGAGCATATATATCACGGTTATCAGGAAGATTTTCCGGTAATCAAAAATAATCACGTAGAAGGCCTGCTGACCAGAAAAAATATTCTTTCGGGAATTCACGAGAAAGGAACAAATGTTGAGGTATCGCAACTGATGGAAAAACAATTCGACCCTGTCAGCCCCAGTACACCCGCCGATGAGGTATACCGGCAACTCGCGCGGTCACAGCGAAGTGTAACGGTGGTTGTGGAAAACGGCGGAATAAAAGGTATGGTTTCTCTTGAAGGATTAAGCAATTACCTGTTAATTCAACTGGCTATGAATGGAATACGATAAACTATAAAAAGATATATAAATATATAATAAATGGATAGTCAATGTCGTAAAAATATTATCAAATATATGATAATATGATAATAAAATGGTTTCGATGAAGATGTGAAAAATAGAATTAATATAAGTTAATAATACAGAAGTGAGTACAAAAATAGAATTAATGATTGACAAATAAAATAAAAATAATTTCTTAAAAAACTTTACAAAAATAATAAATAAAGTAATATAAAATAAAGAATATGGTATTATAATAATATTAAAGGCGGTTCGGTTTATGATTGATTATTCTTTCGATCAACTTATAGATATAGCGCAAATTCAAAGGTTGTTGAGTTTGTTTTATAAAGCTACCGGGATTCCGGCGGGAATAATTTCTCAGGACGGAAGAGTCCTTATAGTTGTGGGCGGGCAAGATATCTGCACAAAATTCCACAGGGTTCATCCGGTATCTTTACAGCGTTGTATCCTTAATAATGGGTATGTGAAAGAACATTCGGATATATTCAGGAAAAATTTTGATTTTAAATGCTCAAATGGATTGTATCATATAGGTGTTCCTATATCTTTAGAGAATAATCAGGTCGGGGTTTTGTGGCTCGGCCCGTTTTTTTACGAGGACACTTTTATTAACAGGGATTATTTTCTAAATCAGGCGTTTGAACTTGGATTCAATACGGAATCATACATGTGCGCACTCGACAAAGTATCGATTTTCAATAAAGAGAAAGTCAAGGCGATATTGAGTTTTTTTAGCAGTTTTGTGAATTTTCTATCCGTTCTTGCGGTTAAAAATTTAAAACTGATGGATGAAATCAAAACGAGAAAAGAAACTCAGGAAGCGCTTAAAATAAGCCAACAGCGATTGGAACTCGCTCTTCATGGTACTAATCTCGGTTTGTGGGATTGGAGAATAGATACCGGCGATGTAATATTGGATCACAGATGGATCGCTATGCTTGGATACTCGCTTTATGAGATAATCCCCAGTTTTAAAACTTGGGAATCACTTATTCATCCGGACGACCTGCCGGCTGTCATCGAGGCTATGAACAACCATATCGAAGGCAGGACAAATATGTTTATCTCCGAACACAGGCTAAAAACAAAATGGGGTAAATGGAAATGGGTGCTGAACCAGGGCAAAATTGTAGAATTCGATAAAATGAGAAAACCATCCCGCATGACAGGAACAATAATGGATATAACCGAGCGGAAAAACGCTGAACACGAACGGGAAAAATTTGTTAAACTTCTAATGGAAAAGAATAAGGAACAGGAACGGTTTAATTATTCCGTCACTCATGACCTGAAAAGCCCTCTGGTTACTATAAGAGAATTTCTAAAACTTCTGGAAAAAGATATTTCAGGCAATAATATGAAAAATGTGCCCTTTTATATATCGCGCATGGCTAATGCCTCGGGAAATATGATAGTAATGCTTGAACAATTGCTCGAATTCTCAAAGATAACCAAAATTACCAATCCTTTTAAGCAAATATCGTTTTATAGTCTTGTTAAAGATGTAATAGACCTTCTTGGCGGAGAGATAAACAGCGCTAATGTTACAGTGGAGGTATCGCCTGATTTACCCGATGTTTACGGCGATAAATTCCGCCTGTCCTCGCTGGTTCAAAACCTCATTGATAACGCCGTAAAATATATGGGGGACCAGCCAAACCCGCTGATTAAAATCGGATACGATTCCATAGACGAATATAAGGTGGTATTTTATATTCAGGATAACGGAATGGGGATAGACGATTCATACGGCGAAAAAATATTCAACCTGTTCGAAAAACTTAATCCCACAAGCGATGGCACCGGCCTCGGGTTGGCTCTGGCAAAAAGAATCGTAGAAATGCACGGAGGCAAAATATGGCTCGAATCGGAAGGATCCGGAAAAGGGTGTACTTTTAAATTTACACTCCCACTTAAAGAAAAAATAGAACCTGCTGATATTATCGAGGATTTACAGGAATGCAGGTTGCCCATCTGAAATTTGTTTCATAAACATTCTAAAACTGTATGCCAATTATAAAGTTTTCTTGCGTTTTTATTTGTGTTTAATTATATTGGTATTTTCTAATCAGGTAATGTCTAAAATAAATCGGAATGTAACTTTTTTGGAGAGTTTCTGTCTAATGGATGATGAAAGGCAAGAAGAAAATTACGAAGATGAAAATTCTGAGGGTTCCGGGAATCAGCAAAATCCCGTGGATGACGATGAATCGCTTGTCGAACGAATTAAAAACGGCGATAAAAGTGCGTGTGATGAATTATATAAAAAATATTATGAAAAATTTTATATTCACGCGTATTTGAATTACTTTAATAATGATTACTGGGCGAGCCTGTGCGCTACCGACACGCTTATTAAAATATTTGAAAAAATAAAAACGTTTGATGGAAGGTCGAAATTCGCGACATGGGCATACAGAATACTTAAAAACGAATGTATAAATAAAAAAAAATCGAAGGAATATAGAAATTGGTTAAAAACAGTATCAATCGATCCGAAACCAATGCCGGGAGAAGATGAAAAGAAGACACAGTATCCGGGTAAAAAGCCTCCTGACGGAGAGTTGAGCGAAATGATGGAAAGAGCGATAAGCATGTTGCCGGAGAAATACAGGATATTGATAGTTATGTATCATTTTGAGAATTATTCATATAACGAAATCTCTGAAATATTGGAAATGAAACTCAACACGGTAAAAGGAAGGCTAAACAGGGCTCGAAAAAAGCTGGGAAAAATTCTAAAGGAGTTGGGTATAGATGAATTGCTCGAAGATTAAGAATTCGCTTTATGATTATGTGGAAGGAAATCTGTCTTTACAGGAATCTGAAGAGATAAAAAAACACATTTATGGCTGTCCCAAATGCCAGGCGGAACTGAAATCGGTAAAGACTTTTTACAAAGCTATAAATGCCGTGAAATTGCCCGAGCCGAAATACTCTTTCGATAAAATTATGGAAGAGGTTAAGAAACGCGAGTCCGAAGGCGGTGCGGCAGTAGAACCTGTGTCCGTGTTTGACAGGTTCAAGTTGCCTTTAGGGCTTATTGCTATTGCCGCATCAGTGTTTATAGGAATATATATATGGTACGCTATCGAGCAGTTTTCCGTCTTTAAACCTGAATGTGAAAATATTATCGTTATGCGTACTGAAGAGAAATCGCCGGAGAAAAGCGGAATGCAAACAGAACCTCCGGTAACTGCGGGCCAGCCGAAAACAATCGCTGGAAAGCCTGCTGAACAGGAATTGCCGGTGGAAAATGCCGCCGTTTTGTCTGAAACAAAACCCGCGGAATCAGAAAATAATATGCCTGTTAAGATGGATATTGCCAAAAAACCGGAGGGTGAAACCGAAATAGCGAAAAAACCCGCTGTTACCCCGGATAATTACTATGAATTGACATACAATATGAAATATGACCCCAAATCTCCTGAATTCGCTTCAATCAGCGACAATAAAGTCAATTTCGATAAGGTTCATCTTGGTAACGGAAAGGTAATATATCAACCTGCTGGCGAATCCAAGGGAGAAAATATACCGTTTATACCTGACCATATAGAAAATTATATGGCTGAAAAAATAAGAACCGAGGCAGAAAAAAATGGCGGTATGGTGGGAAATATGTTACGAGATACAAAAACCTATATTTTGGTGCAAATTCCATCTGAAAACCTAAATAAATTTAAAAATGCCATCGGTCTTAGCGATGAAAATATAATCAGCGGGCCGGATATAATAGAAACCGACTCGTCTCAAACGGATTATGATAACAATAAAGACGGGTTTGTGAAAATAAAGATCAATCTGGATCTTTCTTCAAATTAAAAGAGGCCAGCCATGTTTAAGATTCGCGCTTTTCAAAGTAGTTTCCGAGGGGCGCGGGCAATCTCTGTGATAATTCTTATAACAGCTCTTTCGGGATGTAATAAGAAAGAAGTTAGAGTAAAAGAAAACAGTCCTGTCCAATATGAAATTTCCGGAATAATAGAATGTGAACAAGGTAATTACCCTGAATCAGCCGACTGGTTTTCCAAAGCGATAATTCATGATTCCTCAAATATATATTTACATCTTAACAGGGCAAGCGTTCTTATACGCGCCGGGAAATTCGCTGATGCCATAACCGAATGCGATGCCGTATTAAAAGATAATCCCAATAACGACCAGGCTTATTTTTTACGCGGTAACGCTTATTTATATAATGGAGACTATATTAAAGCGCTCTCCGATTTCGATAAACTTTCGACTCCAAATTGTTTATTCGCTGAATTGTATTCAAAAAAAGGGTATTGTTATTTTAAATTGGATAAAAAAGATATGGCGATTGAGCAATATACAAAATCTATCGGTCTTGAACCGAAAAAATCGAAATTCTATTTCAAAAGAGCTATTGTCTATAAGGAAATGAATAAAACAGATAAATGCCTCACTGACTTAACCGACTCAATAGAGCTGAATAGCGAGAACGAGTACGCATATCTGATAAGAGGAAAAATATACACGGATATGGATAAATTCGACCTTGCGCAATCGGATTTCACACGGGCGTTATCCATCAACCCAAAACTGGCTGAGGCTTATTTTGAAAGAGGAAATATCTTTTACCGCAAAAAAAACGACAAGCGAGCCATCGATGATTACAATATGTTATTAAAACTTAAATCCGATTTATGCGAAGTGTATTATAAAAAAGGTGTCATACATTGCCGCAATGGGCAGGAACTACTTGCGATTCAGGCATTTTCTCAATATCTGGAGATGAATCCAAATGACTATAATATCTACCTTGTTCGAGCGAAACTGTATGAGAAACAATCCGATTTTAAAAACGCTATTGCCGACTGTACAAACGCGATTAAAATAAATCCAGATTCCTACAAACCGTATCTTAAACGAGCGGAATTTTATATGAAAGAAAAAAAATACAGGCTCAGCGCCATAGATTATACACGGGTAATCGAATTGAACCACGCCGGTACAACTGTGTATTTAAATCGCGCTATAGCTTATCTTTACGCGGATTTGCTGGAAAAAGCGGCTGAGGATTTTCAAAAGGCAATAAAATTAAACCCGAACGATTTCTCAATCCATACAACAATTGGAGATATATGGATGCGTAAAGAAAAATATAGCAACGCCATAAGTAGTTATAAGAACTCTCTCTCAGTTAATCCTCATCAACCTGATGTACGTGAAAGACAGGCTATTGCATATTATAAAAACAGGGATCTTAGTTTTGCAAAAAGCGCGTACCAAAAAGCTATCGAACTGGATCCAAAAGAACCACGGTTTCATTTCGGGCTGGCGGTTGTGAATGAAGAAATGAGGGAATTTGAAACAGCTATCAGGGAATACACTAAAGTTGTCTCAAATCCCGAATACGCATCGGATTCGTATTATAGAATAGCGTCAATCTATGAGAATACGCGAAAATTAAAACCGGCATTAATAAATTATAAAAATTGTTTAAAAAACACTCCGCACACAAACACTGAGCGCATAAACGACCTGCGAAATAAAATAAAAAATCTTGACTCCAAAATAAACCATTTATCTTGATCCACCCGGCAAATTAAATAAGTATATAATACATTTCTATAGAACAGGTTTTTATGCCGGATAATATTGTTTGTGAAGCTAATAATAATATGTGCCTGATATAGGAATTTAAGTTAATTGATTCTGTAATAATAAAGACAAAAGACTTTTTCTTTTTGAAAAAAGAAACAAAAACTTTTTCTAAAGATGCTTCGCATCCCTTTCTTGATAGGTGCTATAAGATTAAATTATTGTGATTCCCGCTTTTAAAAACGTTACCGGTTTATTTCGGTGCCTGCGTAATAATCATATTACTAAATGTTTTGATGTAACATATTTAATAAAATTTTGTCATATATAAAACAAACACCTGACATGCGAGCATCTTTTCTAAAAAAAATATTTCATAATGCCATTAGATTGTGTTATAATTAGCATTGAAAATTAGCCAAAGGGGGTGGCTGGTTTTTTTCAATGATATTTCATATAAAACAAAATATATTATAGTATACAGTTATTTGATTATAGATAGTAAGCTATACAACACTGTATTTTTATTAGTAAGGTATTTATGAGAAAAATACCAAGAATTTCACCCTTAATAAACTGTTCGGTAAAGAGAAATATTAATACTGGGAAATTTCTGCGCGAAGCAGGCAAGGTTGTTGCCAAATCACTCCTTTTTTCATACCTTCTTATTTTTACGATACCGGTTTTATCCTCTATAAAAGTTACACCACAGCTAAGCTCAGTACCAGAATCTGAAGAAAACATTGATTCTTCATCGAAAGACACTCCTTTTCAGCCTGAAAAACAATACGCTCAGTTGACTAATGGCAATGCGGCAGGCGCTATAATCGATACCGGATCAAATAATATAATCGATATTGATCAAATTATAAAACAAAATACGTTAAGTATTGGGAATACCACTACTGACTGGGGTAAAGGGATAACGACATCTCCTGAAGAATTGAAATTTACACCGGAGATAAGAACAGGGAAAAAGGATGGCGATGAATTGTTAAAACACGAAGATGAGTTGCCTTCGGATGATATTCCTGAAGAACCCGTACTGCCTGAAATAAGTGAAAGCGGCAATGACGGATTGCCCCATGGTGGCGGACCAGGTGGTGGAATTAACCCTTTTGGTGAAGATAAAAATTTCTTGGATGATGAGTATAAACACAATTATTTTGTTCCCAGTTTGTATAAATACAACAACACTCGTACTCCCATCAGTCCCACAGAAGGTAAGGGGGGAAAAGGAACTAAAAAACCGAAACCTGTTATTGACGACGATGACGATGACGATGACGATATTAGCAAACTGGAACCGAGTTTTTCAAAAGCAGGCCTGATGTATGGATATATACCGTCATGGCAACGCGTAGCGCCACCGCCTGTATTCTATAATCCTATACGAAAAGAAGACCAGTTATTTGAAATATGGGATGTGAACCCGTCGTCACATTCTTTCAAAGATTATGTTGAAAATATCGGTGAAATTAATGATGCTCTCTGGAAAGATATATCTTTTGATTATTCTTATGACGAAAATTCATCGCCTGTTCTGCAAAATGGTTATATGTATTCCAATCTATTGTATGTCGGAAACACTGGCAAAGGTAAATTTACACAATTAGATGGTGAAATGGAAGTTACTGATATAACTTATCTCGGGTTTGAAAACGCTTCTTCGGGTGAATATTATTTTAATGGAGGGAAATTCGGTTGCGGACAGTTGCTGGTTGGTGTTTCTGGTGAGGGATTGTTTGAGCAAACCGGAGGATCAAATTTTATTGGAAAAGGTTCTTACAGCATGCTCTATATTGGTGTCGAATCTACCGGTAGAGGCACATATAATTTATACGATGGTAGTTTAGGCGCTGTTGACAGTATTGTCGGGTATGGCGGTATGGGAACGTTTACTCAAAAAGGCGGAACCCATACGGCAATGTATCTGAACGTGGGGTATCTGAAGGGATCAAAAGGATATTATGAAATGTGGGATGGCAATCTATCGGCATATGATATAAATCTTGGCGTAAATGGCGGATACGGCGAGTTTACACAAAAAGGCGGAAACGTGGTTTCCTCGTCATGGATGAGTTTTGGTTACACTGGCGGTACAGGCAGGTATCTCATGGAAAAAGGAAATCTCACTTCAAATACGTTCCATCTGGGTATCAATAATGGTACAGGTACATTCGAACAAAATGGCGGTGTACATAAATCTACTGTTGTATATCTTGGGTATAACGGTGGAAACGGTAATTACAGCATATATGACGGAGCGAAACTGTATACCAGAGACATTAATATCGGAGATCTGAACGGATCCGGCGAGTTCCATCATTACGGCGGTACCGTTGGAAACATTAACGGTGCCGGAGAAGAAATCGGATTCGAATGGATGAGCGTCGGCATAGCAGGCGGTAACGGATCGTATTTCCTTGGCGGGGAAGAGTTCCAGAATTCTGTCGCTTATTTGACTGATACAAGTTCCGATTACGTAACGTCGTTTTTCGAATCGATGCAGAATATGACGCAAAACGATTTAAGTTTTGGAATGGTGGATGGTTATGCGTTATATATCGGTTATAACGCTACAGGCTATTTTTTCCAGAACGGCGCAACTGTCGATATTAACCAATACCCGTATGCTGGATACGGTGATTATTACCTATTATCAACTACTAAAGTCGATATCGAAGAGTACCTGCATGTTGGATACAAAGGTACGGGCAAATATTTTATGAACGGTGGTATTCTGGAAACTTCATCAACTTATGTCGGAGACGATTCCGGAGCGGATGGGCTTTTTGTTCAAAGCGGAGGTATTCACAGGATACGGACCGAATATGGCGAAGGAATATTGTATATAGGCAATAATGGCGGTTACGGCAAATATGTTTTAGGAAAAACAGGTTTACTCGATGCTGATTATGTCAATGTCGGCGGATATAATTCAATAGGCAAATTTTATCAGTACGATGGAATAATTAGATCCCGGGGCCTGAATGTAGCGGAAGGATTCTATTCATCCGGTGTTTTTTATTTATATGGTGGCACGATAAATACCGGGGAAGAAACTATAGCCGCCCGATCCGGTAGTTCCGGCATGTTTGACCAGTATGGCGGTACAAATAACGCCTTGGCGATTTTAAAATTAGCTGAAGGAACCAATGCATACGCGAAATATAACCTTTATGGCGGTATTCTGAATGCAGGCCAAGCAGGACCGGATATATATGGCAGAAGAGGGATTGAACTTGGAACAAGCGGTTTTGCGGAACTGATTCAATACGGTGGGGAACTGGATGTAACAGGTGATATGAAAATAGCCGTGAATTCCGGAAGTACAGGTGCGTATAAAATAACAGGCGGAATAGCTGATATCAACGGAAATTTAACATCCGGCATGGGATCGAGTACATTAATCTATGATGGCGGTTCTCTGAATGTTGCCGGCGATATTAACGTGAAAGAACAGTATTTCGGTTATGACAATTCAGTAAGTTTTATACGGGATCACGGTTCAAATATAGCTGACAATTTTTATCTTGGATATTATTCCGACGCAACTTATGAACTTACAGGTAACTCGTTTTTAAAAACCGATTATCCCGGTGGCGATAGAGATACCCATTTGATTGATTTCATAAAAGGTATGCAGTATATAGGTTATGAAGGCAACGGTAATTTTATACAATCAGGTAATTCGTCAAATACGGTGTTTGAACTTACTCTGGGGTATCTCAATGGTTCTACAGGAACCTATACACAAAAAGATAATTCCACATTGAACGGTGTTTATGAAGTTATCGGGCGTCACGGGACAGGCAATTTTATTCAGGAAAACGGAACAAATACAACTTACAGGTTTTATCTCGGGCACGAATCCGATGGAATCGGAAATTATACGTTGTCGGGGGGCACCTTAACAACAACAGGCGAACTTATCGGAGTTTATGGAACAGGGAATTTTTTACAGACAGGCGGAACCAATAAAACGACGGCTTTATCGATTGCGACAAATTCGGGTACAAGCGTTGGCACATACACATTATCCGGCGGAACACTCGATGTTATCAGCGGACAAACAACAGTCGGTGAATATGGCACAGGCAGTTTTGTTCAGAATAAGATAAATCCTTCAATTGATTCTATTTTGAATACATCTACTTTGGTGATAGGTTTTAATAGCGGTTCAAAAGGATCGTATGATCTGCAAGACGGCACGCTTAACGCGACATCGATGACTATCGGGAAATATTCAAGCAGTTCCGGTGTGTTTAATCAAACAGGCGGAACTTCTACATTCACATCGGATGTAACTCTTGCTGCGAATTCAGGAAGTAAAGGATCATTCAAAATATCCGGTGGTATAGCAAATATCAGCGGAAAATTAACGAGTGGGTCCGGATTAAGTACATTAATATATGATGGTGGCGCTCTGAATGTCGCTGGAGATATTAACGTTAAAGAACAATATTTCGGTTATGACAATACTGCTGTTTTTTCACAGGATCACGGCACAAATACTGCCGAGAAATTTTATATCGGCTATAATAAAGAGGCTGACGGTACATATGAACTGAAAACTAACGGTATTTTAAAAACAGAGTATTCCGGCGGAAACGGTGATTCAAGTGATTTAAATTTTATAAAGGGGATACAGCATATTGGATATAACGGTACCGGAACTTTAAACCAGACCGGCGGAACGAACTCTGTTTTCTGTCTTTTCGTGGGGTATAACAGCGGATCTACCGGCAGATATAATTTGCAGGGAAATGCTGTTGTTAACTCCACTTATGAAGTCATCGGACGGAGTGGAACAGGCAGTTTCAGTCAATCCGGCGGGACAAATACTGTTCACAGGTTGTATCTGGGATACGAATCCGGCGCAACAGGCAGTTATATGCTTGCCGGAGGTAATCTGAATGCCGATATGGAGTATGTCGGATACAACGGCAATGGATCATTTACTCAGACCGGAGGCACAAATACGACTCCCGCGCTATCTATCGGAACAAATTCCAGTGGTAGGGGATTATACACCTTATCCGGCGGAACGTTAAACACAAATTCCGGTTCAACATTGGTTGGGGAAAACGGAACCGGGCAATTTATACAAAACAAGATTGATCCTATTGTGGAATCTATACACAATACAGCCGATTTGAGTGTTGGGATAAATTCGGGCGCTGTAGGAACCTATACTCTAAATAACGGTTCATTAAGTGTTAACGGTAATTCAACATTCGGGAAAAACGCAGGAAGCATGGGGACATTTAATCAAAATGGCGGGAGCTTTAATTGTACGGGTTCTGTTTACGCGGGATCATTAACTGATTCTGAAGGGATATATAACATAAATGCGGGTACATTATCCGCTAAAGATATTTATGTCGGAAATTCAGGGAAAGGAATATTCAACCAGACAGGCGGAAATACCACTGTTTCGGATATTTATCTTGGATTTAATGATATCGAGGGTTGTTCCGGCAAATATAATCTTTCCGGAGGTGAACTGAATGTTACCAATCTGTATGTCGGGAAAAGCGGTAGCGGAGAATTCAACCAGACGGGCGGCACAAATAATAGCGATATAATTAATATCGGTTCGGCATTTAACGCTTATGGTGAAAAAATATCATCGACAATTTTTAACCATGGTTCCGGTGAGATGGTTTCCTATGATGGAAAAGTTTATTTCTTTGGAGGTTACACCTGGTATTCGGGTGGCACTTATGGTTCTTACACTTATTCCGGCAGAAGGATAAATGGAGCGGATAAACTTGAGGTCTACGATCCATCAACCGGTATTTTTTCGGAACTCGCGGAAATACCATCTCTTCCATCTTCAGGCGGATATTATCAGCAAGATACATCAACACGTTCCCATGCAGGTTCTTTTGTCTTGGACGGAAAACTGTATTTTGTCGGTGGCCAGATTTGCCAGGGTAATCTGACTGACAGTTTATTGAGATACAATCCTGACAATAATACATGGAGTATAATGAACAATGTACCGTCTCGTTTAATTTCGCCTAAATGCGCTGTGGTTAATGATAAAGCCTATATAGTATACGGATCGTACTCGCCTTCATATCTTAAGTATACTTATGAGTATAATCCTGTAAACGATTCATGGGCTCTGAAAACCGCTATGCCATTACCGGTTGAATGGGGAACCCATCAGGTTTATGACGGTAAAATATATGTTTTTGGAGGTGGGCTTGTGGCTGCATCCTCAACTCACTTATACAGGAAAGAGGTTCAGATATATGATCCGCTTACAGATACCTGGTCGTTTGGTGCCCCTTTACCTGATGAAGTTTATACCAGCAGTTCTTCAAGTCCGTCTTACCAGTTTGGATCCGCTATCTGTCAGGATAAGGTATATTTGTTCGTTTCCGTATTCTATGGTTATCCGAGAAATGAATATGAGCGTGGTGATTATATATATACTTACGATTTGGTTAATAACACCTGGGATAAAATGGATATCAGCGACTATATCCCTGAAAACGATTTATTTAATTATGGGATGGCTTTTACTCAATTGGGTGATGATGTCTATTATTTGTATGATCTTATTCCCGGCGCCGCTGGAGATAGTGTTTCACAGAGCGGTGTTTATCGCGTAAACCTGTTGGATGAGACATCTAAAGGAACCTATAATCTGAGCGGAGGAACGATAATCGCCAATAAAATGACTGTAGGGCATTCTTCCACAGATGGGTCTCTAATTCAAACGGGCGGAGATGTTTCTGTAAATGGAGACTTAATTCTGTCTGAAGATTCAGACAGCTCGGGGTTATATGAAATTTCCGGCGGCGAACTTTCGGTTGGAGGCAACCTGACTTCAGGAGCCGGGTTGAGCACGCTAATTTACGATGGCGGCGCGCTGAATGTTGCGGGAAATATTAATGTGAATGAACAATTTTATGGATTTAATAAAACCGCTGGTTTTACACAAAACCATGGCACAAACACCGCCAAAAATTTTTATCTCGGATATAACAAAAATATAACCGGAACCTATACTCTGGAAAACGGATCGGTTTCAGCAGACAAAGAATATATCGGATTTGCGGGAGGTGGCATTTTTAACCATAAAGAAGGTTCCAATACGGCAACCGATATAATAATTGGCTGTAACCCGGATTCAACAGGTATTTACAACATTGAGAAAGGTAACATTACTGCGTCGAATATCTATATTGGAAAAGACGGCACAGGAACACTCAATATTACAAATTCATCCGCGTCAATTGTGATTAACCAAAAAATCGAGTTCGGAATAAAAAGCCATTTCGATGCAGTCCAGGGAAGCTCAATCGTACTCAATAACGCTAGTTTCGATATTCAATCCATTGATCCCCAGAACCTGCAAGGGTTAAATAACCTCGACGTAATCATAAACGGCAACTGCTCTATGGAGATTGCCGGAGCGGATATCGGAGCAGATCCGGCGGGGTTTGAACTCAACTTCGCTCTCGATAGCCTCATCATTGGAGCAGTAGATCCGGCGTCATTGATATTGTACGATATTGTGGATAATCAATCTGCGTTTGCCGGAGCAGAGGCGCTGTACGTAAATACTCTTATCCTTGGCGTAAACAGTACTCTAAACCTGAACGGCAAAAAAATCTATTACAAAAATTTAACAAATGACGGAACTGTGAATTTAGAAGGCGGCGCCCTCGTTGAAGTTCCTGATATTGCTATGGAAACCGCCATGACCATGGGCAACTATTCAAAAAAATCTTACAATGTTTCAGCGATCAATCCAAATGCCGCTGTGCCTGAACCATCGGCGGTTCTTCTGTTTATATTCGGTTCTTTCCTGATCAGGTTTATGTTTCGCAGAAATAAATACTGATAACAATTATTCTTCATTTCCATCTATTAACTAAAATAAACAAAATAGTAAATAAGTGTAACAAAATATGCGATTGTATTGTCTTTATAATTACGCGAAATAATATTAATACTAAAAGCTGTGTTCCGGTCGAAATCTCTTTGCTAATGGGATTGCCATAATTTCGTGGAGTTTATAATGCCGGGCGGAAAATTCGAGTTAATTAATTTATATTTTATGTACATAAAACATTCATATGTATTTAAGTTTCATTGATACATGTAAAAACAAAGGAGAACAAACGATGAAAAAAATTGTACTGATTTTAATGGTTCTTGCGGTTGTTCTTGACTCTTTTTCTGCTCACGCCCGGCAACTAACCACAAAAATAGTAAAAGATGTGAATCTCAGGATAGCGTTTCAATCCTGCTCCGGTTGCTGGGGGTTAGATGTGTATCCCGATAACGAATCATTAACTGAAACAAATGAGATGAACAATGAAGGATGGATGGGGCCTCTTTATGCCGCTGGCGGACGCAAAATCAGAATCGGCACGAATTACCTCAAGATTACACCCGGAGGAACATGGGAAGTTGTGGCGTATACCGATAATATAAGCCAAATCGAGTTGCCATATAATTGGTATGAAATGTCGCCAAACCAAAAAATCGGGTGGATAGAATCCCATAGCGGGCTTTTTTCCGATGTTGATTTGGATAATGATGGACGACCCGATTTGAATATGCCGATAAAAATCAGATCTGAAGGGATACACGGATTTGAGGATGGTATTGGTTGGGGTTTTCCCGCTACAGTTGGCAGTGAAATATCAGATGAAGACTGGCAGGGTGATTCAGCGCAATTCAGTTATGTAGGTGAAAAAATAATGGAGACGGAATTCGGCTATCCTCTCACACGAGTCGCGAAAATCGGCGTAACTGATCTGCGATACCTGGGGAGGGTTCAGATCAGATACGGGATTTACGAAGGTTTAGCCGGCGATGAATTGTATACGGGCAAGATATATTATGAGTTAAGAGGAAACTGATTCAATTAAATATAAGGAGAATATCAGATGAAAAAAATAGCGGTAATTTTATTGATTTTCGTACTTAGTATTGATTCGGTTTCCATCTACGCCCAGATAAAAACCGTTATCGAGGTTAAAGATGTGAACATTCATGTAAAGTTTCAGCAGTCACCCGCTGCTGCATGGGATTTAGGCATATACCCTGACGCGACATCATTTATGGAAACAAATGAGGTGAATAACGAAGGTTGGATAGGTCCTTTAATGGCCACAGGTACACGTAAAATCAGGATCGGCACGAATTATCTTGAGATTCGAGTCGCTGGTACATGGGAATTTGTGGCTTATACCGATAACTTCGGATTGTATGGGTATCCGACTGATCCGAATTTCATCGGTTGGGAATATTGGCCCAGATACAGGAACATGGCCTATATTGAATCATTTTCAGGGCTTCATTCGCAAGATAATGATAACAATGGTATGCCGGACATGTATTTACCAATAAAAGTCAGATCGGAAGGTATTTGTGGTATAGAGGATATAAATAACGAGGGAATACCTTATCCGATAGGATCAGAAATCTCCGATAGAGACTGGCAGGGCGATACCGCGCAATTTTCTTATGTGGGCGAAAAAGCGATGGAAACGTTATTGGGGTATCCCCTTACCAGAATCGCGAGAATCGGTTTAACCGATCTGAATGTGATGGAAAGGATACAAATACGGTACGCGATATACGAAGGTTGGGCGGGAAACGAAATATATACAGGTACAATATATTATGAGTTAAGAGGAAACTGATTCAATTAAAAATAAAAGGAGAACGGCATATGAAAAAAATAACCGTATTTATATTGATTTTCGCGCTTAATATGGAATCTTTTTGCGTTTGGGCGCAACCTCAGATAGCGAAAAAGGTAAAACAAGTATATATAAATGTCAGGTTTCAGCAACATCCAGGCCAATGGGGACTAAAGGTTTACCCTGACGCTGTATCCGCGATTGAAACAAATGAGATGAATAATGAAGGATGGATGGGGCCTTTGTATGCCGCGGGTACCCGAAAAATCAGGATCGGCACAAACTATCTCGAAATCATTCCCGGAGGTACATGGGAAGTTGTGGCGTATACCGATTCTATCGGTCAAATGGGGTTTCCGTCTTACTTCAGTGAATTGAACGATCGGCAGAAACAGGCATGGATAGAATCCCATGGCGGTCTGTTCTGCGATGTTGATTTCGATAATGATTGCCGTCCCGATTTGTGCATGCCGATCAAAATCAGGTCTGAGGGTGTTCATGGACTTGAAGATGTCGATAACGATATGAATCCATACCCCATCGGATCCGAAATCGACAACGATAAGTGGACAGGCGAATACGAAGGGTTTTATTATGTTCCTGAAAAAGCCGTCGAGTCAGTTCTGGGATTGCCTTTACGCAGAGTCGCCAGAATAATGGATACCGATCTGAGCGCAACAGGCCGTATTCAAATACGGTACGGAATATTTGAAGGTTGGGCTGGAGACGGATTATATACAGGTACAATATATTATGAGCTGCGAGGAAATTAATCCCGGCTAACCGAACAATAGAAAAAATACCGGTAATGGTAATCTGTTACCGGTATTTTTTTGTTGAGCATAAAAGAAATAAATTTCATAAAATGCATATAAATATATATGTGTATATAATTAATGAAATAAATGCCAAATATAAAAAACATAATTGTAAAAAATATATTGACATAATTAAAATATATTATATTATTAATACAAACATCATATATTTATAAAGTCGTATAAATAATGTGTGGAAAATATATGTAACTTTATTTGTGCGAATTATAAAAAAGCAGTAATATGTGAATATATAAAATTCTCTAAAATTTTAGATATAACATATTTGAGGTATTAATCTCCGTGCAATAAGAGTGGAAAACCCCTTAACCCTCTCTGTAATTCGATAAAAATATTTTTATAAAAATATTTATTTTATGTAACAAAAATATACTTTTATTTGTCTCTATTAATTAAGGAAATGAAAAAGCTGTATATTATCTGATAAATGTGAAAAAGTGTAATATAATAAATAAAATACACCAATAAAAGAAAAATGTGTATATGAAACGATTAAAACATCTTCCAGCTCAAATATATAGCAAAAAAAAATCAATATGTATAGCGATAATATGCATTGTTTTCTCGTCATTATATTCTTCTGCGCAGGACCAGATGGTTAGAAAAGGCGACGCGAAACCGGTGAACGTGGAACTGAAATTCTCGATAAATCCTGAACCGGCATACATTACCGTTGCAGGGCCGAATTATTTTGTAAGAACTCAGGCAGACGGTTTTGTGATCCCGGCTGCAAACGATGATCCCAAATATAAAAAAATCGGTACAACTTATATAACATGGCAGGCAAAAGGAACATACGAAATAATAATATATACCGACAACTATGGTTCCATTCCTGAAGGTTCACGTCCTGCACAATCCAAAGCTGTAATGGAAAGGTTCGCAGGATTGAGGGTGCCTGATTCTTATTGGAATGGATCCTTTATGCCGAAAAATTTGTCGCTGAAATTCTGGTATCCAGGTATTGGAGGTGGTGAAACCGCTCCGGTGAATCCCGACGCAAGCATAACACAGGCAAACTGGGATGCCTTTTTCTCGTATGTTCCGGAAAAGTTTGCGTATTTGACTACAACAAGTTTGCCCGGCAGTTATAAAAAAGTTATCGCAAAAACCGGAGATTTGTTTCCAGACGGCATGGAACTGACTTTCGCCATGAATATAAGCGATCCGAATATCTATTACAATCACACTTATATTGGAGTATCGGAATATATAGGTACCGTTTATTTAAACTTAATCGGAAATTGAGGTTCCGTAAAAATTTGTAAAACAAACGGTTAATGATAAAAAAAAGGAGGTGTAACGAAAACATTATCAACCAACAACAAACCGGGTAGTACAAAACAAAAAATGGGGGTTTTTACCAATGAAAAATTTAACAGTATTAATCGCATTATTAATCGCATTTGGCTGGAGTTCCGTTTCTTTTGGCTTCACAGAGCATGGCAAACAAAGTGTTGAAGCGTCATTAACATTTACTGCGGGAGATGACTGGGTTTTAGGGGTTTATGCAGATGCAACAACTTCAACACCAGCTAGTGAAATAAACAAAGAAGGTTGGTCTGGACAACTGGATGCCGCAGGCACTCGAAAAATAAGAGTTGGAACAAATTATCTTGAGATAGCTGTCTCCGGTACATGGGAAGTTGTTACATATATGGATAATATTAAGGATTATACAAAACCAGCAAATTGGGGGTCTTTATCAGATGCTGATAAGTTAAAATGGATTGATCCTCGTACAGGTTTGAAGGTAGCTAAAGATGTAGATAATGATGGTACACCAGATTCAATACTTCCAATGAAGGTTAGATCAGAAGGTATTCATGGTGGGGAAGACTTAGATCCTTCTAATGTGCCATATGCAATAGGAAGTGTAATTACTGATAATGATTATAGCCATGATGAACTTGCTGTGTTTAGCTATATTCCAGATAAAGCTCTTGAAGATGAATTAACAGTTGATCAACCGTTGACTAAAGTAGCTAAATTGGGAACCACTGATCTTTCAAAAACAGGTCGTGTACAAGTAAGATATGGTATTTACGAAGCTTTGGCTGGCGATGAAACATATACAGGCACAATATATTACGAATTGAGAGGGAATTAAAAACTAATCCCTGTGGGGGGAGGCGTGTGAGGACCCCCTCCGGAACATGCTTCCCCTTAACTTTAACCATAAGAACGGAGCCGGATAATGAATCGCAAGATAGACAGATTAATAAAACTAACTGGAATAACGCTGTTTGCGGTGTTGGTTAACCCGTCGTTCGGGGCGTTGTCGATAATGCCGTCGCGCATAGAAGGGAAAATACCGCCGGGAAAAAGTTATGAGAACGAGTTTACCATAACCAATACCGACAGCCAGACAAATATGGCGAAATTCATGTGGACAGACCGCACAAAAAAACCGTCCGATAAAAACTGGTTCCAGATCCTGACTAAGGAAGCAAAAATACCCGCCGGAGGTACGGTTAAAGTTAAATATAAAATAGATATTCCCGAGGGGGCGCAGGGCGAATATAACGCATATTTTACTGTGGAAGACGGTAAACCTGTCGGCAACGTAATGGGAGCATCGGTTGCGTTACGAACATCGGTTCCGGTTTATATAGCTGTGCGGGGAACCGAGAAATATTCTTTTGAGATAGGCGATATAACCGTTGCCAACGGTAATATGCCCATGGTCAAAGTTATACTTAGAAATACAGGCAACATCCATATTCGGCCCGAAGGTAAAATAATGATAAAAAAAGAAGGGTCCGACGAATCGTTCGAACTTCCGTTTAACGATATCAAATGGGGAATAATCGAAGGCGAACAGAACGATTACATAACCAAACTCCCAAAAGATAAAAAGTTCACCGACGGGCAGTATACCGCCAGCCTTTCTATTGAGGCGGGCGAGGAAGATAATATCGTCAAACAATCGAAAGAATTCAGGTTTACGGTGCAGGGAACCAAAGCGAGTTTACTAAAATAACAAAAAAAGCAGGAAAATAAAATGTGCCCTGTAATAGATATAAAGAATATTAAAAAAGCGGTTCTGAACATAATCTGTTTCACCGTAGTAATATGCGCACAGGCGCGAGCGGGAGAAACAGGGTTGTATGTCGGCGCCAGGGCAGGGCAGGATATTTTGTCTTCCGATCAATCGAAACAGGATTTTTTTGAGTTTGTTGAGTCTCCGTTCGATAATACTGAAAAATTGAATTTCAGCAGAATACTCTGGTTACTAAATTCATCAGATTTTATATATGCGATTCAGCCTGATGATGTTAATTTGCGTGAAATCATAACCGGGTTCGGCAAAAAGAATGTAAAAACCGCGTTTGTCTTTGATATTACTGAATTTATTATACAGCAACATGACGGCGCGGTAAACTATCTGAATCAAATATTGAGTTTCAATAATTCGTCAGCGGATATTTCGCAGTCGGTTGATTCGATTGTGGTATCGGCTCAATTCGAGGTTCTTCTTGAGAGAATCGAGGATTCCGATGATATCCCCGAACAATACGCTATAATCTGGCAGCAATACATAATTTTACTTACGAAAATAAAAGATGAGATAACGAAAAACAACATTGACGCAAAGTATCCGGTTAAGCTGGCTGTTTCCATGCCTGCAAGTTACGATACTGACAAGTTCGATTTTACGGATTTCCGACAGGTAGTTGATATTGCTGATCAGATTACGGTTTATCCGCGCTCAAAAATATTAAATGAAATAAAACAGAATTGCGAAGCCGAAATAAATTACGCGGAAAACTCCGGGAAACCGGTTTCGATATCGCTTCTGGCAAAAGAGTATAAACCGATGCCTGACGCATCTTTTTACAATGGATCGCTGGCATATTTCTATAATGTTGTTTATTATGGGTTTACAAAACAAAACGAAACTTCGCCTTTCCAGAAGGGGATACTTGAGTCGTATCCGGATAACAAATATTTTTCCGGTATTGACATAGATGGTTACGAGTTATCCGGCGGGTTTCAGAATATCCCCGTACCGGAAGAGATTGTGGTTGAATCGGAATCTCAATCCAAAGAAACAGCGCTCGATTACAATTCCGATGGTGTACAGGATGACGCATATAAACCATATTATAAAGTTTACGCGGGAGCCAATATCGGGTTTTATATCAATTTCGGCCAATCGTCGGCTTTTTACGCGGTTACTTATCTTAAAGATTTGGCTCAGTATACATTTACGACAACCGATGGGTTCACGGTATCGAATAACCATGACAATGTTCTCCAGCCTCTTGAAAAAGGTACTTTGAATGTAACTATAAACACAACTATTTTACCGGCAGATATGACGCAAAACATGGCGTCCGGCGCTCTGCAGATTCAGGTGGCACCGGATCCGGTAAATACAATTGTGCCGGGCAATGCGGTTCCGGTAACGTCCGGTTCGGCGCAAACACTGGAGTTTTTCGCCGGGAAAATCAATAGATCTGCCCGGAGTTTGCCTTTGAAAATAAATCTGTTCAATACCAGTTCGGGGAAAACCATACAGCTTAATTCATCTGAAATTCAAAATCCGTTTAATGTAATATTGGATGACAAACCGCTGGCGCATTTTCTTACTGTCGAAGGTTACCTTTTGGAATCAGGCAATATAAAAATTATATCGTCGCTGAACCCGAAACTGAAGCTGAAAGGGTGGGCGTTTGACGATTCGGATTTATCTATAAAAATGTTACTGAAACCGCAATCCGAATCAGTTTATCAAACTGCTGGTACTTTAATTACAAGGTACGCGCATTCAATAAATACCGAAATTCCTTACTGGGGGGCGGATTACAAATCCGGGTTCACTGTTGAGTGGACACCATCGCCATCGGCGGGCGGGTTTTATGATCTTTACATAGAGGTGGACGACGGGTACCTCAACGCCTCAAACGATCCGGATCATCGAATAAATTTGCCTCAACAGCAAATATTTATAAACAGGCCTCCCATATGTTCGATAACCGCTCCGAAAGACCAGAATACAAACATATATTCAAATACTTTTGACGTATCGGTTTACGCTAAAGATACCGATACTGTGGAAAGTATCGGGGCGAAACTGGCGCAGGTGGGCATTTACCTTGCGGATTCGCAGGGAAATGTGGTTCAGCAATATACAAAACTCGCGGAAGAATTGGAAAATGACAGCGCGACGGTCACGTTTACAAATAATATGTATGACGGATCGTATGACATTTATGCCGAAGCGCAAGATTCTTTCGGGCTTATAACCGTATCGGAGAAAGTGCGGGTCCGGATTTATCCGGCGGCGCCTCCTGAGATATTGAGAGTCGAACCGAAACTCGGCACTTTCAAAGGCAACAACTATGTCAAAGTGTTCGGAACGAATTTGAAGTACATGGACAGTTTAAGTTTTGGCGGGCAATCTATACCGATGAATCGGGTAAATTTTGATAGCGGGAAAACATCTTTCAGCATTTTGATGCCTGAATCGGCGGAATCTAAATACTGGGATATCGAGTTAGGCAATTACGCCGGATCGGATAAAGTATTGGATGCTTACAGGGTAATCCCCGGCGAAGTTATTTATCTGAATGATTTTGCGGTGAAAAATATTAAGTACAATAACAGTTACCGAAAACTGTATTTGCTCGGAGCAAACAAAAATCAGGTTGATATTTACCTGAAAGCCGATAACTCAACAACCGTCACGAAAATAAAAAGTTTCAGTCTGCCTAACGGTGCGGGAAAATCGGTTGAGGTGTCCAAATACGGCGATAATGTTTTCGTATTGTATGAGAACAGCAATATCATTGACGTGTACAACCAAGACGGGAATTTTGTAAAAACTGTAACTCTTTATGATAACGACGGAACCGCGATTTATCCTGAATCGCTGGCATATCTTATGAACAACAAACTGATTGCCGGCACATCCGGAGCGGGAGCGGATCTGTTCCTGATTGATCTTGAAATTGACCTTGTATTCGGTTTCAAAATAGGTACCGAGTCTTCGGTTGAGTTCGATGAAGTGAAGGTGTATCCGTGTTCCAATATGGCCGGAGCTTACATATTATGCAAAAACTACACCGTCCAGATAGCAAAGGTTTATTATTTCGACTCAAAAACAGACAACTTATCGCCTGTTGACATTGAACCGGTTACCGGAGCGATGGATACATTGAGTTTAGCAGTAAACTATAACGGATACAAATGGATGATGTATTCCAGCTCATCGAGTGCGGTGTTTAACCGAAACGGCAAAGAAATTGCCAGCAACTCGACAGGTTTTGATATAGCGTTATTCGATATATACAGAGATGTGATCTATTCTTTTACAACCAGTTCCGACCGGTTCGCGATATATTCCTGCGATAATTTAGCGGATAAAATCGCCGATTGCGGGCTTCCGTTCTGGTTCAGGTTCGATTCAGTGCCCGCGATTGATTGGGATGGCGAATACATGTATGCTTCAGCATCCAACTGGTTGGCTGTTGTTAAACCTTCCGACATTTACCCTCGCGTTTCTGTCGATCCTGAATTTGCGGGGAGGAATAATACTGTCCAGGTTAAAGCAGGTAACGCCGGAAACGTGGTTGAAAATGTTGCGGTTTATCTAAACTCAGGCAAAGACCCAATTCAGGCAGGGTTGGTGTCGGCAAATCAGGATAACTATACTTTTACGATACTTACGCCCGATTGCGATTCGTCGGATAAAGTTTATGTGAAAACACAGGGGTATCCGAGCGGTAAATGCGATATAATAAACAAAGCAAGGCTGATAGATTATATCCCGCAAGACCAGCGCGGCGGGTTAAGTTCATTTTCGCCGACAGGTTTATTTTATGACGCGGAGAAATCCGATCTATACACGTTCGATAAACTGAAAACAGGAAACTTATCCATACTCAGGCTTCATATCGAGTTCGATAACGATAACAGAATATCTGTACTCAGGCGCACTCTTCCTTCAAAGATGCAGATATCCGTCCCGATCGGAATATGCAAAGTTGATAACTATATTGTTGCGTTCTCAATGACGGACAAAAAATGTTACTGGTTTGATGTAAATGCCTGGGATTCCATAGGTGACGCGCCGGTAAACACATGTCTCAGGTTGCCCTTTACTCCATCGGCCATAACCGGATTCTCAAGCCCGAATGGGAAAAAGTATGTGTATATCATAAACAGCCTCTGTACATCCATGGGGCAATCCGTGTTCCAGCTTGATCTGGATACCGGACTTGTGAAGGCGTGCTCGAAACTGGCAGTGTTTTGCCCCGTTGAATTATATATCGATCAGGAATCTAAACTCGCATTTGTTTCATCGTCAACAGGGTTTGATTATATCAGCGTGTTTGATCCATCGCTTGACGCGAGCGAGATTACAGAGGCGCATAGAATAGCGTTTCCACTAAAATCAGCAGTGTACCGCTTATTTTCCAACCTCGATTTTATGTTCGCCTCGTGTTTGTGTTCGAAAGATATTTATGTGTTTGGTTTCAACCCTTCTTTTGTGCAACGGATAATCCAACATGGGCTTACTTCATATTATTTTTCCGCTGATAATGAATACCTGGTGTTTGGAGGAAAAAGAGACACCAATATTTTCAGCCTGAACATTTACGATTCAAACCGCTGGAACGATTATCCGGCGGATTTGCCGTTCAGTCTGGCGTATAGTTTGGATTCAAACGCTTATATACTTGATATGAAGCTAATTAAAAACAAACTTTTTGTTGTAATAAATAAAGATATCATGATAATGGATTTACCCAATAGAAGGGAGGAATCAAAATGAAAGTATTGCGAAGAGGGGCTTTTGCAATTTTGTTTTTGTTGGTTTTTGCGAGTTACGTGATGGCGAATCACGACTATTTCTATTTCGGGTTTGCGGATATTACACAGGAAAATCCGGAACCGGCTCAATCGCTTAGTATCAATCCGGCTAAACTTCCTCCAGAAATAAATTTTTTCGAATCGGACACGGATTTAAATAATATCAACTTTATTTCGCACAATGTTTTCGCCAATTATGTTTACACAGTTACCGGTGCGGGTATTAACGGTGGAGCGACGAATTATTTAAATAACAATTCTATTAAATCGCTCGCGTATTCCGGAGATTCGCCGGGAAAAATGGTAATGAACTCATTTTTCGGAGGCGATTATTTTTTTGACTCAGGTTTTTCTAAATTTACGTTTCTTGTTTTTGATATACAGAATGTAGGAACTACGGATGTATCCGTAATATCGCGCATAGGGCCCAACGGCCTATACTCGGGTTCTTCCATGTATTACGCATACAATTCGGTTTTTACAGTTAATAACGAAAGGGTAATATCACCCGGTGATACAGGTACGTTTGTTTTTAAACTCGGCGCTCATCCCGATTTTTACGGGAAACCCGTGGTTTGGGATTATTATGACGATCCATCCAATTCATTTGAACTTGAGTTTCAGCCCGGGGAATCAGGTTTTTCCGTTCTCATTGACAATATCGGGTTGTCGATGGTACCTGAACCCGGAGCGATTCTGCTGTTTGCATATGGATTGTTTTTATTGAGAAGAATTATAAAAAAATAAACCGTTCCACTAAAATTCGCAGGGTATGAGATATAATGAAAATTAAAGCCGAAATACTTATGATTCTGACAATGATACTGTTCGCCGTATCCGATTCGGGCGCGAATGACAGGGGATTGTGGGTCTGGAGCGCGGCGGATAAAATCGTTGAGGATTACTCGTACCCTGATAATGAATCCAACCTGATGTGGGAACGCTTTATCAGTTTTATTGAGGCCCCTCACGGAGATACTACAAAAAAAGTTACCGATCTGTATATGGCTGTCTATGACTCAATATTATACTATCCTCAAAGAACAAGAAAGTTTGTCGCCGATATGCAAAGCCGCGGTTACAGAATTTATGTTGTTTTAGCCGCTCCCGAGTTTGCTATGCCGGATAAAGCAGCCGATTTTCAGGGAAAAATCAAAACTATCATGTATTTCCAGGAAAAAGGAGCAAAAAATGAACGGTTCGCTGGAATAATGCTCGATATTGAACCGCACCTTTTGCGCCGGCAGAACGTATATATACCTTATGATTGGAACGATCCCGCTGATTTTCCGGTAATATGGCAAACTTATATGAGCGATCTGAAATTTGCTATGGAAGAAATCAAAAAATATAACCTCATTTACGATCCGGATATGAAATTCTCCGATGCGGTAGCTTTCTGGTACGACGATCCGGGCGACCTCAATGGCGACAGTATACCGGAAGATCTTGCCGAGGAAATGATGAGTGAGTTCGATAACTACGATTTTGCTTTTTACACAATTCAATCTTACCGCAATTACGCCCAGGGCGAAGGCGGGATAATAGATATTTCTCAGGATGAAATGACGAAAGCACAAAACCACGGTATCGATTGTCTCCTTACCGTTGAGACTATGCCGATTCAGGATGAAAGCCTCAATCCAACGGTTCGCGAATTAATCGGGTTTGAGAACGAGGGGAATACCGTTATGGAAACGGAAATAGCCAAAGTCGACACGCATTTCGCATCAAGTACAGCATATTCCGGTATGGGTATTCACTCATACGCCGATCATTCCGATGGAGAAGTGGGGTATCAGGATCTTGAGGCAGATTCATTAAACAAAGCGCCGGCGGTAATTATAAATTATCCGAATGGTGTGAAATCAGACGGAATCGCGTTCACAACCAGCATTGATATAAATGTATCCGCTTTCATTGATCCGTCAATAGCGGTTAACTATAACCTGAAATTAAGGTGGAAAAAAGAATCGGAACCCGATAACGACTGGCACACAATACATGAGTTTACCAATGTGCCGTACACGACAAAATCGCTGACGCGTCAGTTCGATGTATCGGCCTTATCCACAACATCTGCGGACAGGATCATCATCCGGGCGGATATATCGTACGCCGGAGTGGCTCCCGCCGATCAGACAGAGACATCGGATTTCACCGATTCCGGTGTGGCTGCAAACGAAACACCGGTTGTGCCGACCGAATGGAGCGCGGCATCGAATGCGAATATTTCCGGCGAAACTCTTGGTCTTAAGATAATACCGGATAACGAAGGTACCCTGCATGCTGTATATTATTCAATAAATGATGTTGCCGTGGGAAATCCCGGTATATGGTACTGTAAATCTACAGATAACGGTTCAACATGGACATCGGTAAACTTTACCGCTGATAGAAACATTTTCGTTGGCGGTAAAGTTTTAAGTACATGGCCGAGAAAACATGTGTTTTATAAAAACGGTAATTTTATGGCTGTCGCATGGGTTGAATGTGCTGTTCAGGTTTCATGGAGAGAACAGGAAGAAATAGACACATTAAGCAACGACAAAATATTTATGTTCATGAGTAACGATAATGGGCAATCCTGGCATGGAGGAGGCGGTTCAGCGTCGCCTTCCGAGGTAAGCGTAAATGATGTTGTATCTGTACTTCCGGATTTTCCTGAAGTATTTGTCGATTTTACCGGAAACGTATATTTTACATGGAGAGAAATTAGAAAAGAATATGATTCGGAAGCTGGCGGTGAATTGTGGAAAACCGCCATAAGATATCGAAAATATTCTTACAATAGTTCCTCCAGCAGTTGGGCACCTTTAAGTGTGGAAACTGTAAAAAAATATATGTATACTTCAAATCGAGAATTTGAGCGAATCGCGCTTAATACACCAGCTGTTTGTAAAACAGCTAATGGGAAAATCCATGTTGTGTGGAGCGAATACAAAAACTTTGATACATATTACGTTTATATAAAATCCAAGACCAAAAATTCCGAAACAGATTCGTGGAATACAATAACCGAAAAGAACGTATCGTATATAACTTATAGTGTGAATCAGAGAAAAGGGACAAATGATTTTAAATGTTATCCGGTATATTTCCCAAAACTCTCGTATGATAACAACATGCTGTATGTAGTATGGCAACATACTATTATGGGTTCGCTCGGTATAAACGATTTATTGCCCCTCCAATCGCAAGTGTGGTTTGCCAGGATAAATACTGCCGATGCAATTCCGACGTGGATTAAAGGAAACAATTCTTTGCCAGTTACAGGTTCGGGTAATGGATACGCTCCTTATATGAGTATATGGAAAAATGGATCACAAACGGTTTTTCAGTTGGTTTACAGTAATAATTTTACCAGTTTTGGGTCCAGTTTTACCGGTGATTTGATTTATAGAGAAAGCACTGATCAGGGAGATACTTGGTCGAGCCCGCAATATCTGGTTAACGGAAGCGGAACTGCTGATGGTGTGCGAATTCCTTATTTGAATAAGAGCTATAGCTGGTATCAAGCCATTCATTATTATTCATACCCTTTTATAGTAACCGAATCGCATGGTATATCTGTAACCAATTGGTATGAAGGTGGAACAAATGTTGAAAATCCCCCAAAAAAATACAAAATCAGAAATTTGCTTATGCTGAATACAATGGATGCGCCGTTTGCCGATTTTAACGACAACGACGGCATAAAATTAAAATGGAATGTTCCTAATACACCTTACGCGCCATCAGGATACTATCTTTACAGAATGGCGAATAACGATACTTCTTCGATAATAGCTTTGAATAGCGGTAATCCTATCCTTGCGTTAAACTACATCGACAGAACTGCTCTTGCGGACAATACATATTACCGGTATAAAATAGCTTATAAAGTTACCGGTATAAGTTCGCCGGTTTCAATACCCTCAAACGCGATTAAAAAAGGGTTATACCTTCCTCTGGAATATTTCGATACGGATTCACAGGGGAACCTGCAATCAGGGGTGTATATAGATAACTCTGATGTAAATAATTATATTAAATACGCCGATAACGATGCTGATAACGACAGTAACCAGGTATACAAAATACGCTATGAAAATCCGGATAATGACAGCAAGTTTGCAATAGTTCGGTTCAAATTCCCTGTTACAATGGATTTTTTAAGGTACGGAAGCATTGACCTCAAATTCAAAATATTGAGTCTGGAAAAGGTTAGTGGGATTGCGCCTCGAGTGGAATTGTCGCTGGTTGAGAAAACTACGGAGGAATATTATCCCGTCGGGCAAGCGATATACACGGAGTTATCAAACGATGGTGTATGGCATGACAGGCACTTTTTCCTCGATAACATTGGAGGCGAAACCGAAGCAAAACTCGATAAGGACGACATTGCCCAGTTAAACCTTGCTTTTGTCGGCAAGGGAAAAATAGTGATATTAATAGATGAAATAAAACTAAACAATATCCCGTTTATTTCACTTGAAAACAGCATAATCGACGCCACATCTACCCCGGTTTACAATCAGGGCGACGTATCCGGCATGGTTTTAAACCCGGCAACCCCTGTTACACTGACATTCGGCAATATGCTTCCCCCATGGACATTAAGGGTTTATACTTTACCTGAGATAAAAAATAATTCCGATATAACATTTACTGTGAAAAAAGACGGTTTAGTACGATATGAGCATGACAACGACTATTTCTTTACCGATTACACAATGCCAATAAAAATATGGTGTAAAACCTATGCCCCGCCCGGATTTTTTGACAAAACAACAGGCATTATTGTCAATGCCGAATATCGCGCGCTTGGATACCCGCCGATAGAAAACCGATACTTTTTCCGCGGTTACGATTTTAACGGCGATAAACAACTCGGCATACTTTTACCGGATGACGGTCCTTTTGTGGAAGGCAACAATCCCGGAGAGTACCCGTTCGATATAGACGGCGACGGATTTACGCAAGGCGATGATTTCTTTAACACATCGGATGGACGCACGGTTATTTCCGAAGAACCGTCATGGCTTTTTGTACCGCTTATGAAACCCGAGTCGGGTAATGCCCATAGTTCCGCGGTTGTTATGGATCCAAACGACAGAGAAACATGGCGGATTCTCGCCGATGATATAAAAGGAGCCGGCGACCATACCTTGAAACTATATTTCGCCGCTTTCGTGGGGATTGATCAGGTTCAGTATGATTACGACAAATATAAAGCGTACGGCGAATATAACGGCAAAATTATTATCGAACTCATAAATAACTAAAACTCTTTTTAAACTTTGTTTCTTTCCAAATTGATTTTCGACTAAATATATTCCAACTGTCTGGCTATAGCATGAAATCTATAAAACTACCGGACTTCAGAGCTATAAACTGATTTCATTGATTTGTAACTGAAAGATATTTTTAGCTGAAGTTTAATCATGTAGTGAAATTCAAGGATATGCTGGTTTAAAAACAGATTAAATTCAAAAAATATATCAACAAACATCTGGCAATAAAGGATTACAATAAACGGAAAAGTATGTTAAAATATAATGTGCAAATATGATACACTATATATCGGTATTATGGAACAATATATTCTTTAGAAATATTTGAGATATTGTGGGATATTTTAGATTAAAAAGATCGGCAATGTATGTGAATATTTTAAAAAAACGTTTTTATTTAAGGTTATTATTATCAGCGCAAATATGCTCATTAATTGTTCCGACTGTCATTTCTTATATTCAGGCAGGAACAAACAATGCCAATTCTCTGATCTGGGACGATATAGATAAATTAGACATAAAAGGGATGAAAGAAGAAAAACGGTTTAACGGGTTATCGAATAAACGATTGATTTTGTTCCGTGATATTCATTGCCATGAGGAAGCGCAATGCCATATAGCCTGCTCGATTTCTGAAATCAGCCGAAAACTGAATGTTGATAAGATATTTCTTGAAGGTGCGGATGGGAGGGTAGATACCCTTCTTTTTGAAACATTTCCATCGGAAAAAATAAGGTGTAATATAGGTAAAAATTTTCTCCACGAAGGATATTTGAGCGGGGCTGAATACGCTGCAATACAGATGGGGCCTAATAACAGAACCACATTATACGGAATAGAAGACGCGAGTGTTTATGTCAAAAATTACGATTCTTTTAATGAAACCCGCCGCCTTTTTGTCCAGTGCGGGAATTCAATAAATCAGGTAAACCTGTTTTTAAAAAAAGTCAAGAAAACATCTTTTTCAAATCGTCTGCAATCTATCGATGATTTATATCAAATATTACAGGGCCGTTATGATGGTAACCTGTTGGATAAAGTTAGAGCGATCGATATGGCTTTTTCAGGATCGGCGGGCAATCCGTTTTCAGGGTGTGTGGAGTTTAAAAAGCTTCATGCTCTGATCCAGCTTGATGCACAACTTAATGAGAACACTGTTGATTCAGAATTGAGCGAATCATTATCCGAAATGGAAATAATGGTTCCTGCAAAGGATTTTCGCGATTTAAAACAAAAGTTTTGCCAATACCAGTTTAACCGGATACCCGCAACCGGATATTTGGATTATCTTGAGAAACTATACGAGGCTTATTCTCAAAACGGTAGATCATTTTATGATGTTTTTCCCAACCTGAAAACATTAAGCGCGTTCAACAGGATGAAAGAAGAAATTTTTAGCCCGTCTTTTACTGAAAAACTTAAAAATCTGGTTGAAACGAAACTCAAAAATTACGCGAAAAAAGAAGGCGCGGAAGAAATCCGGAAAATTGATTATACATGGATGATGCTGGAAAAGTTAATGACGTTGAAATTAACCAGGGAAGAACTCCAAATCGTAAAACAATTTGATATGGACAAGGAATTGCGGGGTATCTTTGATAAGATAAATGATATAGCCGGTAATAATAATATCAAAGATGTACCCAAACGCGAGGCGGTTTTATACGATATAACCCGCTCCGCCGGTATGTTTTACAAGTATGCCGGAGAGCGCGATGTTATTATGGCAAATCGCTCATTGAAAAGTATATCCGATAACGAAACCGCCATTCTTGTAGTTGGAGGATTTCATTATGAAGGTATCCGAAAAATCCTTGAGGAAAAAAATATCTCATATATAACGTATTCGCCGGAAATAAAAACATCGGCGGATATGAAAATATATGAACGGCGAATGTTTGAAACCCGCTATGATTTATCGAAAAACATGTTTACCGAAAAACGGTATGCCTGGCGAATGAGATCGAATGAAACGCTGAGGATGTTGGCGGCGCCTATCTTATTGGGCGATATTTTAAAGTCTATTGAATCCAACCGGAACCAGATATTTTCACAAAAAGTTGCGATGCTCGAAGAAATGGTAAAAAACGCTCCCGGAGACAATAAAGGATGGAACAATGTAAACATGCTTCTTGACGATTGGTTTAAAAATCCGGTTAATGAGAAAAAACTAAAAAACTTATCGATAAATGACCTGAATATTTTGTTCGAATCGGTTCGCGAAGGTGTGTTCCTTGATTTACCGAAACTGCGCAACAAAATTGAAAACTCAGGTTCCGTTTATCCCGGAGAAATAGCCGAAGTTGTCATCGCAACTATAAAAACTTCGGGTATAGGTACGGGACTGGTCAGGTTAACGGAACTTTATTTTGAAAAACTCCTGAATGAACCTGGAGAATCAAAACTTCTTTACAGAGGACAGAACACCCTTGATTTGTTCGGATTGGATTACGCTCGGTTCAAAATTTACGCCGATGCCATAGCCAAGTTTGAGACGGCTGTACGAAAAGATGCGGACCTTTTTCAGATTTCAAGATATTTGATATCGATGCGTACCCAGTGGAGGTTCGCCAAAAATGTCCATGACATGACGAAGAAATTCAAAAAGATGAAAATGAAAAACGCTTTTCCCATGGCTTTGATATATGCGTTTTACAATAACTATGCCGACATTACGGATTCGGAGGACTCACTTAAACAGTTGACAAATCTTTTTGAAGAAAATTTAAAAGATTTTTTAAACGGTTTGAATCCGGCTCGTGTGGAAAAATCAATGTTGTGCCGGTGGTATAACCTGCCTGAAAACTTTGAGTTCACTCAGATAGAGAAAAAAACGGCGCGCGCGTTAATGGGAAATGATCCTGTTCTTTTCGGTGAAGGGATTGGAGCAGACCGCAAACTTATGGACGCAATAAGCAAATTCGCGCTAACCGGTAAACAGAACGTAACATACGTACATCCATTCAGTGATGAATCGCAGATTATTGGCAGAAAAATACCACGGGAAGGCACAGATCGGCTTGAACCGGGTTACGGCGAACTCCTACGGGTTGTGGAATCGGCGGATGAAAATCCCGGTACAAAACACATCTGGATTATCAAAAATATCGAGGCTATGCAACCCGGTATACGGTCTGTTTTGCAGGAAGTGCTCAGGATTCGGGAAGTTAATATACCCGGTTTCGGCAAACGGAAACTTCCGGATAACGTTCAAATCCTGATAACTATGGATCAGGTTGCCGAACTCGAAGACGACTCTTTCTTAGATAGGGTTTTCGTGAAAAATGTGTCTACTGATCATATTGCCGATGAACACATATTAAAAGATTTAAAGCCGGGGAATTTAGATAATATTAAAATAAAGTCAGGTTATCTTGTTTTGCCCGAAAAAACAAGGGGTGAAATTAAAATCAAATTGAGCGATGAATTTAAGAGTTTAACTAATGCCAACCTTCATAACGAGTTATACAAACGAATAGGGCTGATACTGGATGAGGACACTGTCCGGATGCTAATGGCGATGGAAATTATAAGCGGTTCCGGTTCCACAATACTTCAAATTGAGGGAAGTTCAGGAGTAGGTAAAACATTTACTGCCGGCAAATACGCCCTGTTGACCGGCAGGGAGTTCCGGTCGCATCCGGCAAGCCGTGGAACCGACATATCGGAGTTTATCGGCGGATATGAACAGGATGATGAGAACAAATTCTATTTCAACAGGGCAACAAAAATAAGGCAGATATTGGAAAACGGCGGGGTTATAGCGTTAAGCGAACTTAACGCTCTGGTTGACGATAACGATAAAGTAAGTATTTCATGGTGGCTTCAACAGCTGGCGGAAGCCAAACCTGACGAAAATGGCTATAAGACTGTCTGGATTACCGAAATACCTACTGCTGCCGGGAAATATAGAAGGAATGATCTGGACAAAATCAGAGTTCATCCAAAAGCCGTAGTGGTAATTGATACCAATCCGTCGGATAAGTATCAGGCACGCGGTGATTTCCCCCGAATATTCAATGAGTATACCGAAAAAATAACAATATCCGATTTTATCGGCAAAGAAGACGGTATCAATGCGGTGCAAATAAAACAGTCAAATTTAAATAATATCAAACAACATCTCCGGATGTTTTTAAAATATGACTGGGTTATCGAAAATAAAGTCATCGCCGAATCGATTTCCAATACCACTGCCAGGAATAATATAACCGGAAAGGCATCGGAATTATTTGATATTATTGTGCAGGCATACATTAATGGAAAAATCGGCAGACAGGAAAATATCGTTTTTACAAAACGCGAACTGAAACGGTTTGCCGAAGATATACTTTACGCGAAAAATACCCTTAAAATCAAAAACAACAACCAGGCCATAGCCTATGCCGCCAACCTTAACCTTGTCGTTCGGTGGAATAACAAAGAAGACCGCGAAAAAGCCCGTAAAATAGTCCGGGAATTTTTAGGAAAAGATATATTTATCAGGGATTTGAATTTATCAGAGTTTATCGAAGACCAGATGTTCAAAAAACACCGGTTCGCGCATGTAAACGTGTCTATAGATACATACCTTACCGATGAGGTAGACGCTATTTCCCAAAAATATCCCGATCTAAAAATAAAAACCGTATCCGCAACCGACGAAACCAACAGGTTTATGCTTGAAGGAGGATATATTCAAGGCGAATCCGGCAAAATAGAACTCGCTAAAGGAGTGTTTGCCGGAATAGAAGACGAACTTGCCAAACTCAAAGAAGATGAACAGATACTGTATATTATAGAAAACGCTCACAATATACCTGCCGACGAAATTATCGCCCTTAACGAAACTTTGCAGGACCGCATGGTTAAAGTCAGGGGCAAAGACGCGGCCTCGATTCCACTGAGAGCACACATCCTTTTTGTCAGCCGGCGCGATAGCGAACTGAATTGGTCGCCGGCTGAAAAATCGCGGGCAGTAAGCATGGGATACGATCCGAACAGCTCTTTGTACACCTACGATTTTATCTCCCGGATGAAATCTCAAGCTCCCCAATGGAAACCGATTATATCCAATATTGGCATCTCTCTTGAGAAGTTGGACGAACAATATAACGAATTTTTAGCCGACCAGGCAACGCTTGTGTCAAAACAATCGAAAAAACGGTTTAAGGCGTTCCTTGAGAAAATTGTATCAATCGCCGCGAAATACGAGCTGGAAGAATACAATGCCTTTTTTGAGAAAATCATGGACGAAATAGATTATTTTTATTTTAGAAGCCTTGCTCCGGAATATTTTAATGAAAAGTTAACATCTATAAAAAAACAAGCTCAGGATTCTTTTAATCTTATGGTAACACCTGTAAGAATTGAAATGTTAAATAAACGACAAACCGCGTCAGCTCAAAGCCAGACATTGTTTGATGAGCTAAATACCCATATTTCCAGAATTACGGGATCGCAAACCGATGAGGACAGGCAAAAACTATTCCTGGAAATTAAGGATTTACTAATATCCGGCCGGCCTGGTGTATCGAAGTTAAAACAACAGGAATTGCCATCAAATCAATTGTATTTTCCAGATATGTTTTCCGTTAAAAGCCTGCGTAAAACGATAGCGGATTGGAAGACCTTTGGAGTAATGTGTTCCGTCTTAGGTGACGGCAGTATTATTGTCGTGGAGAAATCCGGAAAAACTGTCAATAGATATTATAAAGAAGGCAATGAATGGAAATTAAATTTGCCAAGGCATTCTCTAATGTTATCGGAGCCTGAAGCCAGAATAACCTGCATGACGGAATTAAATGACGGCAGTGTTATAGTTGCCTACGATAGAGGCTATACCCGGAGATATTTTGTAGAAGGCAATGAGCTGAAATACAATGAATTTCCGCTTTTTATAGAACTTTTTTTGAAAACGATATATTCAATAACCGCATTAAATGATGGTAGTTTTGTTACCGGGGGATTTTCCGGAGATCTAAGGAGATACTATCTTGACGGTTATGAATGGAAATACACTGAATTGCCTCGCTGGGTGGAAACTCCAGACTCAATGACCGGATTAGCGGATGGTAGTTTTATTGTATATAATGAACATTACGGAGAAATCGGCAGATATTATTTTGAAGATAATGTATGGAAATATAAGGATTTACCGCTTTTAAGGAATATGAAGAAAAATATATGCGCAGTTACAGCGTTAGGTGACGGCAGTTTCGTTATCGGGATGAATGACGGTAAAGTAATCAGGTATTATTTAGAAGATAATGAATGGAAATATAATGAGTTACCGGAGTTTGGCGGGTGGATAACAAAAATGGCGGCATTAAGTGACGGCAGTATTGTTGCCGGAGGAGTAAACCCCGGCAAAATAGGGAGATATTATTTAGAGGATAATGAATGGAAATTTAAAGAAATAATGTATTTAGGGGAAGCGATAGTCTCAATGTCCGCATTAGGAGACAATAGCATTATTGTTGTGGGAGGTAGTGGCAAAATATTTTTATGCGATTTAACTGAACATATGGTGATAATGATTGATGAAGAAAAATTTATGACGGACAACGGCAAACTTATCGGTAAAGACGATTTACCGGATCAGGTAACGCTCTTTACTCCTGTTGCTGAACAAACCGCCGGAGATTGGTATACCGGGGCAAGCATGCTTCTGTCTGAAATACTTGGAGCGCAAACAGATGAAGCTAAACAAACGCTTGTTTTAAAACTTAAGGATTTCCTCAGAACCAACCGGCCTGATATATCTAAATTAGAACAACAGGAATTACAATCAGATCAGTTATGGTTTGGTAAAATATTTTCTTTTCAAAGTACTTTAACTGATTTGAAAATTTTTGAGGAAGGTATAATCTCAACAGCCGTGTCGGGTGACGGCAGTATTATTGTCGGGGGTGGAAACGGCATAATCAGAAAGGTTTATTTGGAAGGCAACGAGTGGAAATATGTTGAATTGCCGCCCTTTGGGAACCCTATACGGGACTTGGCTGTGTTAGGTGACGGCTCCATTATTGCCGGTGAGTATTATGGTAAACTCAAAAGGTATTATATGGAAAACAACGAGTGGAAAATCGCCGATTTGCCTCCTCTTGGAGACATAATAGAATCAATGAACGACTTAGGCGATGGAAGCATTATTATCGGTGGAATAGATGGCAAAATCATAAAATATTATATCGAAGACAATGAGATAAAATGCGATGATGTATTTGCGGATTTTGACGATTCAGTCAATTTAACTGTTAAATTGGGTGACGGCAGTATTGTTGTCGGTGGGTATTACGGTGGAATTAAAAGGTATTATAAAGAGGGCAACGAGTGTAAATCATCCGGTTTACCGGATTTTAGAAAAACAATATACGCAATAGTCGGGTTAAATGATGGCAGTATCGTTGTCGGAGGTGCTGACGGCAAAATCGGCAGGTATTATTTAGAAGGAAATGTATGGAAATATGCGGATTTACCGAATTTCGGGAATCTGGCAAAATCAATGGTTGTGTTAAGTGACGGCAGTATTCTTGTCGGAGGCGCTGAAGGCAAAATCGGCAGGTATTATTTAGAAGGAAATGTGTGGAAATATACCGATTTACCGAATTTCGGGAATCTGACAAAACCAATGGTAGTGATAAATGACGGAAGTATTGTTGTCGTGAGGGATGGCGGCAGAATCGGCAGGTATTATATGGAAGACAATATGTGGAAATACACCGATTTTCAGAATTTTGGGCAATTGATATTCTCAATATCCCTGTTGGGTAACGGCAATATTATTGTCGGGGGGAATAAAGGCAAACTGGGTTTATATGATTTAACTGGTGGTATGGGGATAATGATTGATGACAAACAGCTTGTAACCGATAGCGGTCAATTCGTCAGTAAAGAAAATTTACCCGGAACGGTAATGATCCTTTACGCAAAAATCGAAGAAAAAACCGAAGTTAAAGAAGAAACGTTTTCAGCCGAATACGAAGGGTTGCCGTTTTATTACGCTTTGGGCGAAGACGGATTAGTATACCTTAATTATCAGGGCACATGGTATAGAACAAATCATAAAACTACCGGAAACTACGCAAGTTATCCGGTAAAATCCAAATCGGTTTCATTTTTTGACGGTGTTGCGGGCACTGATTCCACTCGTTCCGTAAAGGTATTGGATTTAAAAGATATAATCTACCCGTGGACGGGCAAAAACCTGAACCGCGACGACTTTTTGCTTGAAACCGATGTTGTAAAAGGTGTTGAGTCAACAACACTCAGGGCATTAAACGAAGGTTGGGCGGTTAGCCTTGAAGGTGATCCGGGCGGTGGGAAAACAAGTATCGGCAAAGAAATAGCTCTGCTTTTAGGGTTGCCGAAATACGTGTTCCAGATGCACGGCAGGCGCAATTTATCCGACTGGATCGGTGGCTACAGCGAAGACGGGTACGGTAATGTCCAGCGGGACAATAACCCTGATGAAAATGGGCGGTTTAAACAGCAATTTCTTAATGCTCTCGTAAACGGAGGCGTTTTTATCGTCGATGAAGGTGCTGTTGGAGAAAAAGCCAGAGCCATGCTCAACTGGCTGTCCCAAATACTCAGGCGGCGCACAAGGGGTGGTGAACTGGTTTTGAACGAGTTCCCCGGACTGGAAATACCGCTCAGGATACATCCTGATTTTCATTTGATTATCACAACCAATCTGCCTGAACACACACAGGCACGCGAGATCATAAAAAGCGAAGTCGGCAGTAACATTTTTACAGTATATGTTGATGAAGACGAAGGCCCGGAGACGCTAAAAAAACTGTTTCTGCATTTCCTTCGCGATGTCGATATCGATGCGGATACCAAAGATAAAATAGCCGATCAGGTGAAAAAGTTTCATCGCGAACTGAAAAGCCGTATCGGAACGGATCTCGGCATGGACGATAAAGACCGGCATTATATATCCAAACGCGAACTTAGGCGTCTGGCTAATATAATCCGCTGGGCAAATAGCGGAATCGGCAAAGGCGATCCATATTTCAGTTTTTATGTCGGTTTACGTGTTGCTTATGAATCGATGTTTACGCACAAATGGGAAAAAGACGAAGTTCGCTATATTTGTGAAAAGTATCTGGAAAAACTTGAACCCGATGTGGTTTCACGCCTTGTCGAAAAATATGAGAAAACAAAGCGCGAATCGTTCAGCGATAAAATAAAAAAGATGATATTAACCGATTCCGAACTCGAAGCGGCGTTTATAGTAAAAATGAGTTTTGCCGCCAATGAACCGGTAATTATGACAAATGAACCGCACAATCGCGGGAGCGATGTTGTCTGGAATGTGGTAAATGAACTCAAAACCGAGCTGGTTATTATCGATGCTGATCCCGATCAAACCGATGCGGAAATACTCGGCGGACCATTCCCGGACGTGAGCAAAGGAGAAACAAAAAAAGTCAAACAGGTTCTCGGTAAAATAACAGCGGTTCTGGATAAAGCATCCAAAGACGGTAAACCTGTTACTTTATGGATACGCAACATCGATCTGTGGAACGAGGATTTGCGCACCGCTCTAAACGGTTTTCTGGAAGACGGTGTTTTGAGGGTAGGCGATCGTAAATATTATTCGTTACCCCATGTAAATATTATCGCCGATATGGGAACCGCGGCTGTTGAGGATTTCTCCAGCGCGTTCTATAACCGGTGGGTCAAGGTCGGTTTTCCATCAGAACAACCGCCTGCAAAAGGGCTTTACCGCAGAGAAGAAATTTTAAGGTTGCTGGGCGAAAATAAACAGGAAAAGTTAATAGATCTCTTTGAAAATCAAATACTTATGCCCGTAGATAAAAAAGGAAGATGGTATTTATTTAATCCAAAATCCGATCTATCTGCTGTTTCCGAAGAAGTTAAAAGAGATAAACTGTACAGGCATATCGCTGATTATGTAAAAGAAAGCGCGAAATTATCGGAATTTGAAACGGCGCTTGTTAAGAGATTCGGGCTTAACATGATGGAGGCAAGTTACCTGTCAAAACTATTCATTTCAATTAAAGAGATAGATTCAGGCGGTGCCCGAAGCAGATGGTATGAAAATATGAGTTACAATATCAGCACATCATTGTTTTATATGGTGGCTCATTGTGTCCAGCTTTATAAGAATTTCAATACAGAATTACTGAACATGGAAATGGAGCTCCGTCGCAGGTTTGGCGACAAATATAACGATTATATGGTTGGCGGTGTGCCAGAGGGTATAGAAGCTCAAACGCTGAATTTGTATAACCAATATCATGATCTTATCCTGCAACGTATCGCGCAGGAAACACTGGCTGTAATCGGAGTCAGGTTTAAGGGGCGAGATCTGGATATATTAAGCGAGTTGATCAGGAAAACATTGTCGTTAAATACTACCCCTAAACTGGATACCAACATATATACAACTACAGGTAACCTTCAGGGGATTGTGAAATTTGTCGGTGATGTACCCCTGTTTGCGCGTGATGGAGCGGTCGCTCCTGTTGATGTGGCTGAAAATAACGCGGTCTGGTATAATGAATCAACAAAAAAAGGGTTGAGCATACTTGCAAGGGCATCCATACTTGGCACAACTGTGGCGTTTATTGGCGAACCCGGATCGGTAAAAACCACTTTGACTGCCCATTACGCCCAGATTACCGGCAGGGCGTATTATAAATATCAGGTTCACAAAAAGAGCAGGCGCGACGATTTGACCGTTACCATAGAACAAAAAGAAGACGGTAATTTTAAAAAACGTGTTATGGATTTATATATGTACCTTCAGGGAAAAATTCCCGATCCTTCCAATCCAGGCAAATGGATCGATAGTGGCAAAGGTGTGGTTATTGATATTGACGAAGCAAATATCCAGCCGGAAATATTATGGGTGCTTGAACCTGTGATTCGAGGCGAGCAATGGGTACATCCCATTTTCCCTGAAATGGAACCGTTTAGAATCGGCCCACGTGTACAACTTGTATTATCGTATAATCCCGATTATTTTAATGGGCGCGAACAGATAGACAGGCGCCTTACGGATAATATGATCGTAGCGTGGATGGATCTGCCCAATGAAAAAGAACAACCCGAAATAATCGAGACATTCTATGGAGTTTGGGCAAAAGAGGGCACGGCTGTTGATATCAAACAGAAACAACCGAAGAAAAAAACAATACCTTTTGTTCCGCCAAGTGAAGTTACGGCTAAAATTACGAATATAAACTATGACCACAAAAAAATCGGCGATAGTATAAAGGCATTTCATGAAACAAAAGATATAAGTTCAAAAGTTGACATTTTCCTAAATGCATTGACCCATTATATGAATGCGCTGGCTAATCGGGATGGATCCTTATATAACCGGGATATGCTTGATATAACACAAGAACTGGATTCTATTCTCAAGGGAAAAGGGAAAGAAGGAAAAATAAGAGAAATGATGGCATTTATACAGAAAGAATATGCCCAGGTATATCCCGATAAAACACGTTTGCGATACGCTATACTTGAACTGCGCTCGTTTTTCAATTATTTTGACCGTCATCTTGTGGTATATATGAGCAGTCCATATAACAGAGAAGTTCCGTTTCTGCATATTTATCCGAATAGAATTCTAAAGAGAATAAGTTTAGCAAATAAACGCAGTTGGGAAAATTCCGGCGAAGCGTTGGTTATCGAAGGGCACGGTTTGGAAAAAGGAGGTAAACTCGGGTATTTTGACGGAGAGTTCGCGTTGGTTGACGCATCAAAAACCGATGGTCCTGAAAGCGAACAAACCGAATGGACAGCGCATCATGAACTGGCTCACGTTAATGACTCCACACCCGGTAGGTTTGTACCGAAAAATATTGAGTTAAACGCGATGTTGTCACCACTGATACATAGCCGGGCTAAAAGCGATTATTTGAGAAACGAGCTTTTTATGTGGCTATATTGCGATAAAGCTAGCTATTATACCCAGGCGGCTAAAGGTATACTGAACGGGCTTGTTTTGCGATACAGCGAATTGTATGGAGGAGAAAAATATGAGATTACCGATGATTTTCTGGAACAAGATATTCAAGCGGTTGACAAAATATTAGCCGGATTTTCCCAGGAGACTATCGAGGAATTAGCCCTTTATTTATACGATCATCCCCAGTATATGGAAAGCGGTAATAAAGGCAAATATAAACAAAAAGCCGTCGGGAGAACCGGTGATGCCCAATCAGGAATCGAAGAAGTCAGCCAGGGTGTTGACGGTCAAATTGAATTTGAGATCGAAACAGTTGAAGGAAGTACCGCCGAAATCGGAATAGATCAACCCATGGGTAATGATGAGATCAGTGATCAAACCGCTGAAGAATTACCCCGGGATATACAAAAAAGGCGTGACGATGATCTGGAAAAGCAGGCGTCATTAACCGCGGGTATTCAGGACGAAATAGATAAAAGTATCGCTGATGCTGAGGATTATTATGGAAAGATGATTCTTGAAGGGAGTAGTCAATCGCAGGTAATATTCGACAGGCTACTTCGTTCTTTACGTACCGGCTGGAAAAATGTTGTTTTAAAAATGCGATCAGGTTTGGAGGTCGATCCCTTAGCGGTGATGTTGAAATTGAAAGATAAGTTCACCAGACGTCTCAGGATATATACAATGAGCACACAGGCTACAGTTGTATTATTTGACGCAAGCGGCAGTTTAGAAGGCCTCAAAAAACAGATCGGTTACGCGATACGTTCTATCGGTGATAATTTCTGGAACCTGAAAAATATCGCGCCCAAACATTTTTATTACAATATGACACTATATACGGAGAAACGTCCAAAAACATTTGTTGAAATGAGCCGTTTGTATTCAGAAGATGAATGGAAACGACAATGCGCCGCTATGGGAAAAATGATAGGTGAAGGTGGTAATGACATGCTTAAGGCGCTAAAAGATCAGTTTGAGAATTTTGTCGGCTCTGAGATGCCTTCCGAAGTGCGTCGGGCTAAAAAGAAAACTTTGATTTTGTTTACCGACGGGAAGGATGATGCCATTGTAATGGGATCAAAAGGGTACCAGCCATCAGCGGATTTAAATATGTTATTAAAAAAATATAGAGACGCGGGAGTAGAAATTTTCGCTATAGGGTTTGGAGACGGCGCGAAACCTGTAACAGCATTTTACGGTCAAAGGCAACATTATATAACTATCCGTGAAGATCGGCCTTATGATGTACCAGAGGCGATAGCTAAAATTATGGAAGCAAGGGCGCGAGGGCTTGGGGTTGTGCCTGATGGAAACGTGACGAAATTTTTTAATATAGGCAAAGAAGGCGTATCTCAAATGAAACCGTTGGTTAAAAATAGCTTTTCTTTGACTCCTGAAGGTTATATTGCCGCAGATAATGGTATTACAAATATGGAAGTAAATCAATCCATTGAAACTTTTATGAATGCGACCGAATCGATAAAAAATATAATAAAAATAGATGCTGTTACTGTTGATATGCGTAACACAAAAGATACCGAAGTGAATGGTTTGATGGCTGAATTTCTGCGGTATAATAATGATCTGAAAAATAAACTTGATGGAGTAAGGATAACCGTATTAGGCAATAAAATATCTTTAGCGGAAAATGAAAAGGGTTCAAGTTACGCTCATTACGGAGAAAAACAAGGGCCTGCAATTTTTATCGGGGAAGGTTTGCTTAAATACCTGCTTAAAAATGATCCGGAAAGTTTACTGGTTTTATTTGAGATAGAACTTAATCGCAAAAAGTATCGCGAAAAATTCGGGTCTGATACAAGAAGTTCCGCTCAGGTTTTAAAAGATGCGAATATCGCTTCCGCTCAGGAAAATCATCTTATTGAATCAATTATGAGCGCGGAGCTAATTAATTCCGTTAAAGGTATGAATAATGAGGAAATGATTATAAAAACTGCTGAATTCTTAAAAAATAAGAGATCGGATATAAAATTATTAGAGATTTTCGGCGTGATTATACAAAAACATCCGGACTTATTTGATACGGTGGTTTACCAGCTGGCTACAAGAATCAAGTCGTCCGCTAAATTTGGGGAACTCGTGAAAAGAGAAGATATAAAAGAATTTCTGGAGAAACTTAAAAATAATGAGATTGATTATGATTCGATCGATATAAACGGATTAGCTGATTTCTTCGGTGTGGATATTATTGACATGATTCGAATTATCAATGAGTTTATGCCCCATGGCGCTTTGAAAATGAGTGAGAAGATGAAGTTTAGAAAAGAAAGTTTATTTGATTCAATGGTATGAAATAGTTTTGATAAAATCTGACACAAGATAAAATAGGTTATCCTTTCAACGGTCCGTAATCCGGATAGACTCATATTGTTCCAATCAAAAAATATTATATATCCCTGCGGGACCTTCCTATGACGGGGAGGAATGCGGGTAAACAAGTTGCGGATAGCAGTGATGATGAATATTTTGTGTGTATCGTGGTCGTATAAAATTAATGTTTTTTTGCAATTATTTTATAGATAAAACAAAACAGTGGCTTATTCGGTTTTCGGAAAAAAATTCGCCTTACCGACTTGCCCGGGGAGGGTGTAGTTTAATAACCTCGGATGAGTTTTTACACAGGACAAGTTTTTTTAAGAAATCTTTTTTCTTTTTCCAAGTAAGAAAGGAACTCCCAGTAATCCAAAAAGAACCATTGCTGAGGGTTCAGGTACAGGATGAACAGAATCAGCATAAACTCCGGTATTGTACCCATCCTGCAAACTACTGCTCCATGCAACCATAACATTGGTACCGTCAGACGCGGCTACAGGATACATCTGCGCATTGGAAGTATATGTGTTAATCTGAGTTTCCGGACCGACTAGTGATCCTGTTGAAGTGACAGTTTGTCCATATATGCCATAGTTACTTCCATCTTGTTCACTTTGCCATACGACCACGTAATTGGTTCCGTAAGATGTTAGCGCAGAATTATTCTGATCATTGGCAGTAAAGGTGTTAATCTGAAACCCCGAGCCGATCAACGCACCTGAAGGATCCAGGATTTGTCCAAAGACACCTGTGTCACTTCCATCCTGCAAATTGCTCGTCCAGGTAACCAGAAAATTACTTCCGTTGGATGCAACTGCAGGAATTGTCTGGGCAGCTGGAGTATATGTGTTGACCCGAAACTCGGAACCTGATAATGCACCGGTAGATGAATCGATAAACTGACCGTATATGCCATCAAGATTACCATCTTGAGACTGCCATGTAACCAGATACTTTCCTGCGCCATACGCTACGGCGGAATTTGACTGGGCACCAGGAATAGTGGTGTTAACCCGGAACTCTGGACCTGACAACGCACCAGAGGAATTGACCAACTGTCCATATATGCCATCGCCGCTTCCATCCTGTCCATAACTAGTCCATGTGACCAGAAAATTGCTTCCGCTGGATGCTACTGCAGAATTTGCCTGGGAATTTGTAGTATATGTGTTGACCCGAAACTCGGAACCTGATAACACACCTGACTTGTCAACCATCTGACCATAGACTCCATATCCTCCTGTTCCGCCATCCTGAAGGCTATACCATGTAACCAGATAGTTCTCTCCGCCATAAGCGACAGAGGGATAAGCTTGGAGATTTGTTGTATAAGTATTGACTCGAAACTCCGACCCGGTCAAAGTTCCTGAAGTAGTGACCAGTTGCCCATATATACCATAACTACTCCCATCCTGATAACTTTGCCATGTAGCAAAATAATTGCTCCCATCATACGCAACTGCAGGATTGGTCTGGTCCAAAGTAGTATAGGTATTAACCCGAAATTCTGTTGAACTTGCTGGTATTACAATGACAAGATAGGAAAAAATTAATCCGAAGATAAAAATAATCAGAACATTTAATTTCATCATATCTCTCCTCAATAGTCATAGAGTTAGTAACTAAAATATATAATAATGATTTTACAAATAATAATAAATTAGTTAGAATGATTCAAGAAAAAATATTTAAAATAATTTGTTTTAATATGCCCGGTGTACCTCAAAAACTAGTCATTATTTTATAGCAATGAGTTATGTATAATGAACCCGTCGATAAAAAAATGTAAATTTCGTGGAGATTAATTGTGATTGAGTTTTTTAAACTGTTATTACTCGTTATTAAATCATTTATAAAAACAAAATATGCGTTAACTCTTGAAATTACTTTGTTGCGTCATCAACTTAATGTCTATCAACGAACTAAAAATCCCATATTCAAGAATCCGGATCGCATCTTATGGGTTTTTAGCTTCAAAAGTCTGGAATAACTGGAAATCTGCTTTGGTTATTGTCAAACCGGAAACTGTCATTAGATGGCACCGCAAAGGATTCAAGATGTACTGGCGATGGAAATCTCGCAAAACCGGCAGACCAAATATCGACTGGGAACTTATAAAACTTATCCGCAGAATGAATAAAGAAAATCCGCTTTGGTCAGCTCAAAGAATTCAAGGTGAATTGGTCAAACTGGGATACGATATCTGTGATAACACTGTACCGAGATAATGAGAAAGAACAATCCTGATAATTCCAAACGACAAAACTGGCTGAATTTCCTGAGAAACCACACGAAATATATAGTTGGTATCGACCTGCTGGTTGAACGAACCATTTACTTAAAAACCATCTATGTCTTTATTGCAATATATCACTTGAAAAGGATTCGCCCATACACTGACCGATTCAAAGTTATGGACAAATTGTCAGCAGTTACATTCTCGGCAGATTACATCATAAGTATCTTCGCGCTATGTAAATGAATCAAAAGTTTGGTAGTTCTATCGCTACCAGTAAATCTCTGTCCATTTCCAGAAAATCCAACAGAAAATTCGCTTTTTCGTCGATTTTTAAGCCACTATTTTCACTTATAAAAATTTTCAAAGAACAAAAATCTAAAGTCATAATATCAAAAAAATCAGCATTTTTATGCCCGGATGAGTTTTTGAGGACACAACTTAATATTGACTGTTTCGGGGAAGTTTACAATAAAAAAAATGGCATAGCGATTTACCTTCCAAACCACTATGCCACTAGAAAATTCATAGAAATTTAGCTATTAATCTTCATGCAAGATACGCACAGATGCGTAAGGGCGCGCTACATGCCACTTGGAAAACTGCGACGACGATAACGTCTTTATCAGAAACGCTTCGCCGGGTTTTATTATACGGTTGCAATCCGCCATATTCAAATATTTCCATTTCATCACACCAGATGCGTTACAGAAAAATACTGACTGATCGTATCGCTGTGTCTGCGAATTGAAGAAATATACCAAATCAGCCTTGCGCGACGTTGAACCCTGCAATATACCGCTCTCCACTAACCCGGATTGAGTTATGGTTACTTCCTTATCATACGGCCAGGCAACTACGGTATAATCGTTATGCGCTATATCTATTTCCACCTCCCCGTACCTGTCAAAAGACAGAACTTTTCGCAAGGTTTTCATGCTTGATTTCGCGTGCTAAATGATAAAATATTGGAGAAATTTTTGCGGCCGGCAAAAAAACTATCGAATAATTGGTTTTTAGGGGTGTACCGCAATTTTGCGACCTGTTTTTGAACTCAATACATGGACGAAAGAAAGGATTATAATGCAATCAACATCTCTTATTAATACGCCACAAAACAAAATTTTTCAACATTTTTTAACTATGCTCGGCAAAATGGTTCATGCCGATCTTGTCCGCCAAATCGAATACCTCAAAGTTGAAAATGAAATTCTGCGCTCAAAATTCGAAAACCAGATCAGAACCACTTATCAGGAAAAACTTAGGTTGATCAAATTTGGATTGCCTTTAGGCGGCCAGATCAAAAACATTATATCTATCGTCAATTATTCCACATTCCGCCGATGGGTAATCGATCTTGAAAATGGCAATCTGCATAGCAGAAAAATAGGACGGGCAAGAACTACATCCGCGGAAATAGCAAATCTTGTCTTGCGAATGGCCAAAGAAAACCTCGATTGGGGATACGGTCGAATCATGGGCGAACTAAAGAAACTCGGTTTCTTCCGAGGAAGAACCACAATCAAAAGAATAATGATTGAAAACGGACTCAACCCTGCGCCAAAACGATACGAAGATTCATGGGACGCTTACATAAAACGAACATTCGAAACCCTCTGGGCCTGCGATTTCTTCTCGAAAACTATCTGGACTCCGGTTGGTTTGAAAACTATGTTTGTATTGTTTTTTATAAATATCCGCACAAGAGAAGTTCATATCGCCGGAATAAGCGATAAGCCAAATCCTGAATGGGTTATCGAACAATCAAAAACAATATCGAATCTATTTGCGGGTGATGAATCAACAAAACTCTTAATCAGAGACGGAGACGGCAAATACCCAGCCGGATTCGATGGGTTATTTAGCCAGCATAATACTTTCGTTAAAACAATCCCTTACAAATCGCCGAACCTAAATCCATACGCGGAAGGATTTGTCGGTACGATCAAGCGCGAATGCCTCAACAAATTCTTTATATTCGGACAGGCTCATTTTGAGTATTTGGTTCAGGAATTTGTTAAATTTTATAATACCGTTCGCCCGCATTCAGGATTGGATTATAACCCGATTAACCACATACCTAAACACACAGGCGATATAAAACGCGATTCCCGCCTTGGCGGATTATTAAACCACTATTACCGGGAATGATATCTGTTTCCAGAAACATAATCCTGTGATATTCTCATAAATGAGCAGTAAGCGCAAACCGTGAATCAAACCTATGAGGCTGATATGGAAAAAAAGCTGACCGTGACTCAAATATTTAAAGCCGATAACAACACAAAACTGAAAATCCCGATGTTTACTTGCGGGGTATCCGCGGGATTCCCTTCCCCGGCAGACGATTTCATCGACAAGAAACTCGACCTCAACGAATTCCTGATAAAACACCCATCGGCAACATTTCTTGTTCGCGTGGAAGGCCAATCGATGATAAACGCAGGGATCTTCTCCGGCGATATACTCATTGTCGACCGCTCGATTGAAGTTTCAAATAACGATATCGTAGTAGCGTTTATTAACGGTGAATTTACCGTAAAACGAATCGGAACGAAAAAAGGCAAATACTATCTTTTACCTGAAAATGAAGACTATAAACCGATTGAAGTTACGCCGGATATGAATTTCGAAGTTTGGGGCGTGGTAACTTATGTTATCCATAAACCAGCCTGATATAACCGATCCGATAAAATAACGGTGATAAAATGGCAGAAAAAATATTCGCTCTTATCGACTGCAACAGCTTTTACGCATCCTGCGAGAAAGTGTTTGATCCCGCACTGAAAGATAAACCTGTGGTTGTTCTATCGAATAACGACGGATGTATCGTCGCGCTTTCCAAAGAAGCGAAGATATTGGGAATACAGCGGGGAACACCTCTTTTCAAATGCGAAGATATCATCAGTAAACACGACGTGAAAGTATTCTCTTCGAATTACGCGCTTTACGGAGATATGTCGCGCAGGGTAATGGAAACGCTGGCGATGTTTTCGCCGGATATCGAAGTTTATTCTATCGACGAAGCGTTTATGTCGCTTGACGGATTCGACGCGAAATACGATCTCACACAATACGCAAGGAAAATAAAATATACTGTAGAGAAATGGACCGGGCTTCCCGTATCTATTGGTTTGGGAACGACAAAAACACTGGCGAAACTCGCAAACGATGTTGCCAAGAAAACCCCTGAGCACAAAGGCGTATTCAACCTTTATAATAATCCGCAATTTGATGAGATACTGAAAAAGGTTCCTGTATCCGATATATGGGGAATCGGCGGGCGGTACGCGAAACTGCTTATCGGAAACGGAATAAGCACGGCGTATCAGCTTAAATGCGCGCCGGATATCTGGATTAAAAAATATATGAAGATTACCGGATTGTTCACCGTGAGGGAGTTGCGGGGAGAAGCGTGTATATCGCTTGCGGAAGTTGAGCAATCGAAAAAGGGGATATTGTGTTCGCGGTCGTTCGGGCGGCATGTGGAATCGATTGAGGATTTGTCGGAAGCGGTTTCGACATACGCGACGCGGGCAGGTGAGAAACTGCGTGCTCAGGATTCTGTGGCATCGTTTATATCCGTGTTTCTGAGCACAAATCCGTATACCGATACCGCGCAGTATTCGAATATAGCATCATCCGAACTTCCATCGCCAACGGCAAGCACACCTGAGCTGATAAAACACGCGTTAATGAATCTGCGCAGGATTTACCGTCCGGGGTTTATTTACAAGAAAGCTGGGGTATACCTAACCGGTATTCAGAATGCCGATGCGGTTCAGCTTAACATTTTCAAACCGCAATCCGAGGCCTCGAAGAATGAGGGATTGATGCGTGCCATCGATAAGATCAACAGATCGTTCGGGCGCGATACAGTCAAGTTTGCTTCGTCGGGGATAACTCAGGGCTGGGGAATGCGCCAACTGCGCAAATCGCCTCGATACACCACGCAATGGAGCGATATCCCTGTTGTGAAAGCTGATTGATTTGTTACTATAATGGAAGATCAATTAAATATGTTTTCAAAAACTCCATTTTCTATAGCATCGCTAAACGTTTGAGCCTTAACCGATGGATCAAAACAATTTTTAAATAAATCAATGTATCGTCTATAAACACCACCTTTACTATCCCTTGTAATTGCATATACTCTCGGAAGAGTTAATCCTTTATTTATTCTTAGCATCATAGAAGCATGCACAAATGATTCAATAAACCCATCACTTCCCGGCATACTATATCCGATAAAAATAATTTTTTTTGCCTCACTCATTGCAATTAAAGCTTTATTCCATATTTCTCTCAACCATGGTTGTTGGGTCAATTTTGCATAAGTGGGTGGAATAATAGAAGGGGTAAGATTATTCTCGTGTTTCTTTCTAATATTCCAAATAGCATCTACAGCAAAAATTGCAGGTTTGTTTTTCCATACACCAGATCTACCAATCAAAGTATTATCACCTAAGTCATTAGCTATAAATAATCCATCTGGTTTAGAATTATTCTGGAAAAAATTAACACTACCATGCAACTTACACAAGATAGGGCTGTTTGTGTTTTCATCCTCCTTTAATCATGCATATACTTCTCCATTTCCTCCAGCTTTAATCTCTGTAACTGATGAGTTCTTTGAAAAAGGATAAACGCATTGCAATTTATTTTTCCAAGAAGTGTATTCGAAAATCAAATCATAGTTGGTTGTAATTACTGTAAGTTTTCTGCATATTTCTTTTCTTTTAATAATATCAAAGAATTTAGTATAAGTTTCTTCATGTGTTTCTGTTTTTCGCTCTGAGTTTAATAATGGACATTGTTGATATATTTTCCATAACCATAATTTAATTTTTTCTATTATCTCTTCTATCAGATATTCGGCTCCATCCAATATTATATTCGAAATTCCAGTTTCTTTTAAAATTTCTGCTGTGCAAAAAATTTTTTCCATGTTATTTATATCTTCAGAAGTAAAAGTCTGGGCTTGCTTGCAAAATTTTTGGAATGCTTCAAAAACTTCAGCAGATTTGACAAGCAACTGTGCGGAATTTCGAAGATTATCGGCTTTAGTGTGTTTTGAAAGTCCCTCATGATCTCGTTTAGCTTCTTGCCCAAAATTCGCCATCGTTGGCATACCTGCATCACATGAAAAACCTGCACCTAAGAAAAGAACTGTATCACATGTTGAATTAGTAGCCATAATATTGGTCTCCATCTTTTATAATTCGGTAAAAACAGCATTTTGGGGAGATATTTTAACCTCAAAATCAAAAACGCTATACCGAAACCTAAACCTTAAAAAATTTTAGAATCACTCGCCAACCGCGCCTTGTTTATCCGTATTGTAGACCAGCGGTATCCCAGTTATTTAACAATAGTGTCTTCAGAAGATTTAGGGTCTATAGAAATTTTTTTATAAGAATCGATAGCAGTATATGTAGAATCTGCTTTAACACAACTTATAAATTTATAACCATGAGCAACTAAATTCTTTTCTAGCCATTTGTTGCCAAATATCCCCGGGATAAGCATATAAATCAGAAAACCAATTATATTGGATATTATTAAATATGAAAAAAAATCGGAATGAAAAATGCTAAATATTTTATATTTGATAAATTGTTCCGTTCCGTATTCTTCTATATATAATCCCTTGAGCGACATTAATATGTAAATCAAAGAATAAAGCCAAAATACAACCCAGAGCTTTTTTTTCATTACCCAAATGAAAGAGAAGAAAAAAGCTGGCCACGAAAAACCTTTTTTAACTGATTTAATGCCATATGTTCCATGTTCATAAATATTAAATATCTTTGTTTTTCCGGTTAACCGTTCAATTCTTGTAAGAATATTTTTTAAATAAACTGAATCTTCTAACATATTCTGTCCTTTTTAAATAATTAATTTAATAACTATTACATGATATACAACTTCTTAAGACAAAATGTCGCGTTTTTTGTTACTTATTGAGTTCAGTATATGTCATTTTATACGGCCACGACATACAAAAATATTTTTTAAAGTCACTCGCGTCCCGCGCCTTGCTTACCCGCATTCCCCCCTCCATAGGAAGGACCCGTTATATCAATTTCTATATAAATCATCTGCTCGCTTATAAATATCCTGTTTATAAATATCAACGATTTCGTTCCAAGTGATTATTGCATCAAAATATTCTTTTGTTGAATCTTTCATTCGATTCTTACTGGAAGCTAAGCCGACAAGATAACATTCTTTAATAGGATATTTCTTATTGCTTTTTATTTTTATAATCGATTCTTTCAATTCTTCTAATTGTGCTGTTTTATAGCCTTGTTGTGCTTTTGCTTCAATAATAATGGCTGTGTTATCTGGTAAAAACAGCATAAAATCAAAAGTCCGCTTAAATAATCTTTTTTTCTCTTTTTTGTCGGTAATTTCTTCAAAATGACCTGCTTTTTCCGCATCTCTAAAAAAGCAAACTTCATAATAAAAACCGACATCTTCGAAATTAATATCCAAAACTTCAGGTAATTTTGTTCTTATTAGGTTCCAGAACGGGGAAAAATCAGTCATCATATCATGAAATAAAACTGCGCAGAAAAAACGTTCTTCTCTTGTTATTTTGTACCACTTTTCTTTAACCATATCTAACACTCCTTTGCGAATATTGATTTATAAAATTGATTCTCCATGTGAACATTTATCTATCATATCAAGGAAGAAAGAAATTGGTTGTCTATCGTCAGTCATAAATTTTTTCCAGTTTTTCTTAACAAATACGCATTCTTTTTTATAATCAATTTTAACACACCACATAAACGTTAAAGAAATCCATACCCATGAACCGTCTTTTTCTGGAGACCGTTCTTTCATTAAATCCCAGAATTTGGGAGGATGCGAAACTTCTTTCCCATCAATATTCTCATGCGGTACTATCATATGAACTAATTCATGAGTAAAAATAAATTTAAAAACATCCAGAGGTGTTTGCGGATGATTTAATAAATCATGTAGATATATAATTCTATAAGGTTTATTTATAAATGCCAAAGTAGATCCTCTTACAAAAGAAACCTCAAAACTATCCGGTATTTCAGGAAACCGTTCAATTCTAATTGAATGCAATATTGATTGCAGATCATATGGAGTATTGTTTAAGTATGTTTGACATACTTTCGGCAGGATTTTTCTGATAGCCACTTCATATTTTCCAAAATTATCATATCGTTTCATGATTTTTAAAAATATTCATTATTTATGTTTTCGGTTTTTTGCCTTTAATAAGAAAATCAAACCGGATACAAACAAAAACATTGCAGAAGGTTCAGGAACAGGCGACACCTCAAAAGAATCAATTTGCGCAACACTCGATTCCGATGGGTCAACCATAGCGATAAACCCGAGTTTCGCCGGCGATCCATCGCCGTAACTAAAAGAATCAGCATGTTTTATGAAATTTATACCATCAATGCTGAAATAAAAAGTATATAAATCGCCGGTTTTATTCAGCCTCAAATAAAACGGATTTTCCCCGAAATCATAAACAGGAACCAGAGGCGAAATAGGCGTATAAGTTTGATTTATCTCCGTAGCAACACCTAACCTTCTCTCGCCTTCCCAGAAACCGTATTCGCCACGAACATGGTTATCATCATCGTCATAAACGATAATATCTATTTGTGCGTATGCTAATGATTCCGGGACAAAGCGGCTTACAGTTAACGTTGCGTTAAAGTCTCCGTCAATCGGGTTATCAATCAGAAACAGATTTTTGTAATCGGTTCTATACTCCCATAGATCGCCTGAATTTGTCCTGAGGTTCAAGTAGTCTCCGTTAAAAGAATAATAATCCGGGTCGTTATTGAGAATTGTCCATTTAAAATCGTCTTTAAAACCATTTTGTGCTTCAACTACATTTACAATGCCGATTAAAGCCAAAAACAAAACAGTTACGATTTTCATATAAGACCTTCTTTTGTTTATTTTTATTTGGAGATTAATATAATGCGCTTGTGCATATATGTATAAACTCTTAAATATCTCTTCTTTTAACAAATAATAATATTAATTTGGCAATCGCCAAATACCCCTTCTTGCATCTTGATCAAGTAAACCTTCCTTAAGCATATAATATTTTTGAAACTGTGCGTTCTTTCTCCATCTTATCTCACCTGATTCTAATTTTTCTTTGTCAAATTCGCTCAACTTCAATTTTTTAGGAATTTTAGCTAATACTTGTTCTTGTGTTGCCTCCCCACCTAATTCTTTTAATATTTCTAATATAGGTTTTCTATATTCGTATCTTCCAATTCCGCCTTTTGTTCTTATATTATTTTTTTTTTTTCGTCTTCCTTATTATAATTCATTTCCTCATAATGTTTTTTTAGATTATTATCTGGGTATTTTCTCGCTAAATTACAGAACCTGTGAGTTAATCGCCCATTTTCCGGTATTGTTTTGCCTCCTTGGAAATATGGTATTATATGATCAACATTAGCATCATCTAAAATGTGAATCTTCTGTCCACAAATGGAACAAGTAGAATCGTTATCAAATAGTTGCTGTTTAAATTTATATGAAAAAAGACGGGATTCATTATTAGAATAATCTAAAATATCCTGTAAAACTATTCGCCACTTATCAAATCTTGTTCTGACTTTTTCGGCACTGCTTGTTGAGAGTTCAATTGCATCAATGAATTTATTATCATAGATCATTAGTTCTAAAAACGTTTCTCTTATCAAATCTAATTTACTATATATTTTGTTTTTATCAACATCTGCAAAAGAGTACATTAAAACATCATAAAGCGAACTATTAATTGTGTTTGAACGCCAAGATCCAATAATTTTTTTTTCATTTCCAACATAATAACGCCTGAAAGCATTTTCCCCGAATAGCGATTTAATAATACTTATTGAACTCTTAAATGCTTTAGATATTTGTTCTGCATGTTCGTTTGATATAAACTGGTTTTTGGACATATCGTTATTCAGAAACTTTTTCATGGGTGATGAATATTTAAGGTAATTTGTATTATAAAAAGCAGTGAATCTCAAAACAAAAGCAACATCTTTCATTCTTTTATCCGGTTTATTTATTCCAAGCAAAAACATAAAATCTTTATTACTGGCCAGTTCCTTCAATAATTCATTATAGGGACCTCGATAAATGCAATTCCTTAATTCTTGATCATTTAAACTCACTGATCCAGTATTGAGACGTTCAAATATTTCAAATCTAATATCTTCATCAGAATCGTTAAGGAAATCGATACACCTCAGAGGGCAATCCTTAATTCTATACTGATATTCTTTCTCTAACTCATTAAATGATCGATTATTATATGATTCGTAAAATTGTAATCCATTTAATTTGAAGTTTTTGTCATCAGGAAAGGTATTATCAATAAAAGAGAAAAAAGACAGAAGCCTTTGTTGTCCGTCAATAACATAAAGTTTATTATCTTTTCCCTGTGAAAAATAAAAGGTTGGAAGTGGAATTCTCATTAATGCGGATTCGATTAATCGGCTTGATTTTTTTTTGTCCCAAACAAATTGCCTTTGGAAATTAGGTTGCAAGATCAATCTCCCTTCCTTCCATTTATTATATAATTCAGATACGCTTGTATCATGTTTTTCTGTATGAATATGCGGTTTGGTTTTGTTTATATCAATAGGTATAGTTTCTTCATCAAGTGGTTCATCAGTGATTAATTCATCTTTCAGATCATCATCAATATTTTTATGCATATTTGTTATACCTCTTGGTGTAATTGAGTTTGAATTTTGCCAATAATCATTTTCAATACGAGTATCCATATTCGCTTTTAATGAATTATCTTTAATCATGTTAATCGAATTGGGTTTGCTCATTATTATATCTATTATTCGTTTGGATGATTCTTCAGAGAAATGTTTACAATTCAAAAACGCAAAATATTTAGGAAGTTCTTTTTCTATAATGGAAGATATTTCAGGATTTTCTTTATAATTTACTCGATCCGTTTGACTTAAATAATAAAAAAAATCTACTTTCACTTTATAGGGATATACATGATCAGGCCAAATATTTGTGCTGTCTGTATATGGCTTACCAATAATTTTGCCTAAAGCGACTATATCATCATCAACTCTAACCAAAAGATAATCATTTGGTTTGAATTTACCAAACTTGTTTTGCTTATTGCCCCAAACAGAATTTTTTATTCCAATTATGAGATTATCCTCAGGTGATATGATTTTTGAAATATGGAGAAATGCCATATATCCCTCCTTTCATGTCCCACATATTTTCTTTGCAATATTTATTTCACCACCGCAAACAAATCTTTCGGATCATCAAGAACCTTAAATTCCCATGTTCCGAACCTGCTGTCGGCATTTACTGCTCGAACCCATTCTTTTGCCGCCTGCCATTTTGTCCGATCCTGATCCGTAGTTAATCCCTTAACCTCAAGAATTAAGTATCTATCACCCTCAAACTTAATTATGAAATCCGGATAATATGTTTTCGTTTGCCCCTGCCATAAATAATATATCTCAAATCCGATATGATCGTTTTTAACCCAAGAAACCAAACCCGGTATCCGATCTCGCTCGAACTCAAATCCAACCTTCTCCCATCCGCTATCGATAACAATATGGCTTATCTGACTGCGAAATATCGGTTGTGTAGGTTTACTCGTATACCATGTCATCGCGGATGCAGTGCTCCTTACCGGACGAACAGGATCCAAAATTATCACAGGCGATTCCGAACTTGAATTTTTGATGAAATTACCAATATGATTGATTATCTTCTGGGAATTTAACGCGATAACAATATTGCGCAATTTATCGGTATTTACAAAAAGAGGCAACTCCATATCCAGTTTATCGGAAGCCAAAAAAGTATCGTAGATCCGCATCAACTGACTTACATGGCTTCCCGGGTCGCCATGCCAGTTTTTACCGAAATTTTCATTTAATCTGGCGCAAGCTTGTAGTTTTATGCTTTCTAACCTGGGCCCTTCGGATAACCTGTCCAGATCAAGTTCGCTGATCTGGTCATATTTTGGTTTTCCATCAATAACAGGAGCTACTTCAACAACAGTCGGCGAATCGTCAGGCGAGAGGACAAGAGGTTCCATCGTATCCCAATCCAAACGCAAATAATAATTCAATTTATATTCTATTCTCAACACATGCGGCCATTTTATCTCGAATTCTTTTCTCTCAGGAATCGGCTCGATTTTCGTTTTCGGTTTCTCAGGACGCGGAGGGCCGTCTTCCTGTTCAGCCGGCAAAAACGTAAACGGTACACCAAAAACAGTTACGTATTCAGGGTCATACAAACCGGTTTCTTCATTCAGTTCATAAGATATTCTCCGCAACCCTCTGCCGATTACCTGTTCACACAATAACTGGCTGGTAAACGCGCGCAATCCAAGAATATGCGTAACGGTTTTCGCGTCCCAGCCTTCGGATAACATATTTACTCCGATTACACATTGAACATTCTGGCCTGGTTTGCCTTTTTTTCCGACAGAGTTGAATTTATCGCGTTGAATCTGAACTAACTCTTTTTTTGATTTATCGAGTTTATCTTCTTCATCGGATTCAATTTTATCAAGCGCGTCCTGGTCTATTCTGATCAGGTTATCTTTCTCTCCCAATTCATCCACAACAAAATAACCGTTTAACAACGAGTATTCCAATCTTGCGGCGGTTTCGGTTCTATTGCATATCATTATCATTACCGGAGGTGATTCGCGAGGCGGATTCTGGGTTTCCCATAAATGCTTTTCTTTTAGCCAATCTCCACCTAAAATATTGACTGCGTTTCTTACAAGGTCAGGAAGCCCTTCATTCGCTTCCGCTCTCCGGTTCAGGTCTTCTTTTACCTCAGGATATATATGGAACAATCTCGATTTTATATCCGGCCCTAAAATAGAATCATCCCTGACCGCTACTTTGGGTGTTTTAACCAACCCGCTTTCGATGGAGTCATTCAATCCGAAATCGCTTACTATCCATGGAAATAACTGTTCAGATTGGTTTATCTTGCCTGAAGGTTTAAATGGCGTTGCGGAAAGATCGTATGCTTTTATAACGGTTCGTGCGCGGTGTATCCTGTCTATACCGCTGATCCAGATAGTGGCTTTTTCCTGTTCCTGCGCTTCTTCATCCGCTGACGGTCGATGGCAATGATGCGCCTCATCGTTTATTACAAGTATATTTGTAGCGTTACAGAAATCAGGAAGTACCCGCCTGACAAACGCCTCGTCGCTCTCAGACCCTTTTTTTATTACTTTTGGGCCGAAATTCTCGTTTATCGGAGCAAGCGTATGCCAGTTTGTTATGATTATCTTCGCCTGAAGAAGTTCCTGCCACATTATAGAATCAACCAATGCAAAATGCTGATAAAAATTGTCCGGATTCTCAGGAGATAGAACCTGAAGCCGGTCTTTAACCGTTAATCCGGGCGCAATAATTAAGATATGTTTTGAAAATCGGGGATCTTTCGGATTAGCTATTTTATTTAATGCCTGCCATGCGATAATCATAGCCATTACAACAGTTTTGCCTGTTCCTGTAGCTAACTTGAAACATTGCCGATCCCAGCCGGTTCCATCATTGGGTATATCTATCCCTTGTTTTTCCGCGGAACTCGATTCAGTAAGCCATATAGCGGTTTCTATCGCCTCAAACTGGCACCAAAACGGTTGAAATTCGCGCTGGCTGTTATCACGCCAGAAATTTAGCAACTTCTTTGTAACTCCAGATACATTCGGATAACCGTTCTCCCGCCATGCTTTTACTCTTGGGCGGATTTTGTTTACCAAATCTATAGGGATAAACTCGCCGGGATCATCTATACCCTGGCTGGTTCGGGCAGTTGCCCGCCAATACCCGGACATCCTCCTGCCAGCACGTAGTTCGAATTCCTGTGATTCTCTTATATACAGCCAGTGCTCTTTAGGTTCTTCATAAGGATTGCTGATTATTAATTTGTCTATACCTTTGCGGCTCATATTATCACTCCAGATTCTTAACTACAAACGATTCTATTCCCCGGTTATCAATTATCTTTACCGCTATTTTTCTCTCGTTTCCCGCGCAAAACGGTAACGACTCGGTACCGGAAAACTGTTCTATAAGATCTTCGTCAACTTTTCCGTTTAACGCTTTTGCCAGTTTTGTCCAATCGCGTTTATTATCGCTTTCGGGGAAAAATACCTGATCCGGCAATAAACTGCGCTCATCGTAATCGGTATCTAAAAACCACATGGCTATGTTTCTGTTTCCTTTGGAGGTTATCTCGCCTTTTACCGGATCGTAATAATCAAACCCGTTAACTTTAACGCTATATTTATCATCCTCGTGTTTTTTTATTGATACATCAGGTTGCCCTATTAACCAGTAACTCTGATTTGACGACCGTTTCTTGCGCAAATCCGAAGTCAGCAAATCTACGCTCATCTGCGTTTTAAGTACCCTTGCGCCGGGTATAAACTGCCCGATACTCTGATTTATCTGGTCGATATCTTTCGCCGCTTCCGGATCGAAATGAAAAGCCGCGAAAATAATAAAATCCGGTTTTTCCTGAATCGATTTCGCCTCATTCATTGCTTCTTCTACCTGCCGTTGCTCAAGTGGCCCGAAATCCGGCCCGAAACTTATTACCGCTTTTCTGGTTCGGCCGTCGTCCTCAAGAATTTCCGCTTGCGCGTGCAGAAAACGCGTGGCTACCATCGGCTCAATACGCGAAAACGATATTATCTTGTTGCCAACCGCGCGTATTCCGGTTGCTTTCAGCTCATCGCACCATTGGCTATATTTGCCGGTATCGCCGGTTCGCGCAAGCTGATCGCCGGATATATCAAGTTTCAGCTCGGCTCCGTCAAACGGTTTAACCCGCAAACAAGGGACCGCCTCTACCGTAAACGGGCCCGTTACCCTTATTTTGCCTTTCTCTATATACGGCTGGTCGTATAATGTCTCCTGTGCCGGAGGTTCGTTATTGGCTATTGATTTAAGCGTAATATGGGGCACGGTCTTATATTTAAAACCGCTACGGATTCCTTCTTCTTTATGCGCAAGTTCGTAATAATCAAACTTGGCTGTCATTAACCGCTGTTTGGCAAGCGTTATCGCTACACGCGACGTATCGCAGGTTATCCATCGGCGCCCCCATTGCTCAGCCACATATGCCGTTGTACCCGATCCGCAAGTCGGATCAAGTACCAAATCACCCGGATCTGTACACATAAGCATGCATCGTTGAATTGCTTCAGGTCCAGTTTGAACGACATATATTTTATTTTGTTCAGAGATTTGTTCATTCCATAAATTAGAAATTTCCACATATGGAAAATCATCATAAAAATATTTAAAACGAATAGAATTTCCTTGAACATAAACTCTATTGTTTTCAGCTAATTTTTTTAGCCCATCAATAGAACATCTCCAACTTCTTCCTGAAGCAGGAAAATATATTTTTCCTAAATATTCAAATCCGATATTGGTAGCATTGCTTCCTGTTGTTGAATTTAAGCTACTACTTGCAAATGGTTTATAATTTTTTCTCTCATTTTCATCAATTTCATTGATGTTTATAATTTCTTTGTTTTTTTCAATGTAACTAAATCTGCTAAAATCTATATCTTTTCTTTCATATAATTGATGGTATTTCAAGGTATTTATATTTTTGCTATACCATATTAAATAATCATTTAAGGAGGAAATATATTTACTCGTTGAAGTACTTCTTGTCTTAACAACAATAATACTTACAAAATTTTCTTTACCAAAAACTTCGTCCATCAATTCTCTAATATGGTGTACGTTTTCAGCGCTAATTTGTACGAAACAGCTACCGCTATCGTGTAGTAATTCTTTAGCGAGTGTGAGGCGGTTGCGCAGGTAAGTGAGGTAGCTGTGGATACCGAGTTCCCACGTATCGCGGAACGCCTGGATCATTTCCGGTTCGGATGGGATATCGGCGTCGTTGTTGTCTTTTACGTCGCGTTTGTTGGTGAACGGCTGAAAATTTGAATTGTATTTGATACCGTAAGGCGGGTCGATATAGACCATTTGTATTTTGCCTGCCATTCCTTCTTTTTTGAGCAGGCTGTTCATAACTAAAAGCGAATCGCCGGCGATCAGGCGGTTTGTCCAATCCTGTTCATGGCGGTAGAAATCGATTGCTTTATGCAGAGGCGGATCGTTATCGGGTTGATCAAAGAGCGATAGTTGTTGCGCTGAATTATCTTCCTTCAGGAAAGATTTGATTATTCGTTTCGGGTCGATTCGTTCATGTACATGGAGGCTTACGTTTTGAACTTCGAACTCTGTGCCTTCTTGTTTGCCTGCCCAGCTAAGGTATGGGTCGATGTGTGGATCGTGGGAATATTTGGTTCTGCCGTTTAGTTTATCGGTTGCGGATGAGACCAACCCGACTTGCGGGTTATTTTTTCTTTTTTTATCAGAATGGTTATAGTTTTCAACGGATATATCTTTTGTTCCCCTTTTTGCCATTTTTAGTCTCCAGAAAATTTAACAAAACACATTATTTTTATGCATAATTATAATTTATATCAATAGTTACGAAGACTGTCAAAGACAAATTGTTGTAAAAAAATAAAAATCCTTCATCGATAAAAAATTTATGTTTTGTGAACGCGATTTTTATCAACGCAACATTACTTAATTTTGATTTTCTTTGGTAAAAGTTTATACAATAACCGATCAGCTAAAATTTCTTCTTCTTTTGTTCTTTTTCTGTGATTGCGCTCAAAAAGCCGTCGCCCTTTGTGTGGAGAAATTCCAATCATAGCGTAAATTCTGTCGAATTTGTGGCTGTCCTGACAACTTTGATAAGTTAAATTATGACAATGACGGCATCCGAAATATTTTCCGTCAAGGTATAATACGCTAACTCTTTTCAAACATGGATGCCCATTCCGTTTAAGCGGACAGATAAACCACCATCTGCGCCCGCCGAAATTGCATGGAGTTGAAACAAGCCCGGCTTTATAATTCATATCTGTTTTTTCGCCTGTTCGTCCATTGGTATTTGTATAAGAAAAAGTGATTGAACCGGTATTCCCGTCAATAGAAATGAAATAACCTACACTGCCGATTTTCTGTCCGCGGTTCGTCCATGTAGACGTAGCGTAAACGGAATTTTTTAATAATCCGTCATCTTTAATTCTTTTGATATTGAAAGCTAAAGTTTCTTCAACTGTCGTTTTCCTGTTATAAAAGTATCTGCCCATTTTTTATCCTAAATCATTAATCTTTTTGCCATCTTTTTGAGCTCAAATATTTCATCAATAAAACAAATAAAATTTTGCCATTGTTCCTTGAGTTCATCGATCCCGCATTCATTGCGCAGGTATTTTCCCCATACAAAATTCAATTTTTCTTCAGCATCTTTATACCGTTGGTGAAGCTCAGTGTTTTCCCGCATCATATCGAACGCGCCGGGGACGTACCTTTTTTTCAATTCGCCAAACGCATCTCTGAAGAGCTTTTTGCATTGTTCATGGCGTTGCTCATAACTTAATGATTCTTTCCTTTTCTGTTTGAAATTCTGAAAATCCAGCAACAAATTACTCATATAATCTCCTTTCAATAAATTTTAAGATTTTAAGACAAATATTTATAAAACACGTCATGTCAATTAAATATGTTGTCTTAAATTGTGTCTTAAATTGATTTAAGACTTAAATTCATATTCAAGACAATGTTAAGACAACATAAGTTGTTGTAAATATGGATAAAAACCTTGTTTTGTCTTAATGTCTTAAATTGGTTTCCGATAATTAAGATCATATTTTGAACCGTTCGCATAAATCGTAAATTTTCTTTGAATCAATTATGTAAATACGTTTTCTTTCAGATCCAACCCGTAGTTGATCTGAAACAATATTGACCTTTTTGAGTTTACGGGTAAGTTTTTGCGATTTATCAACCCACTCGAATTCTTCTGTTTTCCTGAAATGATCCAGAACCTTTTCGGATTCATAAACATACTGCCCGTTATTATTGGAAAGCGGGGTCAATTCGATCAGCATAGGTTTTATTACAGATAACAATTTGTAAGTTTCGTTTTCCGACACATTCTGCGATTGTTTTTCCGATTGCGACCGTTTGCTGAGTTCCTGCATCATCCCGGTGATATCTGATCCCGATTGTGCATCGATAATATTTGCGATAAGGAATATCGGTTCCCAGATATCGAGTTCGCGGTTGCTCAGATGATCCATTCCCTCGATACCGTTTGTATTTTCCTGATGATAAAGTTGCGCGATTTCATCCGCGTGTTTTAGCGTGAAAATATAAAGGGAATCTCTTATTTGTTTCTGTAAATTTGTAATTTCATGAGTTTCTTTATACCGTTCAACACGTTCGGAATCTTTTTTGCGCAAAAGCGGAATCCGGATTGTTCTATCTTGAAGCACGTCATCGATTTCATTAATCCCGGCAAACATCTTAGGGGAATATGAGCTATACCGTTTCACGATAAAATTACCTCGTCCTGTGGGTTCAGTGCGCTTTACGTTGCCCGATTTATTGAATCCGGTATTAAGAAGGCTTATGAGTGATCCGTATACATCTTTATCACGCTTGCGCAGTTGTTCAACCTCATCGATAAACATTGTGATCAGGTTATTGGATATATCGCGGAAAATAACAGCTTCTGTCGGATTGGTTATCAGTTCGCCATTAAATGATATTGCGGAAATTACTTCCATAAGAAGTGTTTTCCCGCTTGATTTCTCGGCATTCAGCCATATATAAGGATAATACCTGAAAACCATGAAGAAATATGTTCCTATAATCCATAAAACAAGAAGGCATAGATAAGATTCATCCGGGAATACAATAAACCGGTTAATGTAATCGAAAATCTTTTTATATATTTGTGCGATTTGCGGATCGGGATCATTTTCTATAAAATCCCGTATTCCCTGATGTGAAAAACCGCTTTGATCTACGGAATTTGTTTTAAGCGAAACTCCATGTTCACGCGCTTTTAATAACGGGAATACTTTTTTTGCTGATGTAATGATATAGGGCTGATGCTTTATAATTATTGCGAAATTCATTATTGCGTTTTGGAAGTCTTGAGCGGGGTGTATTGATTTCGAATCATCATCTTTTTTTAATATTTCAATAATTTCTTCCTGATCCATTATTTGATTGGGAGTATTATCGTTTTGAGTTTCTTTACGGTATTTTTTTAAGGCTTTCTCGTAACCCGTAATCTCCGATTTATTAAACTTAAAATGACATTTGATAAAATTGTTTAATATCACGTTTGCACTAATCTCATTTCTGTTTGATAGTTCCTTAAGAATTGGATTTAAAATTTCGGGGAGCCTTGTTTTTGGTGTATCGGAAGGGATTTGTTTTATTTTATATTCAATTAGCGATAAAGCCTCATTTAATAATTTCTGATAATCTTGGGCAGTATTAGATTTTAAAAAGTCATTAATATCTTTGCCGGCAGGTAACTGAACAATCCTTGCTTTTTCTCCTATCAGTTGCGCTATTCTTAAATTTCCTTTTTCTCCTGCTTCATCTGCATCGAACGATATATAAACAGAATCGCAGTAATCAAATTTCTTTTTCCAATTATCAGGGAAACTTGATGCTCCAAGAGCTCCACAAGCATTAAAACCATTTTGAAGAAGAGTTAAAGTATCGATTTCACCTTCCGCGAGAATTACTTCCTTTTCCCGGACGGCTTGTTCATTATAAAGATGATGGAGTTGGACATTATCTTTATTTAGTTTTTTGTGTTTTTTTTCAGGGAAACCTCGTCCGCTTAGATAAGTAATACGGCCGTTATAAAAATGAGGAAAGGTAATAAAACTTTTAAAATATTCAGAACCGTTTTGATTAAGTAATCCCGCCTTAATGAGCAATTCTTTTTCAGCTTTATGATCGGATCTTCCATCGCAATATCCTATCTTGAATTTACTAATGGTTTCTTCTGATAGCCCTCTTGAAAATAGATACTCTTTTACTTCATCATTTAAGTTACGATGATATAAATTTGCGGATTCTGCTAAAGCTGATTCAATACTTCTTTGCTGTTCTTCTTGTGCAGAATTCACTTGTTCTGGTTGAAAATCAATCCCGGCTCGTTCGGAGAGATATTTTAATGCTTCATTAAACGTCATATTATTATATTTCATAATGAAGGCTATAACATCTCCGCCGGTATCGCATCCGAAACAATGAAAATACTGATCGTGTACATTGACAGAAAAACTGGGTGTTTTCTCTTCATGGAAAGGGCAAATAGCTTTATGGTTTTGATCAAGTTCTAAAAACTCACCGATAACATTTTCAATTCGGTTTGCCTCTTTTATTTTTTCTTTAACATATTCTGGTTCCATGCTATGAAGCTTTCTCTTCTTTTGTGGTTGGTTTTAACTGAATTTCACTCGTCAAAGTATGCAGATATTCTTTTGCGATAATCCTTGCGAGAATGCTTAATCCAGTATTGACATGATTTTGTTTATTAATTTTCGAAGAAGAACAAGTCATCAAATTCTTTTCCTTCAAAAAAAGTCTGTATTTTTTGTCTTAATTCTGGGGCGGGATGTTTCTGTCCGTTTAACAATTGCGCCATATAGCTTGAAGATATTCCGATTCTTTTAGCAAACCAGTTTTGCGATTTATTTTTTCGCGCAATTAATTCCCTTACTACATCAGTTCTAAGTTTTACTTTTTTCATAACAACTCCTTTCTAATATTTAAATATAAATTACACACCAACGTATCGATATTTACTAACTTTAGAATTATATTGCAATATAAATTTTTCTATAGTTATATTTTTTACTTGCTAAAGTTTACTATTCTGGTATAGCATATTGATGACACTGGTAAAGGAGTAAGAAAGGAATCGAAATTTAAAATTTTAATGCAGGGGAAATAAAGATGAAAAACAAAGAAAAGAGAATGAAGGAGTTTGGTGAATTTTTAGCGAAATTGAGAAAGGCAAAGAATGTTTCAGTAAGGGATGTTGCAAAAGAGATACAGTTATCGGATCCATATTTATATCAGGTTGAAAGTGGGAAAAAGGCTTTAACCGATCCTGAGAGTTTCAATAAACTGGCAAAATATTTCGAGATAGACGTTAAGGAACTATTGGAAAAAGCAGGATATATCATAGGAGAGGAGGATGAGGAACAAAAAGTAGATAAAGTATTACAACACATTAAAACTGATCCTGAGTTTAAGTATGGAACACGATTAAGTGGAAAGTTAGATTTAAACACGAAGAAATTTATTATCGAAATGTACGAAAAAGCTACTGGGAAAAAGCTTCTGGAGTAAATAATAAATGAATAAGTTATGCAAAACGAAACCTAAACTTATAGAACTTTTCGCGGATATTTTGGTTGAAAGTTTTGATAATGAAAAATTTTTTAATCCAAACCTGATCGCAGGTTACTTTGCTTATATATTTAATATTAAGCCAAATATAAGTAAAACAGAGGTAATCAAATTAGCGTATTATTTAGGAGTTAATAAAATAATAATAGCGAATAACCTTTCTGGAAAAGCGAGAGGTTGTTTCAGTATTTATAAAGATAATATAGAAATAGCCATTAAAAAAGGACTCAAAGACGAAACTTTTATTTTTACTATCTTACATGAAATGTACGAAATAATTTGTGGATATATAAGTTCAAAAACCAAATTTCAAGGTAATTATCAAAGGGAAGCATCATCAAATCGTTTTGCGGCTTGTGTCTTAATGCCGGAAGACATCTTTTTGCAATTTCTTATCCGTTCAAATTATGATCCATATCTAATGGTTCAAAAGTATAACGTCAATTATTTTGCTCTAATATTGCGTATAATGTATATTTTTAACAAGTACGGATTCCCTTTTTTGGGTATGTACGCAATAAGAAAAGATTTATGCACAAATAGAAACAAAAATAAATATGAATATAATAATTATATAATTGAGCAATGTTGTTATACTGATAACTTTCCAAAAGGAACAAGTAAACCGATATTCGAGTCAATATTTCCAAAAATATTCCAATATAACGAATCCGATACGTTAAAATCTGATTTTTCCACAGAATCCACGAAAGTAAAAATACATGCGACTCCTTTTTTCGATAAATATAATAAAATTTCAAAAATATTAATTTTTGCGATACCTCCCAGTGTAATGAAAAAATTGAATGAAAAAATTATTGGGATAACTTATACAGAAAGAATTCTACAGAAAAATGAGCAGGAATTATTAATATCGAAATCTTTTGATAATTTTCTTTACGATGATATTAATTAAATAACAGGGGAGTAATATGAAAGCGGTATTATATGCCCGTGTATCTTCTGAAAAACAAGCTGAGAAAGATTTATCCATATCGGCTCAATTAAAAGCGTTGCGCAAATATGCGGTTGATAGAGGTTGGGATATTCACCGGGAATTCATTGACGAAGCAGAAAGCGCAAGAACCGCTGATCGCCCGGCGTTTCAAGAAATGATATCCCTTGCAAAGCAAAAACAGAAATATTTTAACATTATTCTCGTATGGAAACTTTCCCGATTTGCAAGAAATAGGGAAGATTCCATTATCTACAAATCCTTGCTAAAAAAGCATGGAGTTTCTGTATTATCAATAAATGAACAAATCGATGACTCTCCCGCAGGAAAATTATTTGAAGGCATGATTGAAGTTATTGATGAGTTTTATTCTTCAAATCTTGCACAAGATACTATCAGGGGAATGAAAGAAAATATTACCAGAGGATTTCGTAATGGGGGTATCGCTCCTATAGGATATGTAAATAAACGGGTGATGATTGATAAAAATTATCGAACGGTTCTTGAAATTGACGATGTTTTTGCACCAATTGTAAAACGAATCTATGAAATGTACTGTAATGGTTTGGGGGCAAAAGAGATTGTAAAGCAACTTAATACAGAAGGAATAAAGACTAATAGAGGGAAACCATGGAATAAGACAATAGTTCTTTATATCCTTACAAACGAAGTGTATATCGGTACATTAATCTGGAAAGAGAAAAAATCAAATTCACCGCTTCAAAAAAAGGATGAATTAATCAAAATAGAAAATGCTCATACGGCAATAATAGATAAGAAACTTTTCAGTACTGTTCAGAATTTAATAAAGCAAAGAAGCCCGCAAGTATCTCACCCGCGGACAATCAACAGCGATTATCTTTTAAGCGGATATATTTATTGCGGGAAATGCGGGGCGAAGATGATCGGAGCATCCGCGAAATCCGGCAAATTTTTTTATTATGCTTGCGGGAATAGTTTAAAAAAAGGGAAAAGTGTTTGTAGTTCAAAACAGATTAACCGGAACAAACTTGATAGTTTTATAATAGATAGAGTTAAACGAAATATTTTAACTGAAAAAAATTTAATCGAATTAGTAAGGCTTACTAATCAGGAACTGAAAAACTCGAAATCGGATTTTAAAGAGCAGATAACAGTTATTGATAATCAGATAAAAGATTTTAAAAAGAGGCTTGATAATTTATATGATGCTCTTGAGACAGGAAAACTTGATATAGAGTATCTTGCTCCGAGAATCAAAGAAACCAAAGATCAGATCAGTAATCTTGAGTTGCACAAGACAAAACTTGAAATAGAGATTAATCGTAATGAATCCAATTTATTGAATCTTGATATTATTTCGGCATATGTATCAGATTTGAAAAGTATATTGGGAAAAGGATCTATAGTTGATCAGAAGAGTTTTTTAAAATCATTTATTAAGAGGATAACGATTGATTCTCCGCGAGTAATAATCGAGTATACAATCCCCATAGAAACAAAAAAGACAGAATCTTCAAAGCAAGAAGTTCTGTCTATTGAAAGCTTTGGCTCCCCGTGCTGGACACTGGACGAACCACTCTTCCTTTTGGTTAACTGTTAATACTGAATATTTTACAGAAGGATTTGACAAGAAGCAAAGGCTTAATTTTGGGCAAAAAAGTGCGATTTTAATGAAATTCAAAAACATAAACAAAAGAACTGTTAAGCATTATAAATTTTTAGAAGGACTGATTAATCCGATAGTTGAAGCACTGAAATATCAGGAATGCTTTGAAAGAAAAGGCGTCAGCACTAAAGCAGAAGTTGGCGAGATTTTAGGTGTTTCAAGAGCTCGAGTTGTCCAATATCTGAATCTACTTAAATTGCCCAATCCGATCATAGATTTTATGTTGGAAAATCATAGTAACAAAAAAATATGTCAGTTTTTTACGGAACGACGACTTCGCCCATTAACGCAAATAGAAGACAAAATTCAATGCATGGAGAAATTTAAAATGCTTTTAAATGAAAAAAAAGGAGGTGATATGATTTTCAGTGGGGTGCAGTAATGATGCAACCACTTTATTGAGCTTAATTTAGTGTATAAATTTAAACCCTTAAAACACAGGAGGATGTCATGAAACTATCCAAATAATATTTATACACCGGAAAATAAAGTTTTTCAATACTTTTTATCTATTTTAGGACAAATGGTTCATGCCGATCTTGTCCACCAAATAGAATATCTCAAGGTGGAGAATAAAATTCTTCGATCAAGATTACCAAAAAATATCAGAACAACCTATCAGGAAAAATTGAAATTGATAAGATACGGATTGAGGATAGGCGGAAAAATTAAGTCGCTTATTTCTATTGTTAATTATTCCACGTTTCGAAGATGGGTTGTTGCCTTTGGGGAAGGTAATCTCAAGAGGAACGCTATACTGGGCAGGCCTAAGAAAACTAAAGAAGAAGTAATTGAGCTGATTGTTCGAATGGCAAAAGAGAATCTTGATTGGGGATATGGCCGGATAATGGGAGAGCTTAAAAAACTGGGTATTAAGCTGGGCAGAAACACAATTAAGCACTATATGATTGAAAATGGGCTTGATCCTGCTCCAAAGCGTTACGAAGATTCCTGGGATGCTTATATTAAAAGAACTTTTGAAACTCTTTTTGCCTGCGATTTCTTTTCGAAAACAATTTGCACACCTCTTGGACTTAAGACAATATTTGTGTTATTTTTTATAAATATCCGAACAAGAGAAGTACATATTGCTGGTTCAACTTATAAGCCTACAGCTGAATGGGTAATTGAGAAAGCAAAAGAGATTGAACCTTTATTTGATGATGATAGCAAAAAGTTGCTTATCCGCGATGCTGATGGTAAATACCCTGATACGTTTGATGATGTATTCAAGAAGCACAATACTCGAGTTAAGACATTGCCGTATCGAAGTCCAAACCTTTCGCCATATGCAGAAGGATTTGTGGGCACTATCAAGCGTGAATGTCTGGATAAATTTTTCATATTTGGAAAAGATCATTTCGATTATTTATGCCGATCTTTCCTAGATTATTATAATACCGTACGACCACATTCAGGATTGGATAATTGCACGATAGGAGATACTACGGGAGATGTTAAATGTGAATCAAGACTCGGAGGTGTGATTAAGCATTATTATCGGGAATGAATAATAAAATCAAGATGATTTTATTTTTTTGACCGATATACTATAAGAAAATTAAGCAAGGCATATTATTTTAAAAATATTTTTAACAATCATTTATTGATCAGTTTCCAGAAAATTATTATTTTTCAATTACGATGTATTATAATTATTATTGACATATTTTAGCAATACGTTAATATGACATTGTGTACTAATTTAATTCTATAAATATGGTAATTGCGGCAATAAAATGAAAAAAATAATCTCAAATATTTTTATTTTATTATTATCCCTCCAATTTATTTTTTTTGTCTTTCCAGAGGTATGGTCATTAGAAATAAGAGAAGAGTTTACAGTTGTTAGAAGTGATATAGATGCTACAGATTGTGAAACCGGTCAATATGTTTCTGAAGAATTAGAAGAAACTTCTGGCGTTTTACTTAAGTTTACCCATGTTACGAAAGTAATAGTTTATAATACTGGAGCGGAAAATCTTGTTCGAGAGATAAGTTTTGAAAACAGAAATTTAATCGATATTTTCGATGCAAACAATAATCCCATTAATAGTGAAATTAAATTGACTGAATCACAAGGTACACAAACATTTTCCATTATCCCAAACAATAATTTCTCTTTTAATAAATCTGTTAATATGATTTTGAAAGTTAAAGACCCTACCGGGAAAGTAATTGGGGAAGATAAAATTAAGTTTACTGTTTTATTTTTCCGGATTACCGATTTAATCTCAGAGCAATTTGAACCTATCGAAATAGATAAATTCAATATTAAAAATATTGACCCCGATTCAGAATCAAATCCAATTCTTATTGGTTGCCATACTGACTCAAATGGGAATTCTATCGTCAAGTTAAAGATAATTGTAGAAAAATCTCCATTTGTTGAAAGCGAAAATGATACTAATAGTTCTAATTTATATGTTGGTGTAAGAGAATGCGGGAAAGATTATATATCAGCTTCTCCTGTTCCAAAAGATACTAATAAACAATCAACATTGCTTTTTAGTTTTATCACTTTAGAATATAATAGTTTTTTGCAGATGTTAAGTAATTACATTGTAAACTATGATTTATTTAAAGATAGAAAAACATATGAAATTATTGGCGGAATTGATCTTAATACAAATCAAAAACTTGAAAATGGTGAAATAACTACAAGTTTTCCACTAAAGATTTTACCGATTGATCTTTTTTCTTTTACGGAAAGTTATGCAGCGTTATGTGGTGTGTGTAGTGGAATAGGAACAACTCAAGAAATTGGCGATAGATTTATTGATAGTCTAAATATTTCATTAAGCCTTGCAATCAAAGAAAAAGTCGGTTTTTTCTTTGGTACAATAATGTCCTATTTTTTAAAAATTAATTATTTTAAACTTTTGCCAATTTCTAGTAATTTATTAAAAAGTTTTCTGACCGGTTCAGTGCCTGAAGGATTTAATGTGTCAGCGTATTCTTATCAATTATCTCCTAATTATTTAGCAGGAGATTCTTTTAAACTAACCCATAATTTAGGAGTTACATGGCAAAACAATACAACAGGATACTGCAAAGAATATAATCATCCAAATTTGCAGCAAGTATTAGAATCCAAATCATTTCAAGAAAAAATTATTTCAAAGATAAAAGCGGATAATAGCTTATTAAATGAAGTTTCGGATTTTTTCGTTATGAACGATAATGACTCAATTGACACATATTCATCTTCAGTTAGACAATATGATTTAGGTGCTTTTGCGTTTAAAATTATACCTGATTCTACGCCAGATATAGATCTTTATTTTGCTTTTCATGCAGTTCAAAAAATGGTAGTCGATTTAAAAATAACAGTAAGGAAAAGTGGAAGTTGGTATTTATTGGAAGAAATCGAGATACTTCCATCAACATATTTTACCGATTTATATGATTTTGCATATACTTTTGGTTTTTTTGATAATCCCTTACCTCGAAATGCGGCTACTGTTCAAGCTGGCGCAATTACTTTAAATAATAGTGCGGGAAAAGTTTTTTCAGTAAAAATCAATTTTTATGGAACAATAAAAACCAATGAGAAACTTTAAAAGATATTTTGATCCATTCAGCATTATGCTTATGCTTTTTTTATGCAATATAAATTATTTACATGCATCTGATGATGGAAAAAAATATAATTATGTTTCTCCAGGTGAAGAAATAATTTATAAGATTCTCAATAATAATAAAAGCGCAGGAGATCTTCAGAAAATAAGAGTAAAAATCATCAATTGTCCATTATTTTTAATTCGAGAAAAAATATCAGTAAAAGAAACTTTAAAGCCCGGGGAATTTGATAATCTTATTTTTAGAGTAAACCATTTTGCAGAATCCGATAAATCTGGAGTATTAAAAATCAGCGTTTCAATAGATACTCCTAATGATCAAGATGGAGTTAGCCCTTATCCTGCTGAAACAGTAAAGTCTATTCCTCTTATGGTTAACACATCTGAAGTAGAAGATGATATTATTATTGAAAATGATAATGATAGATATACTCTTATAGATATTGGTACTTTGGGCGGAAATTTATCACATGCTATGGCAATTAATAATTTTGGGATGGTAGTTGGCACTAGCTTAAATACTTCAAATGTAAAACGTCCATTTTTGTATGTTGATGGAAAGATAGTTGATATAGGTATTTCAAGTGGTGGATCCTATTCGGGAGAAGGATATGCAAATGATATAAATGATAATGGTGAAGTTGTAGGAACATTTTTTCCTGTTGACGGAACAAATCACGAAATGCGAATCTTTCTATTTGATACAGTACCAGATACTCCTGAAATTGCTGATATGGTATGGAAACGGGTATTGGCATATTCACCGACTCCACCGTTAGAAGATTATTCAAAAATCAAAAACCCTTATCCTTACGTTTACCGATCAAATGATGGATCAATAAGCACGATACCCTATCCAAATCATCTTATTCATCTTCCATCGGGATCAATAAATTTACCCATCTATAGCGTAGCTAATCCAGTAGCAATAAATAATAATGGGGATATCGCCATTTTATTTGATCCTAATTTGAAATTTGTTGAATTTCCTAAATTATATTATGGACATATTAAAATTGATCTTTTAAATATTAATCGTTATTACGCATTTTTTTTAACTTCTCCACTAGAATATGATGTAGGTTCTTTATCTTTTATTTATAATTGTCATAATGGAAGTTATGAAAAGCTCTATCCTTTTGATGTTGCATGGACATATGTAGACGATATAAACCAGTTTAGAGAAGTAACGGGCAAGTTTGAATATAAATACACTTTTAATCCCGCAGGAGAACCATTCAGATATAAAAATGGTTCTCCATCCCATATTGTCGCCGAAGCTGGATTTCCTGAAGAATTGCGGGATCAAGAAGTTGGCACGGCTAAAGCAATAAATAATTATGGCCAAATAGTAGTAAATTTTTCTAAAGCATACTTATTTGAGCAAGGTAATTTAAAATGTTTAGGTACTTTAAATGAAAACAATACTAGCTTTGCTAGTAAAATAAATGATTCTGGTGAAGTTGTTGGTACTTCTGGGAATAAAGCATTTTTCCATTCAGGTAAAAAAATGTATGATCTTAATGGGTTTGTTACCACAAAATCTTCACAAGGATGGCAATTAACTCTGGCAACAGATATTAATGAAAGAGGCGAAATTGTTGGTATCGGAACATATAATTCTCAATATAGAGCTTTCCTATTAGAACCTCCTGTTAGAATTAGAAAAATTAGAGAAAAATATGCTGGATATTTCCATGAGGGTATATCATTTAAAAATACCTTAGCGGTGCATGTAATGTGGGGAAACGCTAAACCCAAAAGAGTTGTTTTTAAACGTATTAAAACTCTTATGAATGCACAAAATGTATGGGAATTTCCTGCAACGGGGAATGTGGTTTATGCTACATTTGATATGGGGCGAGACTTCTTTAGCAGTATCACTGTTCTGGGTCATTATGATGAAGCATTTAATAAAATGGAGGTTTATGCGGAAAGTGAAGATGGTAAAAAATCTCGTAAGGTTTATTTTAATCCCCAGATTGTGCCAATCCCAGATTGGCTTAAAAATATGAATTATACAATAATACTAGGAGAAGATAAAGAATCAGATTCTCCTTTGAATTGGGGGATTGATTATAAGAGTGTTGTAAATGCGGGTGTTTTTGATGATACAATTTTTGATATAAATTCTTATTTTAAAAATCCTTTCTCTATTGGATTTCAGTTACCTTCAAATGTTTCAGATCCAATTAGACTTAAATATAAAAATAACTTAACAGAGATATATAATTATCATGATATTCCCTATTATTGTAATAAAGTAATAAAGATTTCTGGCTTAGTGGATAAAATTATGGGGTGGGAAAAAATTGGGATACAAAGCACAGTTGAAAACATTATAGAGAATGTCTCACCTTCAATACCTTTAGTAGGAGGATTTGAATCCAGCATTGTTATTGAACCAAAAGAGGTAGAAGTATTAATAAATAATACGGGAAGAGGAAATTTATGGATAAAAAGTTTAATAAAGGGTCATTTCTCGATAAATGATAAACCAATTGAAGAAAGAAATATTAAATTAAGTGGACTTGGTGAGACTCGTGATATCGGTTTAGGTCTAATCGGATTAGACTTTATTCGAGGAATACATCTTAAAGTAGGCACAGTGAAAGATGTAATCTCCTGTAAAGGAGAAATTGGATTACACATAAATGATGATGACCTAATAAACATTGTTGAAATTATTTTATTACCTGGAGGAGGTGCTGGAAAGTTTCTGATAGAAGTAATGAAAATTATAGTGCTACCTTTGGCGGAATTGACTAAAGAAGCACTTGCAAAGTTTTTTATTTCTAAGTTTTTAGATGTTGGAACTATGATAAGTTTATATCCTGACTTAAAATTAATTTTCACTTCAGATTTAGTCGAGAAAAAAACATTGTCAGGTTACAGGCTTTCTATACCTGATGTGAAGCAAGTTGAGTTATCTACACATTTAACTGCAGAGCCGAAAGGATATCGTGGAACAGAATTAACATATAAAGATATTGTTTCATTCATTTTACCCACACCTACTTCAATATTATTTAATTTATTAACTCCACAAGCAAAACCAATTATCAAAGATGAATTATCATTAATGATTGATATTGATAATTATGCAAAATTATCCATCGATGAAAATAAAATTATAAATATTGTTCCAGATGTTTTAAAAACAGAATTAAATGGTAACCTCAGATATAAGATGAATGTATCCGGTTTTCCTCTTGTTAATTTTGCTATATATTTTCCTGAAATCCATAGCCCTTTTAATTATTCAAATGCCAATAATAATCTGATAGATGAGATGTCGTTAAAACTGAGTAGTGCTACTTTTGATCAGGAAAATACTACATACAGTGAAACCTATTTAAATACCAGCACTTATACTAATTATTATGAGAATTATTTAGTAGAAAATTTATCAATTAATTGCCAACCTTCATTTGTAGAAAATGATGGAAAAATATTACTAACTTATGTCGATAAAGAATTATCAAATGATGGGATTAAAACATCTACTATAAAATATAAATATTTTGATGGAACTGACTGGAGTCAACCAGAAAACATAAGTAATAGTCTTAACCTCCAATTCTCTCCAAATCTTTCTTTCGATAAAAATGGAAACGTTTTGACTACTTGGGGTGAATCGCGAAATATAGAAAATGATAACGACAATATAATGAGCTATTTTGAAATAGCTTATGCGATATATGATAATATTTCAAAAACCTGGAGTAACCCAGAGTACATTACAAACAATTCAAATATGGATTTTAATTCACATCTTGCTAAATCTCATTGTGGCAATGTGATGGTGACATGGGAATCATTAGATCCTGAATTTTTATTTGATCCAGATAATTCATCGAGTGTTTCAACTTTACACTATTCAATATGGGATGGACAACAATGGTCCCAACCTCAAATTCTCTTAAATGACTTAACGTATATTACCAGTTATGATGTTGCATATAATGATAATGAAGCTACATTAGTCTATTCCGCGGATTTAGATCACAATTTTAATACTGTTAATGATAAGCAAATTTTCTATAAAAGATATGATGGAATATGTTGGTTAGAACCTGTTCAACTTACAAATGATTCAGATGTAAATATGAATCCTAAAATATTTTATAACGAAAATAACGAAAAAGAATTGTATTGGTCGAAAAAAGATTCGATCGTAAAACTAACGGATTGGGATAACGACTCTTTTATCAAAATCTTTAATACAGATATGTATAGAATAAAAGAATATCAATTAATTAGAAATTCAGATGGAGATATTGGGATCATTTATAACAATGAGGCAGATTCACAGCCTGATATTTATTATACCCTTTATTCAAAAGATTTTAATGTTTGCGGTATTCCACAACGCCTAACTAACGATAACAATTTAGAGAATTCATATTATTCACAATTTACCTCGGATAACAAAATTTTGATGTTTTATGAAAAAATTAATTCTCAAGATCCTAAAAGGGTGGATTTATGCTATACTAATTTACCACTTTTACCAGATCTTTCTTTGGAAGATATGGAAATCAGTAAAGAAAATGATACTAATTATGCCAGTATAAAAGTCAATAATTTAGGTTCTACTCCATGTGGATATTTTGCGATTGAATTCTTAGATAATGACACTTCGCAAGTGGTTTATGAATATTTTTATAACGACGTAATACTTCCTGGTAGTACTATAGATTTAAAATGTGAATTATCATATATCTCAAATGATCAGGTTTTATATATTAATAGTGCAATAGTTGATCCATTTAACTATATCAATGAAATATCTAAAGAAAATAATATTTTAACAAAAAATCTCTTTCTGCCTGATTTAATCGTTAGTAACATAGATTATAATGTGTTTCCTAATGGTAAAATCGAATTATTAGCTGAAGTAAAAAATCCATCTTCAATACCTGTTTCCAACCTATCTGTAACATTTTATGATGCTAATAACCAGACCGATTTTTATTCTGTCAATATTCCATATTTAGAAGGTTCTTCTTCTGAATATATAAATTATTTATGGGATTTAGATGGAACAATTTTATCTTCGAATATCCAATCTATTGGGGTAAAAATAGATAACAATAATACAATTCAAGAATCAAACGAAAATAATAACTCTAGCGAAATTAATATATATGTGAATGATTTGGTTGAGGATAAAGATAATGATATCTTACCAGATTATTGGGAGAAAAAATATGGATTAAATTCTTCAATAAATGATTCTGATTTCGATACCGACGATGATGGGTTAAATAACTTAGAAGAATTCTTAAACAAAACAAATCCTCTCTCTAAAGATACAGATAACGATTGGATAACAGATGGTTATGAAATTGAACATAATTCAGATCCGTTAATACCAGACGGGAACATAGATATAGACAATGATGGATTAACCAATCAACTGGAATATAGCTATAATACTGATCCATATTGTATGGATACAGATAATGATGGATTGAGTGACTATGATGAAATAAAGGTGATGTCAATTAGCCAGGAAAAATTAGTAAATTCATACACTACTAATTCTCAAGAAAATCCGAGTATAACAAGTGATGGAAAAAATTATCTTATAGGATGGACTAGTTCACAAGATAGTAATACAACGGGAGTATATTGTCAATTTATTGATAATGATGGAAATAAGATCGGAGCTGAGTTTCAGATTAATTCATATACGCCAAATAATCAGTATAATATAATTCTTTCCTCAAATGGAGCAAATTATTTAGCATTATGGGTGAGTTGGTGGCAAGATGGTGATCAGACAGGGGTCTATGGAAGATTTTTAGATTTAAATGGCAATAAACTTGGCAATGAACTCCAGGTTAATACCTCTACATATAATTATCAATATCGCCCAAGAATCGCAACAGATACTTTTAATTATTTTACATCGTGGGATAGTTGGATTCAGTCTCATAATAATCTTGGTATTCGTGCACAGCTTTTTAATAATACTGGAAATAAAGTAGCTTCTGAATTTAATATCAATACATATACTACGAATGATCAATATGATTCATGGATAGCAAGTAATGGTGCGAATTATTTTATAGTATGGGGAAGTAATGGACAAGACGGAAGTGGTTTGGGAGTATATGGACAGTTATATGATAAACAAGCTAATAAAATTGGAATAGAGTTTCGAATTAATACAAACACTTCTGGCGACCAGAGCCTTCCGAGAGTTGCAAGCGATGGTAATAATTATTTTGTTATATGGAATAGTTCAAATACAGTTCAAGATGGAAATAGTAAAGGTATTTATGGCCAATTATTTGACAACAATGGTAATAAACTTGGTTCTGAAATACCGATAAATGCATATACAAGTGATGATCAAATAAATGCGGCGATTTCCTCAAACGGTTCTTCGTACGTTGTAGTATGGCAAAGCAAAGGACAAGATGGTGATGATTATGGAATATATGCTCAACTTTTCGATAATCAGGGAAATAAATTATCCTCAGAAAAAAGGATAAATATGTTCACAACCGGAGAACAGTCGTTTCCAGCGATCAGTACTGATTACAAGAATTATTATATTGTCTGGCAAAGTAAAGACCAAGATGGAAGTAATTATGGTATTTATGGTTCTCTTATTAAAATGGGTTATTTAACGAACCCTTTAAATCCAGATACGGATAACGATGGCTTAACTGATTTCGAGGAAATATTTTCGTATCAATTAAATCCAATAAACTATGATACTGATGGAGATGGTATTAGCGATGGAAATGAGATTCTTATTTATCATACAAATCCATATTTAAAAGATTCAGATAACGATGGATTGTCAGATAAGTGGGAGATTGATAATTTGTCTAATCCATTCGGAAACGATAGTTTGCTTGATTTTGACAATGATGGATTGATTAACTCTGAAGAATATAATAATAAAACCGATCCCAGAAATAATGATACCGATAATGATGGGTTATTGGATTTTGAAGAAATCGGTCATGGACTTCAAGAAGATTTTGAGTATGGAAACTTCAATAAATTAAACTGGGTTCATTCTGGGAACCGCTATTGGGTTGTTACAAATAGTGTAAACTTTCAAGGTAGTTTTTCCGCTGGTGTACAAGACGAATTATCTGATAATCAAAACAGTTCATTAAAATTAACCTTTGAGGTTAATGGGCAAGGAAGCCTATCATTTTATTTTAAGGTTTCTTCTGAAGTCAATTGTGATTATTTGAGACTAATTATAAATTCTGTAGAAAAAAATAAATGGTCGGGTGAAGTTCCATGGACAAAATATAAACTAAATTTAAGCTCAGGAACAAATACAATTGAGTTTAAATATACTAAAGATGGCAGTGTAAGTAATGGAAGCGATAAAGTCTGGATAGATAATATAAGTATTGCTGCAAGTAATGGCTATGGTACTTCTCCAATTAAGGCAGATACTGATAATGATGGAATGAATGATAACTATGAAATTAAAATTTATCACACTGATCCTATTAATAGAGATACCGATAATGATGGTTTATTCGATGGAAAGGAAATCCTAATTTATCATACAAATTCATTAATTAAAGATACAGACAACGATGGAATACCAGATGGATGGGAAGTTAGCAACAATTTAAATCCATTAATTGATGATTCACATAATGACAATGATAACGATGGATTGATAAACATTAAAGAGTTTAATTTTAACAGTAATCCACTGATTTCCGATACAGATAATGATGGTTTAATAGATGGCGACGAAGTCAATAATTATGGGACATCTCCTACTAAGTCAGACACAGATAATGATTTGATAAATGATTATGATGAGGTGAAAGTATATCACACTAATCCTTTAAATAATAATACAGATAATGATCTCCTTACAGATTATACTGAAATATTTACGTATTTTACAGATCCACTTTTTAAAGACATAGACAATGATGAAATTCATGATGCAATAGAGATTGTTTTTGGAACAAACTCTTTTAATAATGATACCGATGGTGATGGATTACTTGACGGTGATGAAATTCCTCATGGCTTTCGACTAAATCCTGCAACCTCGGGCTATCAATCAAACCCCTCTATCGCAAGCAATGGCAAAAATTATTTTGTAACATGGCAAGAGCATTCAAAAGGAATGTATGGTCAGATTTTTGATAATGAAGGCTATAAAATTGGGTTAGAGTTTCTGGTTAACACTGATACGGCTACTTCTAAAAATAATCCTTCTGTCTCAAGTAACGGTACAAATTATATGGCAACATGGGAAAGTTATGGACAAGACGGGAGTGCGAACGGAATATATGGTCAGTATTTTGATAATGAAGGTCATAAAGTAGGGTTAGAATTTCTGGTTAACTCTGACACTGCAGGTTATCAAGAATATCCGTCCCTTACCAGTAACGGTATAAATTATCTAGTAATATGGGAATGTTATGAAAGAATATATGGTCAGTTTTTTGATAATAATGGTAATAAAATAGGAATACAGTTTCAAGTTATCACATCTTGCGCTTCTTCCCATTCTGTTGCAAGTAGCGGTACAAGTTATTTTGTAACATGGGAGTGGGATGAAAAAATATATGGTCAAATTTTTGATAATAATGGTAATAAAATAGGTTCGGAGATTAATATTAATACTTCTACGCGATATTATTATCAATCAACTCCTTCTGTATCGAGCAATGGAGAAAATTACTTCGTTGTATGGTTAAGAAATGATGCTTCTGGTTATGGAATATATGGTCAGTTTTATGATAATAACGGTAATAAAATTGGTTCAGAGATTAAAGTTAATACTTATACAGGATATTATCAATCAGCGCCCCACGTATCGAGTGATGGGAAAAATTATATTGCCACTTGGTCAAGTAGCAAGTGGAATGGTATTTTCTATGAATATGGAATATGTGGCCAGTTTTTTGATAATAACGGTCATAAAATACGCTCAGAGTTTAATGTGAACAATGATATTAATAGTGATGCAGGCGATTATTCTTTAGCAAGTTCTGGCATTAATTATTTTGTAGTATGGGAACTTTATGAACACGAGACTCAAAATAACCGAATTTATGGAGCAATTATAGGAAATTTAACTAATCCCCTAATTCCAGATACAGATAATGATGGATTAAATGATTATGATGAGGTGAAAATATATAACACTAATCCTTTATTGGTGGACTCAGATGGAGATGAAATTCCTGATTTCTGGGAAGTGAATAATTTATTAAATCCTTTACAAAACGATAGCTCGTTAGATTATGATAACGAAGGACTTATTAATTTACAGGAATATATTTATCATACAGATCCACATACTTCAGATACGGATAATGACGGATTAAATGATTCTGATGAAGTATTGATATACTACACTAATCCTCTTAATCCTGATTCTGATAATGATAGTTATTCTGATAAATGGGAAATTGATAATAATTTTAATCCATTAGATATTAATATTTATCCAGATACAGATAATGACGGAATTAGTGATAACAAAGAAATTTCTATTGGAACAAATCCTTTTAATCAAGATACAGATAATGATGGTTTATTAGATAGTGATGAAGTCATTAGTTTTACCAACCCCACTTATCTCAATGATTGCAATCCAATTACTTATAAAAGATATATAAAAGAATGTATTAATTATTCTTCTTATCTAATTTTATGGAATGAAAAGAATAATAATGACTATATTTTAAAAGGAAAAATAATTAATAAGAATACCTTTGATTCTATTTCGAATATACAAATAAATTCATATAGCTCAAAGTTTCAAGATATAGATTATTTTTCTTGCGCATCAGATACAGTCAATTATTTTGCCATCTGGTTAGATGAAAAAGATAATCAGCAAGGAATTTACGGCAGATTAATCAACGCAAATGGTATAACGACAATCAATGATTTTTTTATCACAGATGGAAACTACTTACCCACATTAGAATCAAATAAGTCATCTTATTTCTTGGCGTACCAATATAATAATGAGATTCCACAAGGAGTTAGTGCTTTTAGTCTTCATAATATATATGGACAACTTCTAAATAATGATGGGAGTAAAAATGGTGAAAAATTCTTAATTTCAACTTATATTGCTGATACTTCTCATAAACATTCGTTGTCATCAGATGGAACAAATTATTTCATTGTTTGGGATTCCTATGCTCAAGATGGTAGTGAATATGGCATATTTGGACAATTAATCTCTAATAATGGAGAAAAGATAGGTGATAATATTCAAATTAATACTACTTCATTATTTTCTCAATGTAATCCTTGTATATTTTCTAATAGTAATAACTACTTAGTCGCTTGGGAAAATTACAATGTCGATAAAACAATATGTGATATTTATGGTCAGATAATTTCAAAAACTGGTGTAAAAATAGGTAAAGAAATTAAAATTTTATCAAGTAAGGAAATGTTATTAAAAAAGCCCAATATTATATCGCATGGAACTGATTATTTTATATTCTGGGAATGTTATGATAAAAATAAAAATTATATTGGAAATTATTGTCAAAGAATCTCATCAAATGGAATTAAAATTGGTTCAGAATTTAAAATAGATGCCGTAAATGAATCGTGTTTATATCTTCCAAATGAATCTTATAATTTTTCTATAATTTCGGAAAATCAACAGTTAAATAAGTTGTTCGGAAAATTTTCATCGGGCTTTGGAAGTGATCCTCAAAAACCTGATACAGATTCCGATAATCTGAATGATGTTGACGAGATAAATTTGTTTTATACTAACCCTCTATCAAGAGACTCTGATTCTGATAATTTAGATGATAATTATGAAATAGCAGCAGGATATAGTCCAATAAATTATGATTCCGATAATGATGGAATGGATGATGGTTGGGAAGTAAATAACAATTTGAATCCATTAATTAATGATTCTACAGAAGATTATGATAATGATGGATTATGCAATTTCGTTGAATTTCAATATCAGATAAATCCATATAATAGCGATAGTGATCAAGATACAATCGATGATTTTAAAGAAATAAATTATGGAGATATCGAAAATTTTCAATCTAATGATTTCACAAAATTTGAGTGGATAAATAATGATATGTACAAGTGGGTAGTAACTGATAGAGCTAAATATGAAGGCGAATATTCAGCTTCTACACCCGTTTGTTTACCCGACAATGTGAGTTCTACTTTAAAAATAATATTAAATTTTTCTCATAAAACATTATTCTCTTTTTATTATACAGTTTCTTCTGAACCAAATAATGATTTATTTAGTGTTATAATAAATTCAAAAATATATCTTTCTGCTTCGGGTGAAATTCCATGGACAAAATATCAAGCAACTTTAAATCCAGGAATAAATATTATTGAATTTAGATATACAAAAGATAAATATTTTAAATCAGGTCATGATAGCGTATGTATTGATGATATTTTAATTGGAACAGGAATTCAAGGATATGGAACTATACCAAATAATTCAGATTCAGATAATGATGGGATAACTGATGGGTGGGAGGTAGATAATAATTTAAATCCTTCCTTGACTGATTCAGCTATTGATTTAGATAACGATGGATTAACTAATATCGAAGAATATGAATATAAGACAAAGCCATATGTGCCTGATACAGACAAAGATGGGATGAATGATGGAGATGAAGTTCATGTTGGTATGGAACCAGATAATGCAGAATCATTATTCAAAATAACTTATTGTGGCTTTACAGAGGAAGTAAATAGATTATTGCTTAAATGGCAAGGGTCTGTTTCCAATCCTGATATAACATACAAAATCTTATGGCGTGATGATTTATATTCGCAATGGAATAATGTAATTCCAAAGCACGGAGATATACAAGATAATGGTGGGATTCGTATGTGGTATGATGAAGGCGATAATGATTCTTCAGTCCCTCGATTAATTCCTGATAAAACAAATATGAGATTATATAAAGTTATTGTTGAATAAATAATTATATGAACTGTTTTGTATAATTAAAATTCATATTTTTATCAAATTGAGTGTTCGGTCAAGGTGAATCATTAGTACTATAATACTTTATAAATAGCAGTTTATTATAAATAATATGCCACATAGTTAAAATACATATTTTATATAACATCTTTATAAACAGTGATATACGAATAAATATTAAATCAATACCTCCTCCCCTGGTCAACGTCCCAGCTAACACAATTACTCGTACAATCCGATCTCAAAATATATAAAACTGATAAAAATCAATCGATTCTCAAACCCTGTCCCTACCAAAAAATAAAATCACTTTCCAAATCATGCACTTATACAATATTATTTCCTTTTTTAAATCTCAATAAATTCGCAAATAATTTGGTAAAATAAAAGGTGTTGATAATGAAATTGATAATGTTTTTCTTCAATATGTTTTTTAAAGATAGATTAGATATGGCTATGGAAATTCTTACCTTGAGACAACAACTATCTGTTTTCAAACAATCTATTAAAAGACCTAAAGTAAAATTTAAAGATAGGTTATTCTGGGTAACTGTTTCACGGTTTTGGCGCAAATGGGTTGATGTACTTATTATCGTAAGACCCATTACAGTAATTAGATGGCATAAGAATCTATTTAAGTTTTACTGGCGATTGAAATGCAAATCAAAAGGCAGACCTAAAGTTCCTGAAGAAATTCGTAATCTCATAAAACAAATGCGTAAAGATAATCCGTTATGGGGAGCACCACGAATTTATAAAGAATTAAATTTTTTAGGTTACGATATCGGTTTAACAACAGTTCAAAATTATTTAAGATATTTTGATAAACGAGATAACCCACCATCAGGAACATGGATGACATTTCTCAAGAATCATCTTGCCAGCACTTGCGCTATAGATTTTTTCGTTGTTCCTATGATTAACTTCAGACTACTATATGGTTTTATTGTGCTATCCCATGAGAGAAGAAAGATAATTCATTTCAATGTTTCATATAATCCAAATCAGGATTGGCTGATTCAGCAAATACGAGAAGCATTTCCTTATAATGAAAAACCAAAATATTTGATTCGGGATCGTGATGGTATTTACGGCAATAAGTTTCGTAAATTTATTAAAGATTCTGGGATAGATGATCTCAAGACTAGTTATAAATCGCCCTGGCAAAATCCGTATTGCGAAAGAGTAATAGGTTCAATACGAAAAGAGTTTCTGAATCATGTAATTATATTCAATGAGAATCATTTACGAAAATTACTAAGAAATTATGTAAGTTATTATAACAAAATTCGTCCACACGATTCTTTGGATAATAATTCACCAGTTCCGAGAAAAAAACATAATATTTCTGATGGCAAGATTATCACGATACCTATTTTGAACGGTATTCATCATCAATACAAAAGAGTGGCCTAATTTTATCACGAAAAATCTCTTTTAAATTAATTTTCATGGGATCAGTTTGTTTATTTAACCTCAAAATCCTCTAAATTTACATTTTTTGCTGTAAAAATAAAATTCCAGATAATAAACAAAAACTAAAATCTATTTTTTTATAAAAATATTCATAAAAAATAGACTGTTTTTTACGCAGATTTAATTTTTGGTAGGCACAGTCTCACATTCATCAAATAGCAGAATCCCAGCATCCTGACGTAGATGACGAATAAGAGCTTCTCTGCGTTCCCCAGTAGTCCCTAAATCCTTCGATGCACCTAGACCGACTAGCAGCTTGGAAACGATCTTTTCGCAACTCTGATTCTGGTTGACTGACACGTAATATGACTTGCACTTGCGGTTGTTTGAGGTTCGTTTAACCCATTCCACTGCAAGGGCTGTCTTACCGACACCTGCTTGGCCATATATGCAGACTACTCGTTTCCTATTAGCTATTTTCGTAAGTCTAGCCAACTCTTGTGACCGGCCAATGAAGAGGTGGGGCAGAAACCACGGGTCATCTTCCGCTTCTGGGACTTTCAATGCATTAAGGAGTTGGCACCAAGCTAGATCTTTGTCAGCGTTATCGGTGAAATCAATGTAGGTGAGTATTTTAATGTGAAGAGAGATTTCGCACTTGTTTTTAACGAGCGCTATAAGACGCAAGTTGTCATTTGCCGGATCGAGCGACTGTGCCATGATGCTTTCGAGCTTGGTCCAGCCGCTGTCAAAATAATTCGGCGTAAGGATAAGCAATGTCTTGCGACACTCCTTTATCCCGCGTTCCATCTCCTTAATACTCGGCGCCCCACGCTTGAAATCACGGAAGTCGATGAATGCGTCTAGTCCAGCCTTTTCAATGCGTTTCAGCAACTCACCGCGAACCCACTCCCTATCTTCGCTGGAGTAGGAGATAAAAACATCCATTTTGTGTTTATTTTTTATAGCCATAGACTTGTAATCAACCTGACGTGCCCCCCGAAAATAGTACCATTGAAAAGTTAGTGATTTCTCCTATAATGTAGAAAACATTAAGGAGGAAAGCATTATGAAAAGAAACAGGTTCAGGGAAGAACAGATCATCAGGATTTTAA
>Ga0302253_1000046_pt1 | contig 156927 bp, 84 predicted proteins | sample AAG_RA_Trp_MG_FD_193537 | JGI IMG/M metagenome (GOLD analysis project Ga0302253, IMG submission 193537) | Enriched activated sludge microbial communities from anaerobic digester in WTTP, New Holstein, Wisconsin, United States - AAG_RA_Trp | ecosystem: Engineered > Bioreactor > Anaerobic >... | reverse complement strand
GCTTGTAACCGCTGTTCTGGTAGAAATCCACGATGAGTGGTCTACCGACAAAATATATTTTAACGTTAGCTTGATAAACAATGTCAACCTGGATAACAGATTTTACAGAAAAATTGTTGCGTGATCAGCCAAATAACCAAAAATTTGATCCTGTACGCAATTATGAACCATTGATAGAATTATCTCCTAAAAAATATGTTAACTATAATGCTTTTCAATATGAAAAATATGATGGTAAACCCTTGCCCTCAGGAGCCCGATCTTTATTACGCTATTATAAAGAATGTTTTTTTGTTATTTTTTCCAAAACATCATTTTATAACAAGCTTCGTCCTACATACGATGGAAGACATAATAAAATGAATGCGGTAGAATTTAGAAATTATATTAAAGAAATTGCTAATAAGTTTAAACCAAGTGAAACAACTCACGAAAAAAAATCTACTTGAAAAATTTTTTTTATCCATAATAAAAATTTAGTTACTTTGTTTATGAGCAGTTGAATTGTAATATTCAGAGGAAATGCTTAAAAAGGGGCCAGATGTCCCATTTATGCCTGCCCGGAAAAAGTTTTTCCGACACCCTGAGCCACGAGAACAAACGAGTTTTTCGCTGTCCAGAAAAATGAGTTCGTGAGCATGGCGATATTAGTGCAACTCTGCATCGATATTCGTTCGATCATTTAATACTTTTTCAGCGATTCCAAACTTTAAAATTACGCAATCAATAAATGTTTTGCACAAAAAAAATCAGGAACTTATTTAACGAAGTTCCTGATTTTTCAATATGATTAAATTTAATCGGATTGATAAACGAATCAATCTTTCATTTCTTTATAACTTTTATAAAACTCAAAACTAAAACCGGAATACGGGTACAAACCCTTAAAATAATTGTTGACGGCGTCTATATCGATTTCCATATATGCTTTGCCGTTATCAAAGTAAGTATACTGGTTTCCGCCGAGAACGTATTTTACGTTCAGAGCGACAACAGCGGGTTTATTTACTGTCGCGCAATAGTTAAGCTCACCGCTTACAGCAGATATAATAAGGTTCGCTGTATCGAAGAACGCCTGAACCTCAACAAAATCGACAATATCAGCAACGGTTTTGAAATTTGTGTAACTACTGCTATCGGTATCGTAATAACTCGGTATCACTTCACCGAAAGTCATTTTATGAGTATTGGCGGCGTTGTAAGCATTGATTTTTGTCCTGATATACTGCAGACGGCTGATATACGTATTCCATAACGTGCTCTGGCTTTTCGACCAATTCGGATGCGTAGTGGGAGCGATATTGGTTATGATACCGTCTATTCGCTGGTTTGGCGAATGGGTGTTATTGTAATTAAATACCGTATCAATAAGAAGTTTGGATAAATTCCAGTCGGCATCGTTGAGCCAGTTTGAAGCTCCCATGGCTAAATAAAATTTCATGCTCTGGCCGGGATCATGGAACTTTTCTATAAACGCAGGGAGTTGAGCGTCTTTTCCGGTTATGCTTGAAGTACCGTTCCAGCCTGTTCCAAGTTTCACCCTGCTTATCGCGTGTTTGTAAAGTGTTGAAGCATAAGGCCTGTAACAAAACCAGATAAGCGCGTCCTGCTCGGCGGTATTGAAAATATCCGTATGGTATGTATTGCCGGGTAAATACAAAACATTCAATGTCCGGGAAAACCCGTTTACGCCGGATGTCTTGTAATAAGGATAAAGGAATATACCGAATCCGGTCAGTGAACTTGACGAATCGAACGCAGTTTTCAGCGCCGAGATAGCGGATTCAAGCTGAGTTGCGCCGTCATCGTAAAATGTGTGTCTCCGATGAAGCCCATCGTAATTAATAGGAAACATTCCGACAGTAATTTCCGATTTCTTATTGCGCAGGTTGGCGTAATCTATTTCGGCCCCGCACATCTGGCGGATCGACTCAACGTTATCGGAATACGCCATCAGATTGATTTTCGGGACTCTGTCGATAATGTCGTTAACATTTGATACCGTTGATGTATCTTCATCATAATATGTGTATATATATTCCGATAAAACAATATCCGGATCGTTGGCGTCGTTATAACTCTGAACAGCCGCCGTGGCGTACTCGAGCCTGTTGAGATACCGGGTCCATATTACAGGCTGGTCAATCGAATTTAACCACGAGAGCGTATCGGTCGAATACGCATGGGGTTCAATATCGGTCGATATCTCATCGATCCGTTCTTCCACAGGATGCGACAGGTTGTAATTCAGCCTCAAATCAAGCATAACCCTGGCTATATCCCAACCGTCCAGCACATTTGGATCTTCCGATTCCTGAATACAATCCGGCGACCATGTCAAAATGGATACATAAATACCCTCGGCATGTACCGCGCGAATAAACTGAGCAAGCTTCACGTCATCCGGCGATATCGTTGTAAGTCCATTATAACCCGGCGCAATAACGATTTTGCTTACGGCTTGGGACGCGATCCCATTGGGCAATTTGCAGAAATTAATGAAGTTTGACCTTTCGGTAAGGTTATTTAAAACATCAGTCGCGTCCACCCCTTTTAGCGATACAAACAACGATCTCTGGGCAAACTTATCGTAAACCGTTGGACTTGTCCCTCTTCTCGATTCTACCAGATCCGATACACCATCAAGATCTGTATCAAGAAGTGTATTGGTTACAGTTGCGGGTGGAGTAACTGGTTTTCTTCTTGCCGCGAAAGATGTTATGGCGGACAAAATAAGTACCGCTACTGTTAAGGATAATACAAACGCTTTAAATCCAAAGAGTTGTAAAAAATATTTTCTGCTCATGATATATACCCTCCGAACAAATATTGAATTTTCAAAAACATGACGCTTTTTTTATTATAAGGTATTTTTATTAAATGTAAACAATTACTTTTGTCTCTTTTAGGATATTACAATATATATTTATAACTTGTCAGGTATTGGTTTTTTCCACTATTTCCGGCAGTACGGATTTTTTACCTACAGTAATTTTTAAGATAACAAATGATATGGCGGTTCCCATTATACCGCCGATGAAATATAAATAATCCGGTGGTCGGTTAATAAGAAACACGGTTAATAGTATACCGGCAAAAAAACCGGCGGTTGGTATAAAAAACAATAAAGTCGAGGCTTTAAGAAAATTCACGGTTTCGATTTCTATAACTACTTTATCTCCAATCAAAACAGAACTATCAATCTTTACAGGAACCACCCTTTTCCCATCGGTTCCCATTGAACAACAGCCGCATTTATCGCATTTGCCTTTATCGTCGCCGGATAACTCTACCATTATACGTGTATTCTCAATTTTTATGACTCTACCTTCTTCTCTAATTTTCATTGATTTATCCTCTCAATATTTAGAGCGCGAAAACAACATCCGGTTAACCAGCCGGATATTATCTGTTTAAACTTGACAAAAATCCCGAAAAATTATAATATAATGAAAAATATCCCTCAAGTATGTTTTTTATCCCACAGGATGGATGGATTTTTTTTATTACTGCCGATAATATATTTATTATTATTTGAAGGAAATAAAAAAACCGGAACCTCCGAGGGGGGATTGGCGATTCCGGCCTTTTATCTCCGAGATGTTTCCATCTCTTTATAAAATATTATTAAGCAATAGGCGTGCCATATTTAAAAATCATTATTTCGCCTCATTTTAAAATATGTAATTGCGCAAAATGCATTAAAATGTAAAATTATTTTAATTATATTGTAAAATTATTTTCCACCGGTTAAAGAACCTGATTGTATAAAGGATATAAAAATGACAAAATGTAAAAAAATATTTATTCTTGGCGCCACGATTATTTTAACGGTTTCTTATCCTGTCTATTCCCAATCCGAAAACAAAGATCTGCTTATCGAAAAATCGAAACAAGAGTTGAGGAATTCCTTTTTTTCGGATTCTCTTATCGGTGTAGGATTTAAATCAACTGGGATCGATGAAACCAAAATAATGTATCCATACGGTTACAGCACCGACGATTATTTCCGCTGTATAGCCTCTACTGAAAGAGATAATGAAACTTTCCGGTTTGTGGACGTGGTTATCAGGAAAAACCCTCTGCCGGAATTTGAAATAAACTCTGCAACGCCTGAGATTTCATCTTATTTTATGGATATATATTTTGAGGATTTGAACAGTATAAAACCTGTTAACAATCGTGAATTGCATATAGAATACATGAAATTTATTGAGTGCGCGGATTCGTACTCAAATATTTTTCTTACCGCGCTGGAAACCGACAAACCGGTTAAAATCGAGTTTAAAGACGGGACATCTTATGTATGTTTTGTGGAATCGGTTAGCGATCAAACATTACGCAACTTTTTTGTATTAAAGAATAAAATGGGTTCAGCCAAATATTACGAGGAATTTAAACTTGGTGTGGTTCCCGGTACGCCACGCATGATAACCGATGATTCCGAACAAAAAGGAAACATTGGCAAAATCAGTTTTTACCGCGCCTGCATAGACAGCCCGGCAAAACGGCCCGGTATGATTACCAACCGGTTTACCTGGATGGGAAAATATTATCTCGGTATCGCGGATACTGTCGAGTTAGCGGGTTATATAGATAAAAACCAGGAACTCAATCTCCATAAGATAAAATTACTCGATTCTAACCGCAAATACCATGAACTTTTCCTACCGGATTTAACCGCAATAAAAACAGCCGGTTTCATCGATAACGAAGGGCTTGTTCAATCCGCTCGGGATAAAATTATTCACAACCGGGAAATAACTCAATCGCTTGCGAGAGCATGGGATTCGGACTCACGATTGGTTTATATCGATTTTCGCGACAAGCCCATGTTCAAAGGTATTCTTGCCGAGTTCATTCCCTCATATTCGCTATCAAAAATAGTCCATGCTGTTGCCGAAGGCGAAGGCGGACAATTCGCTTTTGTCAGAAATATCGATGATGTAAACACTATTTATTTCGTTCAAAAAAACGATGATGAAATCAGGAACATGATCGAAAGCCAATACGAACAATCGCGCAAACACCTTATTCCGGCAGAACCCGAATCGTTTTCCATAAAAAATGTAAAGCCGGTTATGATAAAATCCACAGGCAGCGCGAAAACTCAATATGAACTTAACCTGAATAATATCGGTTTACTCTCACAGGATAAAATCCGGGTACTCCAAATCCAACCGCCTGAAGGTGATTACAAATATGTAAGATTGGATGTAGATCTCAAAATAATCAATGGAAAAAAGTCAGCGAAAAGACAGGTTTATTTCGACGAATTCGTGTTATTCGATTCGAATCAGAAGTTCCTGCAATATTACGCTCTCTTATATAATAATAAAATAACGGATATGGTAGAGATTTCCAAAACAACGAAAGTCTTCAGTATTATATTCTTTGTACCATCGCAGACACGAAATTTATACCTGAAATTCTCAAATCTGGATGCCGTAACTATTCAGGTTCCCGAATAATTATTCGGGTTGTTGTTTTGGAGCCAATCCTTTTCTGTTTTCGTATTTAAGCATAAATAAGAGATAAACGATATCGCCGTACGCGACAACAATTTTTTGTGCCAATAACGCTATTATCGCCATCAAAGCGAAAAATCCGAAAAACGCGAAGAATTTCAATACGGCAAAATTGAATATTCCTAACCCGATAGAAAAAATAAATACGCGCCACCAATTTTTATGAACAAGTGTCCAACTGGATTTAATTGCGGGAACCATCCATTTGTCCCTGAGCAAACATACTAAAGGGATAAAGAAAAAAGTGGGGATGAAATATATAAACGCTAAAACGGAAACCAATCCGAACGGCAAAAGAAAAATCGCCGTCAGCGATGATTTACCGAACAATTGAGTCCCGACAGCTGCCAAAATACTGGTTATTATTGAAGGTATAGCTACAACCATAAGAGCGATTACAACCGTAACGAATATTTTAAGGTATTTGCCGAGAACTTTGAACAAAATTTGTTTGAGGTTAGATTCTTGCCCGATAATCTTGTTGTTTATAAAATAAATTACACAGAAATCTATTACCGAAGATACAAACGCGAGAAAAATCAAGGCTGAATACATACTCCGTGTTTGTGAATAATAAGTACTGCTTCCCTCAACCGGCAACTGAAGGAATAAAATGTTGCCGAACGAAAAATAAAGTATCAGGTAAATGGGAAGAGCGATTATTAAAACCAGTTTGGCAATGGATTTGAAATTTTCTTTATAGATTGACCACGCGTACTTTAACGTAGCGAAAAATCCGGGGTTTCCCTGAAAAAAATCGCTGATGTTCATTTAATGTCTCCTTTTTTTGATTATTTTATCAAATTAAAAATATCATAACATATTTTTTAAATCATCAAAATTTTATAATAATATGCAATAAAAAAAGTTATTCGCGATTTATGTTATAAAATTTTGCATAAAAAATAGATACTATAAAATTTTGTGAGTGATTGTTATTTTTGCATCGCTTAATAGCTCAATCTGCCATTCCCGCAAAAACAGAAATCATGGAGCGTAACTAATTGTATGTTAATAAGATATATTGTTTATAATATATTACGCATCAATATCATGAGAAAAACTAATGTTTAAATTTGTTTACTGGATTGCTACTTCCGTGGCAATGATATGAAGATATATTAGTTATCCTAAATCATGTAATGTAATTTAATAGAAAAATTTCACAGCGGTTTTTCAAAATTACAAAAATGAAATAAGCATAATCGCTAAATAGTTCTTTTCAGGCATTGTTTCCCATATTAATTTTTCGGAAACATGCCAGAACGCTTAGTCCCAACATAATCAAGGTCATTGGTTCTGGTATGGGATTAGCTGTGGTTCCTTCAAGTGTGTAAGATGTTAGTATTAATTGATCATAACTTTCGTTAGACCTTGGATTCACTATAAGGTATATCGAATCTCCCGTTAAAAGTTCTACGTTAAAATTTGCGTTTACAGATTGTCCGGCATTAATTGTAGTTGAAAACAGGTAATTCTGGTCGTTATTTTTCTGAAAATATACATTTACCCCATCCGCTGATGACGAATTGAGCCTAAATCCAGCATTAACTTCAAAAGAAGCGCCTAAAGGGGATTGATATTGTAATATTATGCTGTAATTGTCTTCCGGATGAAATCTAATGGACTTGGCCGTTTCGTATTTGATATAAGGATAAACATTGTCCCGATTGCCTACCATTGATTGTGAATATTCAACAGATCCATATGAGGTTATCTGCACAAAATTATTTTCGTTATTGGTATATTTATTGGCATATAAATAGTTCCAAACCTCTGTATTGCCGTATTCGTCACCATCCCATATGGGAAGCTGATACCAACCTGTTCTATTAAAATAATCCCATGTAATAGTATCAGCGTATGTATTTATAGATAAGAAAAATAAAATTAAGGTTAGAAAATACGCTTTTTTCATCCTCGTCTCCTTATATTATTGAGCGCATATTAATTTAAGCAAATTTATGTAATAATAATTTAATTTTAATACGGGTTCATCAAAGAATGAACCATTTTAAAAAATCAAAGCGTCATCACTACTAAATTATAATGTGTGTATTGATGTTTGTCAAATCTCAAAACGATTTTTATATATAATACAATTATTGTTAATCGTTCATTATTTATAATTGCACAGTTTATCTGATAAATTGTGGCTACAAAAATAAAAAAAACAGTACAACCGGGTGTAGCGGCCTGAAAATCAAAAAGGAGGTTATTTATGCGAAGAATTAACTGGAAAAGTTTTGAGCTGAAACGGATGGGGCTTCACAGCAAAACTGTAAAGGCGATAATGCGCCTTCAGCGCAACCAGATTTACGCGGACAAAAAACAGGAACTTCTCAAAATAAAAATACTGGAAGTTTTGTTGTCGGCAAACATTGGCAGGTTAATGAATGATTAATCCGATCTTTGAAACATGATGCGAAGCATCATTAGAAAAAGTTTTTGTTTCTTTTTTCAAAAAGAAAAAAGTTTTTTAATTTGTCGCGCTATTGTCTTTGGAATCGGTTTTCAATTTATTGATGAGTTCCTCAATTTCTTTCGCTCCGGGTTGATTCGGGGCGGAGTTCAGAGACATCTGAAAATATTTACGTGCGGATTCTGTATCGTTTTCCGACAACTTAATTATTCCTAAATTGCGTAACGCCTTATAGTTGTTTTTATTGAACATCAGCACCGATTTGAAATCGGATTCCGCCGGGCCGGTTTTTCCCATTTTCAACCTTGCGATTCCTCTGCCCAGATAAGCGGTTTCGCTTTTTTTATCAAACTCGAGGTATTTGTTGAAATCGGATTCTGCTTCAATAAACCCGCCTTTTTTTGAATGAGCCATCGCGCGCATCATGTATGCCGAAGGGTAATTATCGGGCCCGCAGATTGTTAAATCGTCAATGGCGTCTGTCCATTTGCCCAGTTTTATAAGTATTGTCGCGCGAATATAACGCAGGTACTTTTCTTTGGCAGGGTTATCTTTCGACGAGTTGATCCTTGAGGTGATCTCGGATAGCATCTTGTCGGCCGATCCGCGTTCGAATACATCGCTGTGTATCTTGTCATAGAACGAGCCGTATTGCCCGATCATATCGGTTACGTATTTGCTCGCGAATATGTTGTTGTTGGCGGATAGTCGGGCATAATATTTTTTGCTCGATCCCTCGTTGCCGAGAATCGCCTCGATTTTTGCCATGATCAGGAGCGTTTTCTTTTCATATGGTGTCAGTTTAATAAGTTTATCGCCTTTGTCTCTGGCGAGATTGAAATCGCCTTCGCCAAGCGACAACATCAAATCGAAAAACAAAATCTCCGGTTCATACGGCAGATACTTTTCAGCTTTTGCGGCAAACGCCCCGGCGTTTTTGATTTTATCCGGAGTGAATTTATCCGGATTGATATCTTTCAAATTATCGGTTATGCTCATTACGCCGTAAAAATAGTTATAAAAACCGATATTGCGAATTGCAAAAAAAGCCGATCCGGCGCATAAAATAACCGATGCGCACAATATAACCGCCGATTTTAAAACCCGTCCGCGCAAAATAACGCGACGGGTATCCGCGTAGGAGATGTTTAGCAACACACCGAATGAAACCGCGAATATATACGAGGCGACAGGTACGTACAAATCGTAACTGAAAAATGAGTCGATCAGAACGACTATCAGAGACGACAAAAACGAATAATAAATGAACCTGTCTTTTTCACCAGGCAAAAACCTGAATATTTTCAGTAACCCGAGTATCAACGCGATGAAAAACAATCCGAACCCGATTATACCGCCTTCGGTTAATATTTGAAGGTAATCGTTATGCACGAATTTGGAATAATCGACAAACGGCGGGTCAACCGACGGGTACGCGATCCAGTAATTGCCCGCGCCATAACCTGTCAGCGGTTTTTTCAGGAACATCGCGAAACTGGTTTTCCATATAGTATCGCGGCCGGATAACAAACCGAGCGGTGAGTTGTTAATGAATTTATTACGGAAACTTGTTGAAATAAAACCATTTTCACGTGATGAGACAACTTTTAAATCGGCAAAAACATAAACCGCGAAAATTATTGCGCAGGTAACAGTGAGCAAAATTGAAAAAGTTTTAACCGCACGCGGCATTTGTTTCTTTTTATACATTGTTAAAAAAATCAGAATTACGCAGATACCAGCCGAAACCCATCCGCTCCTGCAGGTGGTTACAAACAAACCCGCGCATATGATTATAAACGCGGCGAAACTCAAAACCTTAAACCGCGGATACAAACAAATCGCGCAAACCGCCCATACAAGAGATACCGCAAGGTATTGCCCGAGCAGATTCTGGTGCCCGAACAGCGATATGATTTTGCCCTCTTCGGCAAATAGTAACTTAAACCCGAAATACTCAAGCAAACCGAGCGTAGCCGCTATTACGGCGCAAACCAACCCGCCGGCAATAAAATTTTTCAGCCGGCTTACTTCATTCAGGTTGAATGTAATAAAGAGAATCGAGAATATCAGAAACAGCCGGAAAGTTTCTTTAAACCATTCGTATTTATTTTCCGCGAAAAAGAAGGTTAGAGCCATATACATTACAAATAAAGAGAAAAACAACAGGGGTTTATTCTTGCGAAACCCGATTTTCGATATGTATATCGCTCCGAAAAAAACTATTATTGATGAGGCCAGCGTGAAAACGTCTTCTTTGATCGAGTATAACGGATCAATACGAAACGGGCTTATCGCTATAACAAGCAGAATAAGCCCGCAGGTAATAAAAAAAGAGATCAGCCGGTTAAGTCTATCTGGCATTTTCCCTAAAACATCATTTCATGATCACTATTTTATAAAACACGTTATAAGAAGGTGATCCGCTAATATATGATAAATAAGCGTATGAATTCGGATTATCCCTGTCGGTTAATTGCGGATAAATCAGTTTTATCGCGTTGTTCAGGACCTTATACGATAAATAAGTTGTAGTTGGCACAAATTGTATCGAATTAGTTTCATCAATGAATATTGATTCTATATTTTCATACCATTGCTCAGAATCAGCGGAATTAGCCCAAAAAACTTTTATCATAGGCATATCGTCAACATCAAGATCGGCGATCGGTATTGTTTTTACACCATATCTTGTATATATTTTTGTATGTGCCCAATACCCTAAATTTGGATTATAACACCATGGCCCATCTCCAAAAAAAACATCAAAGAATTCGCCGGGAGTATCCGATGAAATTATGTTACCGGATACAACCTGTCTTCCTGAATTTACTACGTTATCGGCGACGGCGGCGCGGTAGGCATAACCTACGGACAGAATTTGCTGATCTGGTGTTAACAGCTCAAATCCGTGCACGTTATCGCTGAACCAGACACGCAGGAAAACTTCGCTGTTGGCGGCAAACACTGATTCGGGTATGGAAACCATCGGTTCACCGCCAAGGGCTACGCTGTAGATCCCGTCTTTCACCTCAACAGCCACGCCGGATGCCGGTTGCGATCCGTTTTCGCTGGATGCGTCGTTTGACCAGAACGTTGTTGTGCCCGCGCGGTCAACAAGCGCGAACTTAAACTGTCCTATACCCGTAAACGGCGTGCCGGAAACGCTTACCCTGCCCTGAAAATTAAGAAGTTTGGGTACTGAACTCTGTGCGAACGAAAAAACCGCGAAAACGAAAACAAAGCTGAAAAAAACCGCTAATTGAAATAACCTTTTCATTTTTTCCTCCATTTTTTATTATTCTACAACTATTTTATATAATCTGTGTTTTATGTTTATATCTGATGAAGGCGGGTTTTCCCCTGTGCCATCGTATTTTCCGTCGCCGTTAAGGTCAAGCCCGGTATCAAAACATTCGTTTTCGCCATTGCCCTGTGATGGGATATGATCGTAATATAATTTGAAAGAATCACTTTGATAATCTTTTACCATAAGTTTATAAAACCTGCCCGAAGCGCCCGGCCATTTAATTTTGGATAAACCGTTTGTGCCGATAGATACCTTGCAAAAGAAAATCGAGCTCGGATCAAGTGGGTTTGTGCCTGCTTTGTACTCAAAACCATCGTCCTGCGAATCGCCGTCGGTATCTTTAAGCAAACCGGATGTGCCTATCTGGTACTCGATTATATTAGAGAGCGTATCAGAATCACCGTCGACTGTAGAGTCAGCCAGATCGGGATTGCCGTTGTTGGCGATTTCCCAGAGGTTGGGGATACCGTCGCAATCACGGTCGATTACGTAGTTCCACAAAATTCCCTGTTCCAATAGGCATGACAAACTTAAAACAGATGATTCAGTATAATACATTATAGCTGAATTGATATTTTTATAATTTACTGAAGAATTGATATTTCCGGACGAGTTTATCGTCTCTATATTTATGCTGTAATGCGAACTTGACCTTGAACATGTCTTTGATGTTTCTGCAAAAACGGGGTTCGTGCCGTTGATTTTTTCTGTTCCGTCGAGCACACCGTCGCCGTCGGTATCAGGATTGTGTGGATCGGATGAGCACATCATCTCCTCAAGGTTGGATAACCCGTCGTCATCATAATCGAGATGCGCGTCGGCAACCGAAGGATCGGTTTTCTTCAGGTATTCGTAATTATCGGGCATACCGTCAAGATCGGTATCGGCGTTGTGCGGGTTTGTGCCTATAAGGTATTCTACACCGTTAACGAGCGAATCGCAGTCGTAATCCATATCGGCGTCGTCGTTGTTTTTGTCGGTAACGAAAATGGTTTCCCACCAGTCGGGCATACGGTCGGTATCCGAATTTATGTTTACGCCGATCGAATACCATGGCAGAACCGAATATCCGTTGCTTAAACACGGCAGATTAAATTCCATATCTGTGGAGACATAAAAAACATCATAGTTTACTGATCTGGTGAAATTCGCAGGCGCGAAAGATACATTCGACGCGCAATAATGTTCGCTTGAGGAATAAGATTTTATATATTGTTCTGCATTAAGCGGATCGGTTCCGTTGGCGTTTTCTGTTCCGTCGGATACGCCGTCGCCGTCGGTATCGGGGTTATAAGGATCGGTTGAACACAACATCTCCTCAAGGTTGGTTAACCCGTCGCTATCAAAATCGAGATGGGAATCCGCAATCAAAGGATCGGTTTTCCACAGATATTCGTAATTATCGGGCATACCGTCAAGATCGGTATCGGCGTTGTGCGGGTTAGTGCCGATAAGGTACTCTACACCGTTAACGAGTGAATCGCAGTCGTAATCCATATCGGCGTCGTCGTTGTTTTTGTCGGTAACGAAAATGGTTTCCCACCAGTCGGGTATACGGTCGGTATCTGAATTAATGTTTACGCCGATTGAATACCATGGCAGAACCGAGTATCCTTTGCTTGAACACGGCAGATTAAATTCCATATCTGTTGAAACATAAAAAACATCGTAGGTTTCTGATTTAGCGAAATTCATCGGCTCAAAAGATACATTTGATGTTGAGTAATTCGCGCTTGCTGGAGACGACGTTAAAAATTTCTCCGCAAGAAAAGGATTTGATCCGTCAGATCTTTCCTTGCCGTCAGACACTCCGTCACCGTCCATATCCGGATTAAGCGGATCGGTTAGTGATTCGGTCAACTCAACCGTATCGGACAACCCGTCTGCGTCGGTATCAGCGACTGCCGGGTTAGTGTGGTATATGTTTATTTCTTCTGAATCTGTCAAACCATCGTTATCCGAATCGGAACTATTGGGATTGCATTTGTAAGAATGTTCCATAGCGTTGGTGACTGAATCGTTATCGTTATCCAGATCCGCATCGTTAACCAGCGGGTCGAGCGAATTTGCGATTTCCCAACCGTCGGCCATCGTATCGTTATCGCTGTCGATAGATAACGGGTCGAGCGAATTTGCGATTTCCCAGTCGTCGGTCAAACCATCGCTATCGGTATCAACCGACAATGGATTTGTACCGTATCCGTAATTATATAAGCAGAAAGCGTCTATGGATGCCTGGTCGTATCCGTAACTCTCTTTGTCATCTTTGATATACCTGAATTCAATAGTATGCGTTCCCGCGGATAAAGTTCCGCAGAATAATTGCCAATCTATCGCACCAGACCATTGCTGGATTACCTGCGAATCTATGATCAGTTCAAGGAAATCGTGGCCTTGTTCTGATGAAACGGTGTAATAAAAAGAATAATCAGCGGATTTCTTCACATTGACCGTGATTTTCATTGAACTTGACTGATTATCAAGCAGGCAATCAGGAGAACATGCGGAAAACACATCGTAATAATATACATCTTTTGTTATTTCCCAAGGGAAATCTCCGGTAGTTACCCAGTTATATTTATCCATGGATTTTCGCTGGAACCCGTCATAGATGATGGTGCCGAGCTCTTCGCCGTCGGTGAGCCCATCGCCGTCGCTGTCGGCATTTTTGAGATTTGTGCCGAAAACTTTGAGTTCGAGTCCATCCATTACTCCGTCGTTATCTACATCTATGATAAATGGGTTGGAAGAATAAATCATGAGTTCTTCACGATCGGTTAACCCGTCATCATCAGTATCGGGCAGTTGCGGATTTGTTTTCTGCTCAAATTCCTGAATGTTTGTTAGCCCGTCGCCGTCGGCATCCTGATTCCTGTCGGCATTTGATAACGGATTAAGGAAATATGTTACCTCATAACCGTCCGGCATACCGTCTCCGTCGGAATCTGGATTGGAAGGCGAGGTTCCGTAACCGGTAATTTTTATCTTGAAATTGTCTATCCAAACTTTATCTAAACCGGCTGAATTGATTCCATTTTTCGAGTACTTAAACTCAATCAGATTAACTCCCGGTTTAAGAGAACATGATAAGTTTGTCCACGGTACTTCGCCGGATTCTATATCGTATGTTGACGAATTGACAATAAAACTGAAATAATCGCCGTTTTGCTCGGAAGAAACCCTGTAATCGAAAGACAGCCGTATCTGGTTATCAAGCAAGATGTTGCGGGGCAACACAACAAGCAGTTTCAGCGAACTGCTCTGGTTATCCGGCAAAGAATCCGGACTGGAGGCGGCAATCCAGAAACCTGACGTTTCGGTATTCACTATTTTCCACAAATAGTTTCCGGTTTGATTCCAGGAAAGACTGGTTTCCGAAGGCTGGACGTCTCCCTGATCATACAATGGAGTATCGCCATTATTAAAATTGTAAATCAAAGGAACACCAATTAAATTCTCAGCACTTATACAAACACTGCTACTATCATAAATAGTAATAGAATAACCGGAATCACTTACAGATTGCCATACAACTCCGCTATTACTACCGCCTCCGCTGCCTCCGCCATTATAATTTACCTGCGAATAGTTCGGCAACCACAATAATCCACCGAAATTACCGCTTTCAAAACCATCGGATAAAGTTACGCCAACCTCGACACTGTCGATTAACCCGTCGTTATCGGTATCCTGTTTAGTGGGGGACGATTTAAAATTGTGCACCTCATACCAATCATCTAATCCATCATCATCTGTATCGTACTTCAATGGATTGGAATAATAAGTTTTTACTTCTTGATCATCATAAAGCCCATCGGAATCGGTATCGCAATCAATCGGATCTGTTTTGTAGACAAAAACTTCTTCATAATCGGTAAGGCCATCGGAATCAGAATGAATACTTTTGGGATTTGAATAATATATATATATTTCATCATAATCACTAATCTTGTCGCCATCTGTATCTTTCTTGTTCGGATCACAACCATGACCGATTTCTTCAGGATCCGAAAGCCCGTCACCATCTGTATCCGCTTTATTAGGATCGGTTTGATATATAGCTAGTTCATCATTATCTTTTAATCCATCATTATCCGCGTCTCCATTAACAAGAGGGTCTGTATGAAAATTAAATATTTCATTGCCATCCCAAAGATAATCATCATCGGTATCGATATCATTTGGGTTCGTATGATATATCATGACCTCATCGAAATCGCTCAGTTGATCATCATCCGAATCGGCAAAAGCTGGTTTTGTATGATACAAATACGCCTCATCTCCATCCGGAAGCCCATCGTTATCTGTATCGATTTTAGATATATTTGACTTGTATGCTTTAACCTCAGAACCATCTGTAAGCCCATCGCCATCAGTATCAACAGCAATTAATGGATCTGTCTTGTAAACAAAAATCTCTTCATTATCGAAAAGCATATCAGAATCGGTGTCAATGGATGACGGATTTGTTTTATAGATTGTTATCTCATCATAATCGCTAAGACCATCTCCATCGGTATCCGTTTTTGAAGGATCGGAATTATATTTTTTTACTTCATCCCCATCAGTGATGCCGTCATTGTCGGTATCGATATTGGTTGGGGACGAGAATGTACCTGGTGTTCCCTCATTATAAACTTTTACATTATCAATCCAGATATTATTATCACCTGAAAAATATACCGAATTATAATCATCCCACCATCCAACAGATGGATATTGAAATGGTGGGTAAAGGGACCTCTTATTAGAATAACTAATGTTTTTATACACGAATGAAATCTTATAGTTACCGGGTAATAAAGTTGTTGTATATTTTGACCATCCTGAATATCCACTCCAACTTTGTTTTAAATTTGAATTAATATACAATTCGAATTTTTCACCATACATTCCTGACCACATATTACAATCAAAAGAGAATATAGAATTTTTAGTGACAGATAAGGTGATACTTAAAGAACGTTCTTGACTCTTATATCCTATGGAATATGGAGTCGTAACCATCTTATTTCCACTCTCATTACTTGAAATTACCCAGGATTGTGATGTGTTGGTAGATGACCGAGTCCAGTTGTATTTGTTAAAACTCCCCGATTCGAAATCATCAAATAAAGTTATGCCTTTACCTGTTTCTTCCCCATCGGTCAACCCGTCGTTATCGGTATCAGATAAATAAATTCGGATCCGAATGGTATGTGTTTACTTCCAACCCATCAGTTGTTCCATCACCATCTGTATCGGAAAGAAGAGGATCTAACATATAAACAAAAATCTCATCATAATCGCTAAGCCCATCGGAATCGGTATCGGACTTTATCGGATTGGTTTTATAGGTGTTAACCTCAGCATCATCGGTTAATCCATCTTTGTCTGTATCGACTATATGTGGATCCGAATGATATGTCTTTACTTCTAAAACATCGGTTAACCCGTCATTATCTGCATCACCATTAGTGAGCGGATCCGTTTTGGAAACAATAATCTCCTCATAATCGTTAAGGCCGTCCAAATCGGTATCGGAGACAAGCGGATTGGTTTTGTAAATAATAACCTCTTGATAATCACCCATTCCATCCGACTCTGTATCGGCCTTTAGCGGATTGGTTTTATAATTATATTCCTCAATATTTTTAAGCAAATCCCCATCGGGATCCAAATCTGCATCGTTAACCTGCGGATTCAACCCGACCTGGATTTCCCAATCATCGGGCATTAGGTCATTGTCCGCTGTCGGAATATAATAAGGGCCGGATACTACCCATTTTCCGTAATTTATACCATCATAAGCCCGCATGCGGATATAGTATCCGCCTAATTTCGATTCGGGTATATCTGATGATGAATTCCAGATTATTTTCAATCCATTGCCCGGCAGAATATTTGATACCGTTCCCTGAACAGTTGCTTTAAACCATATTTGAGGAATAGTGTCTTTGGCGTATTGTAATGTTATTAATGATTTATCATTTTCCGCATCGGATAAATCATAATTTATATTTATATCCCCCATTGTTTCAGAAAGTTTAATGTTTGATATTATTGGTGCTGTTTCTGAACATTTTATTGCAGATACATGATATTCTCCGGCAGATATTTGAATTATTCCTGTTAAATTTAATACCTGAACCGGCGTAGATTTATCGACCGTTGTACCATCACCAAGCTGTCCGTAGCGATTATACCCCCATGCCCACACTGTTCCATTGTTCTTCAATACTATTGTTTGATGTTTGCCTATAGAAATTTGACTTACATCGGATAAATTCTTAACCTGAACTGGTTCATATCTATTAACCGTTGTACCATCACCAAGCTGGCCAAACATATTAATGCCCCACCCCCAGATAGTACCATCGTTCTTTATTGCCATTGTAAGATTATATCCGGAAACGATTTTAGCTATTCCTGTTAAATTCTTGACCTGAACAGGTGTATTTTTATTGACTGTTGTACCATCCCCCAGTTGGCCATAATTATTATTATAACCCCATGTAAAGGCAATAGCATCATTTCTCAATGCTATTCCATTATTTCCTCCTGATGAGATTTGAATTATTCCTGTTAAATTCTTAACCTGAACAGGTGTACTGTTATTGACAGTTGTCCCATCGCCTAACTGGCCATAGGTATTATGGCCCCATGTCCAGACCGTTCCATCGCTCTTCAACGCTATTGAATGGTTAAACCCTACTGCGATTTGAATTATGCCTGTTAAATTCTTAACCTGAACAGGTGTAGATTTATTGACTGTTGTCCCATCGCCTAATTGGCCATAATTATTATCACCCCATGCCCAAACAGTTCCATCGCTTTTCAACGCTATCGAATGATAATACATTGAAGCGATTTGAACAACATCCGTCAAATTCTTGACCTGAACCGGAGTTTTTCTTTTATTAGTTGTTCCATCCCCAAGCTGATAGTAATCGTTATAACCCCATGCCCATACTGTTCTATCGCTCTTTAATACAATTGTGTGATTATAACTACTCACAACCTGAACAACACCACTTAGATTCTGAACCTGAACAGGGATATATCTATCATTCGAAGTATTATCGCCAAGTTGTCCGTACATATTTCTCCCCCATGCCCAGACGGTACCGCTTTTGGGTGTTTCGGCATAGACGGAAGAAGAAGTAAATGAACAGAACAAAATTGACAAAAATAGAAATGAAGATAAACAGGCTTTTTTGTATGCAGTATTTTGCTTAATTATATAATTGATTGAAATACATGATGTTAAAGCCATAAAATCGCGTAGTCTCCGTAAAAAACTGTTTAGTAAATATATACTATATTAGTACGCATTTGTAAACAAATTATTTAATATTTTGTTACAAATTTTTTATCTTTATGGAACCTTTTTTAATAATCAGGGAATAAAGAAGATAAAAATAACGCAAAAATACGGCCGGAAATATATTTGTTTCTGGGATATAACGGGTTAGAAAAACAAATATTAAACTGATGAATGAACTGTTCGGTTATAAGGATATTTTGGAACGTATCCTTTTAACAAGCATTCCGAAAAAACCTGTGGCAAAAGATACTAATGTTAATGGTTCAGGAATAGATTGATCGGGATAAGAACCGCTTTCCCCTGAAAATGAGAGGTAATCGGCATACAAGTCGCCATATACATACCCTTTGGCAGCTCCGAATTGAATGGAGATCGCGTTGACAGTTTGATTATCGGTTTCATTGTATGTCAATTGATATCCGGCGCCGCTCACCGAAATATTTATATTGCCGTCTGTCCTTTGAATGGAGACGGTCACGTCAATTATTGAAGGAAGGTTATTGCCAAAATAATTATAAATGTAAGGATCGGCCGCCGGTGTGGGTTGTATAAAATAATGGCCTTTGTCGTTGGTGTGGCCGTCCCAGAACCCCGCGCCGCAGATACGGCTCAACACACCCGAACCGCTATCGGTAAACAAACTGACATACATATGCTGAACAGCGGCAACCGTATTGTTTGCGTCCGTCCGGAATACATAACTGAGGTTAAAATTGCCGTCTACAGGATAACTCAAGGTTTTTGTAAGATAAACATACCCATAATTTGTTGTGGCGGGAACTATATCAGATACGTGCATTTTTGACGAACCGAATTCATATTGCCATGAACTTAAATTATATCCATTCTGAACAAATCCATTGACATTAAAAAAATTGTCTGCAGTATCAAAATTCTCGACAAACTGATATTGCGCCCCGTACGATATTTTTTGACAAAAAGCAAATATAAATAATATCGCCACAATTCCACAAATAAGGTTTCCATGATTCGAAAGTTTCATTTAATATCCCGCCTCTGATTTATATATTTGTTTGAATATCCCATTTAATTTGCCCCATAAGAAATATAACCCGCGAATACAGGTATGTCAAACAGGCTGCCGCTATGCGGAAATATGAGAGTGCTGAAAAAATCATAAAAATGATATGCCATCACGAGGAGTTCTACGAAAGAGAAACGATGTGGTGATCTAAAAACCATCGGGTCTGAGATTGCCATGGTTTCTTTAGAATCTCACAATGACAGGATAGAAAATTCATTTTTAGCAATCACAAACTTTATTATCTGAAATTAATTTATAGTTATGCGGAAGACTAATGTTTTCAAACGATATGAGAAGAAACCTTTATGCAGGCGACAATCCCGGCCCTGACAAATAACAAACCGCTTTTTGTTTCAACACATCAGCATGCAGGCAAATAGAAACGTTTTCCCGTATCGTTTTGGAATCGATTACACGAACCGCGTCTTCCCGTACCTCAGAATAGGATATGATGTTAGAAAGAATATTTGTTTGTTCGTCAAAAAATTTCCGGTTTATGGTACACCCTTGTTTTTGCGGAGATAAAGCGATATAAAGCATATCCATTTCGACAAGATCATTGAAAAAATGTGTTCCCAGAGATATTTCCGGAACAAGGGTTTCGTGCATAGCCGCCACCTCACATAATATAGATACCTTACTGATTTCCGCAAACGAAACCGGTACACCCAATTCAGGAGTTGTTGTCGCCCATCGCCCGGGCCCAATAAGCATGACGGTAAGTTGCCCGGTATCGTCTTTCAGATGTGTAAGTTGCCCGATAAGCCTTGCTACCGAATATCGATCGGACTGTTTCATCTTTCCATAGATTTCGGGTACAACATATATGATCCGGTCGATGGTAATCGCCCTGCTACTGCCTATAACAGGCCCTCTTGTTTCCAGTATAACCTGTTGAGCAGGTATGGATTGGGGTTCATCCACGCTAAGGATATTCCCTTTTACCTGAAACGGCCTGCATTGAAGTAAGTTGACACGGAAATTTTCTTCATCAAGAAAATTCGCCGTAAACTCGATATCAACAGGGTAATTATACGCTTGCTGAAGAATACGCAGTATACTGCGCATACTTTCGACAAAAGATTTATCCGCCAGCAGATGTTTAAAAGTCAATATCCATGAAAAAATATCGTCCCGGTTCAGTTCGCTTTTAAGGCGCATAAGTTCATCATCCTGAGACGCGAATATATGTATGGGAAATTCCGGTATTTTTGTAGCGATATCTTTAAATTCTCTGGTTACAAGAGAATTATTTGCCAGATCCAATATATCTGCAAAATGTTGAGTGTATTTGCGAAGGTCGCCGGGAGTGGTTTCAGGATGTTTCATCGGCGAATTGAGCGCCACAATGCGTGTATAATCGTTTTCTATTCTGTCGACTGCTCTTGTACCCAGCCCGAACACAAGCCGCAACATCCCGGATTCAGGATCTATTTCCTTATCCCAGACAAAAGGGTTGAACGAAAAACCGACTCCGGCGATTTGAGGAAAATACTGGTCGCCGTATATGGAACCGGATACGCGTTGAACAAGGAGCGCCATTTGCTCATCTTTTTTTAGCAGATCCCAGTGCGAACGATACGCAAGAGCCTCTTTACTTACTGTGCTTGCGTATACGGTACGAACCGCGTTTACAAAATTGGTAAGCCTGTCTTCGGGTGTACCCTGATTAGTACAGAATACACTTTCGTATTTTCCGGAAAACGAGTTGCCGTAAGCGTCTTCAAGCAGGCTTGACGATCGCACGATAATAGGCGATTGACCGAAATATTTCAGCATTTCCTTGAATTGATCTATAATATCCTGAGGGAACTCGCCTTCAAGCAAAAGTTTTCTTGCCTGATCGGCGGACTCGAAATTATTCTCCATATTCAGCCGCCGGCGTATCCACCAGCATTTATTCCTGATGAGATAAGTGTAAAAAACGTCCGCTCCTACAAAAAAAGAATCATGATGCTCAAGTAATTGCGCCAGTTTTTTATCGCTCTTTTTTATGATGGATTGAGCCAGAAGCATACCGACAGATTTTCCCCCGATTAACCCTGTGCCAATCATGCGTTTGCCGATATCGACTATATCATGCAAATCAAAATATTTAATGGCAAGTTTAAGTAATTGTTCGTCTCTGGTTATTACCATTCTTAAAAGGCGCTTGAAAATGGCATAGTTAGTGTAATATTCTTCTTCGGAAACAGTATCGATTAGTTTTTGCGCGTTGAGAAAATTTTTTGTCCAGACATCGCGTAACTGTGCCGAAAAAGTCAGGCGCGGTTGCGGTAATGAAGATAGGATCTCGGCAATTGTGGTACTTCGCGTTACAGGTATAAAAGACTCACCTTCCCATTTGTGCAAAAGATACATTGTCGGCGAATAACGTTTATCAACTTTCAATGGGTGTATATAAATATCACCGTTATTGTTATATACATTAAGCACAACTTGTGCCGTTGCCTGAATAGCGTCGGTTGCCAGCGCTGTGTGTCTGTCGCGCAAAAGACCGAAATAAGCAACGGTATCCAGCTCAAAGAGATATGGGCATGTTATCATAAAAAAGTTACCCAGCATCCGGTCGCTGTACCAGTCGGCCGCAAGGTCGGAGAGACAATCGAATATATAAAACGCTCCTTTACCGTGCTTCTCTATAACATCCAGTATTGCGGATATAAAGATCTCAAATCCTTCTTCGGGATGAACCTCATAAACATTGACCGCCAAACCTTCGGGAATTACCTCCTTATGGTCGGCAAACCGGAAATAAATCAGGTCTCTTTTGGCTCTCAGCGCTTCTCTGGCATAAGGATGAACAAGACGGACATAATCGTCGATACTGTCTATCTGAAAAACGACATTGTCGCCTAACCATATTTCTTCTAAAATTCTGTCCAGTTCCGGCAACCCCGTTTTGCAAAATTGGTTATCTGATTTCATAATTTACCCCGCATATTATTTATTATTAACATTAGAGCTAAAATGCAGGCCGATCGAATAATGAAATATTCTAAAACAGAAAAGCTTTGACAACAATTTCAATATGACGGTTCTAAAAAGATTATCACAGCTATAGCTGATGTGATAATCTTTTTTTCATAATCAGATTTTTTGAAAGCGATTCGATTATAAACGGAAAGAAATGTTTTTCCATCGGTTGTTTCTCGGGGATATTATATTTTTTCAGTATGGTGTCAATGCCCGTACCATTTTCCATATTATAAATTTCATTCACAATAAGGAAATCCATATCGTCAACATTCTCACTTCGTTTCCGTTCGCTTGCCGAACGTAATTGATCATTATTTTCTTTATTTGAATGGTCTTTAATTAAATCTCTGAAATATTGGAAATAATTGCGTTTGCCCACGATAAAATGAAATGTATCAAGATGTCTTAAATCATTCGTTTCGCAAAATAGTTTTATACAGTCAGAAACAGAACGATCATTTTTAAAGAAATCCGTAAATTGTTTTGCCGTATTATCCAATATTAACTCAATATTAGCCTTATCCTGATATCAATCTAACATTTGTCCTTTAGATTTACCCGCGTCAGCAATTTTAAATTTGATGATTTCAATCAAACAATTTTTTTACATCGGTTTATTTCTGTAAAAAATAACTGCAAAAAAGGGAGGGATGCAATCCGACGTAACATCAATTTATTTAAGTTTTTGTGTATGTAAAACAAAAATAAGGAGCAACCAAATGACGAAAATAAAATTTGCGATTTTATTTAGCTTTATTACCGCTATGATTTCACAGGCGGTTATGGGCGGTGAAAACATTAAAGGGCAACCGAGTATTGAGGATCTCGTCAGGGAACAGGCAAAACTCATAAACGATTTGAAACAGAGGGTAAATAAACTTGAATCATCTAAAGATTCAGGAGTAGCGGCGTTGCCGTACAATATCACCCTCGAAAATATCGCGCCTAGAGCGATGTGGGCGGAAAGAACCGTAATAAAAGGGGATTTCAGGTACCGGCACGAATATATCTCCGATAAATCATCCAATTCCATAGAAAGAAACAGGCAAAGAATACGCGCAAGAATCGGGTTGTATTCCAAAGTACAAGACGATCTGGATGTAGGTTTCAGGATTGCCACATCGGAAGCGTCTACCGCGGAAGAAGGCGCAGATCCAAGATCGACAAACCAGACATTGACAAACGCTTTCTCCAAAAAGTCTATCTGGCTTGATATGGCTTACGTCGACTGGCATCCGATGGATATAGCCGGATTGAATACCGAGGGCCTTCATTTAATCGCCGGTAAAATGGAAAACCCTTTCTATACTGCAGGTAAAGAACAGCTGATTTTTGATTCCGACCTGACTCCAGAAGGAGGCGCGGTTAAATATGAGAAAAAATTCAGCGATCTGAACCTGAAACTATTCGGAAATATCGGCGGGTTCTGGGTTCAGGAACGGTCATCCGATGTGGATACATCGCTCTGGGGTTTTCAAGGCGGGTTTTCCCAGAAATTATTTGCGGATGCGCTTGAAATTACAGGCGGGTTAAGCCTTTACGCGTTCGGATCTATTGAAGACCAGAGAACTTTATATACTTCAACAAACTCAAGCGGAAATACATTCTATTATTTCGGAGCAGGCGGGGCAAGGGAATACCAGAAAGATTATGATATCCTGAACCCGTTTGTTGAGGCCAAATTCAACGTATTTAACATGCCCGTTTCCGTTTACGGCGATTTTGCCAGAAACGCTACGCCAAACGATAATTTCGCCGGGCTGGTAGGATGCAAAATAAATAAAGCCAAAGACCCCAACACATGGGAAGCTTTCTATAATTATCGCGAAGTCCAGCCTGACGCTGTACTGGGAGCGTTCACAGATTCAGATTTCGGTAACGGGTTAACCGGTGTAAAAGGACATAAATTCGGGTTCAAATACCAGCTCACAAAAAATGTCGATATTGGAACCACATTGATTCTATCGAAAATAGATATGCACGCTCAATCGAGAAACAGGGTGGTTAACAGGCTGAATCTATCCTCAAACGTACCTTTTAACCGGTGGGAAGAATACACAAGATGGCAAGTAGATTTGAATGTTAAATTCTAATTAAACGCTAATAAAAATCTAACATATATAGTGAAAATATTATCTAAACATGGGTACTTTTTACCAGATTGTTTGAAAACAAACTTTAAAAAAAAGGAATTGAATATGAAAAGAATTGGTTTAGCTATATTAGGATTGGTTTTAAGCGCCGCTGTTATCAACAGCGCGAACTCTCAGGACAAGAAAAGCCTGACAATAAAAGGGTCCGATACCATGGTTCACCTTGTAAGCGCTTGGGCGGAAACATATATGAAAGAAAATCCAGGTATCGAAATATCTGTAACAGGCGGAGGTTCTGGAACAGGTATAGCCGCTTTGATCAATAATACAACCGATATCGCGTCCGCTTCACGCAATATAAAAGAAAAAGAAATCGATCAGGCTAAAGAAAATAACGTAATGCCTCTTGAAACAAAAGTGGCTCTCGATGGTATCGCTGTGGCGGTTAACCCTAACAACCCGGTAAACGAGTTGACTATGGAACAGTTGAAAAAAATATTTACCGGCGAAGTAACCAACTGGAATCAGGTGGGCGGAAACGATGAAAACATAATTGTATTATCCCGTGAATCAAGTTCAGGAACGTATTTGTTTTTTATGGAACACGTGATGGATAAAAAAGATTATACCAAAAGCGCCAGATTAATGCCCGCTACTTCAGCTATTGTTCAGGCTATTACCGAAGATAAAACCTCTATCGGATATATCGGGCTTGGTTACGCTGAAGAAGCGAAAGGCAAAATCAAGGTTATTCCGGTTAAAAAAGACGCTAATTCACCCGCGGTTAAACCATCTGTAGATACAGTGAAAGACGGATCATACCCGATTTCACGCGGTTTGTTCCTGTATTCTAAAACAGCTGTAAGTTATTCGGGCATAATAAGAGAATTCCTGAATTTCTGCCTCAGCGGAGAAGGACAGAAAATCGTTGTCGATAACGGATACGTAAGTATTAAATAATTTGGATTTTATGCGAATAGGCCTCGATTTAAGGAATATGAAATGAGCAAAGAGAAGTTAATAAAATATATTTTGGCCGGCGCGGCATCTTCAAGTATTCTGATTGTCGTTCTCATCTTTCTGTTTTTGTTCAAAGAAGCTGTGCCGTTCCTTAAGAAACCCGGATTGGGAGCTTTGCTCAATCAGGACTGGAGGCCGGTTTCATTTTTCAATGAATCGTATGGAATTATACCTCTTGTAACCGGATCCTTGCTGGTTACCGTGCTGGCTACACTGATAGCGTTGCCTTTTGGAGTTATCGGCGCGGTGTATATTTCGGAACTGGCGACTCCGCTGGAAAGAGAAATATTTAAACCCTTTATTGAAATTCTCGCGGGAATACCTTCTGTAGTTATTGGTTTTTTTGGCCTGGTGGTTTTAGCGCCTGTAATCAAGTCAACTTTTCATCTTCCTTCAGGATTGACGGCGTTTACAGGCGCTATTCTTTTAGCTCTGATGGCGATACCGACAATTATCACAATATCTGAAGACGCTATTAGAAGCGTACCGAAATCATATAAGGAAGCATCACTCGCTTTAGGGGCAAGCAGGCTGGAAACTATTTGGCGGGTAACTGTTCCCGCGGCATTGTCGGGTATAGTTGCGGCGGTTATGCTCGGCATGGGCAGGGTAATCGGAGAAACAATGGCTGTGCTTATGGTTACAGGAAACTCTGCACTCACAACATTCAACCCGTTTACATCAGTCAGGACAATGACAGCTACCATAGCTGCGGAAATGGGTGAAGTCGCTTTCTCAAGCACACATTACAGGGCTCTATTTTGTGTAGGTATTGTTTTGCTTGTCGTTACATTTATAATTAATCTGGTAGCTCAGAAATTTTTAAAAAAGTATAAACTGTCATGAGTAAAAGAAAAAGTGTTTCGGAAAAAATCATCATTTGTTTTATGTTTTTAATAACATACTTTATCATTGCCGTCGTCGGGTATATAGTGTTTGATATTGTATGGAAAGGGACACCGAACATCAGCTGGGGGTTCCTGACGGAGTTTCCGCGCAAAGCGGGGGCTGAAGGAGGGATTCTTCCGGCGATTGTCGGAACGTTTTATCTTGTTATTGGTACGATACTTATTGCTCTTCCTCTTGGAATGGCGGCGGCGATATATTTGAATGAATACGCTCACCAGGGCGCTTTTGTGAACTCCATACGGCTTGGCATAGTTACACTTGCCGGTGTGCCTTCGATTGTGTTCGGGCTGTTTGGGTTAGGGTTATTCGTAATCTTTTTCGGATTCGGCACATCCATACTCGCGGGAAGCCTGACTTTAGCCTGTATGATATTGCCCACTATCATAGTTGCAAGCGAAGAAGCACTCAAAGCCGTACCAAAAGCTCTCCGGGAAGGAAGCCTGGCTTTAGGAGCTACAAAATGGCAGACTATATACAAAAACGTGTTGCCGTATTCGATATCGGGTATGATCACCGGTTCAATTCTCGGTATCGGCAGGGCGGCTGGTGAAACAGCTCCCATATTATTAACAGTCGCGGCGTTTTTTCTTCCAAAATTACCCAGGTCTATATTCGATCAGGTGATGGCTCTCCCTTATCATTTATATGTTCTATCTACTCAGCATCCCGATATATCTCTTGTTCGCCCGAAACAGTATGCGACGGCGCTGGTTTTGCTGATTCTTGTTCTGGGAATAAATTCAGGAGCTATTATACTCAGGCTTCATTACCGAAAAAAATGTCGCTGGTAAAAGGGGATTTTATGAACGATTATATCAAAAACGAAAGTAACATAAACATTGGCTCGCATAAGGTAAAAGTTTCCGCGCACAACATGAATTTCTTTTACGGCAAAACAAAAGTTTTGTTCGACATCAATCTTGAGATATACGACAAGAAAGTAACAGGATTGATCGGCCCTTCCGGTTGCGGCAAATCGACATTCTTACGTTCCATTAATAGAATGAATGATATTATCGATGATACACACGTTGAAGGAAAAATCCTTATTGACGGAAAAGATATCTACAAAAACGGAACGGATGTTGTAAAATTAAGAAAAAATGTGGGGATGGTTTTCCAGAAATCCAATCCGTTCCCGAAATCGATATTCGACAATGTTGCTTACGGCCCGAGGATTCACGGAGTATCAAATAAAAGGGATTTATCCGCCATTGTTGAGAATAGCCTGATCCGCGCAGGGTTGTGGGATGAAGTAAAAGACAGGCTGGACAAAAGTGCCATAGATTTATCCGGAGGCCAACAACAACGATTATGTATTGCCCGCGCGCTCGCTGTCGGCCCTGAGATTTTGCTGATGGATGAACCCGCTTCCGCTCTTGATCCGCGCTCAACAGCACGCATCGAGGATTTAATCGGCGAACTGCGCAAAGATTATACCATTGTCATTGTTACACACAATATGCAGCAGGCGGCAAGAGTATCCGATTACACCGTTTTTTTCTACGAAGGGCACTTAATCGAGTACGGAAAAACAAAACAAATTTTTACCAATCCCATTGAGAAACAGACTGAGGATTACATTACCGGAAGATTCGGTTGATAAGGAGAGAAGAAAATGTCACAACACCTTTTCAGGGAAATAGAAAAACTAAAGAAAATGTTATTGTCACTGGTTGCAGTTGTTGAACAAAGCGTTCAGTTGTCCGCACGTGCCGTTGAAGAACGGGACGCGCAGTTAGCCGAGAAAGTAATTGAGGGCGACGAGGAAATTGATTTGGCGGAAGTCAATATCGAGGAAGAATGCCTTAAAATTCTCGCTCTGCACCAGCCGGTAGCTATCGATTTGCGGTTTATTATAGCAATACTTAAAATTAACAATGACCTCGAGAGAATCGGAGATCTGGCGGTAAATATCGCAGAAAGAGCGGTATTTATATCCAGAATGAATAAAATAGAGATACCGTTTGACTTCGGAAAGATGACCGAAAAAGTACAGTTTATGCTAAAATATTGTATCGATTCACTGGTTAATCTCGATTTAAAAGCTGCAAATGACGTATGTATGGCGGATAACGAAGTCGACGAGATCAACAGGAACACATACATTCAGATCCAGGAAAAAATAGGCGAAAATCCGCAATATTTTGATTTGTTTATGCATTATCTGCTTATCTGCCGCAACCTTGAAAGGATAGCCGATCACGCCACAAATATCGCGCAGGATGTTATATACATGATTCAGGGAGAGATTGTCAGACATAAAAAATCTGAGGACAATCATTGATCATAATCAGAATCATATGTTAAATATACCCGCGGAAATGGTCGGACTGTTTTTCTATTAATGTCATGTTAATGAATAATTGTTGTTTTTGATGATTTCAAAATCATCGGATATGAGATACTTGTTTTTCAGAACTCAAGATCAGGCAACAATTCCAAAACCGAATTCTTTACGAATTCACGTTCGTAAAAATCGCTGTTTACAACTTTGTTGTTCCATATAACGATATCAAGGTCTATTTCTCTGGGTCCAAATCTGTTGGCGGATTTTGCGCGCCCCAATTTTATCTCAACGTTTTTTAGGTACGCGTTCAGGTGCTCAAATTCAAGAGGTGTTTTAATGAGTATTGATCCGTTAATAAAATCGGGTTGATTTGCGTACCCTACGGGAGCGGTTTCAACAAAACCTGATTTTGCTAAAAGGGTTTGGTCTAAAGATAATAATGATATAGCTTTCGCAATATTTTCCTGCGGATTGATGTTTGAACCGATACTGATCACCGCCCAGTTCACGGTTGCCTCCTGAAGGTTTTCTCAACCGATACCGATTCGGCAAACCTCAGCGAATGAGGTTTATCCACCGATACCGATGCGCAAAGGATGCTCTGGTCTTCGGTTACAAGTTTTAAGATGAAATCGCAAAGGGATTCAAGCAAACAAAAAGACGACTGTTCGACACCATCGATAATCTTCTTTTTGATTGATTTATAGTCTATGGATTGAGTTATATCGTCGGTTTTAACTGCCGAAGAATCGTCGTATTCGAAAGAGATATTTATGAGTATATCCTGTTTATTTTTTCGTTCCGAATCGTTTACTCCAATAATAGTGCGCAGGCTCAGGTTTTTTATTTTTATCAACGCTGTCATAGATGTTTTCCTCCATCGACAAAAATAATCTGACCGGTTATATATTCATTTTCTATCAGAAACCGCACGGTTTGGGTGATTTGCGATATATCGCCTTTTTGGGCGAGAGGCACCCGGTTTATCAGCGGGGTAAGGTAATCCTCATCCTCACCCGGCGGAGGGAGTATCACGCCCGGGGCGATACCGTTGACCCTGATATTCGGCGCGAATTCTTTTGCCGCCATTCTGGTAAACTCAAGAATAGCCTTTTTGGATAAAGTATAGGCACCGTATAGCGAATCGTTTGAGGCTGTTTTGCAGTCGAGCAGGTTAATGACCTGGCCGGTACCGCAAAATTTCGCGAAATCGCGCGTCAATATGAATGGAGCGAAAAAGTTTACATTGAATTGCATTTCCAGCAGATCAAATCCGGTATCGATGATTCTGCTTTTTTTAAAAACCGAGGCGTTATTTACCAACAAACACAGATCCGGAAACTCGGCGGCAACATTACCCATCAGGCTCTCCAGCTCAACCCTGTTTGCCAGATCGCACTGAAACAATATGCACTGCGCGCCTGTGGCGGTTATTTCACCGGCGGTTTGGATAGCTTGTTGGCGTGAACTGTTGTAGTGCAGGGCTATATCGAACCCGAGGTTTGCCAGAGAAATAGCGATTTCCCGCCCGATCCGTTGGGATGATCCTGTAACTAATGCACAGCGAGCCATTTTGCCTCCCGTTACCTGTTATAAATATTAAGCTCCATTTGAGATTATAATTCTATTGTTTTTGAAAAATGTAATCACAATTTTATAATAATAAAAATCAAAATAAAATGTTTCTTTCCTTTTAAAAATAAAAACGCCTGTCAAAAGAAACCCGTCAAATAACTTTTTATTTATACATTTTTATTTTTCTAAGTAATGATGTTTCGTATCCTGATTTCTTATTATTTTTTAAGTAATCCAAGTTTTTTTAGAACCGCAACTAAAAATAACGCTATCCAGGCGGATACGGAAACAATTTTGCCCGCTGAAAACGTAACAGGACAGTAAACAAACTCGATGTGGTTTTCGCCGGGCGGCAAATCCAATCCGCGAAAAAGATTTTTCACAGGTTTTATCAGTACTTCTTTTTTGTTAACATACGCTTTCCAGCCCGGATAAAAAATTTCGGAAACAATAAAATATGATTTTACTGGAACATTCATTTCAAAACTCAATTTGTTCGGCTGATAATCAATAATTTTAGCGGGCATAACACGTTTTTCAGCGTTTGATAACACCGAATCCACTGCCTCATCGATCGATTCTGATTCCGACGGTATCGCGAACGCTCTTTGCAGGCAATAGTGGTTCAAATAAAGGTATGTTTTTGCCTGAAGCATCTTCGGCGCTTTTATAAGTTCGGGATACGCTCCGTATAAATAATCCGTATTGACCTGATCCATATCGAAAGATTCCACAAGCTGAAGGTTGCCGTGTTTTATCGGATAAAACGAGTAAACATATTTGGCGTTGAGTAAATTCAGGTATCGCCAATCGAATTTCAATCTTAAATCAGCTTGTTCAAACCCGCTTTTTGTCGGTTCAATCCCTTCCTGCGACTTTTGTTTTACGTACATTTCGTCAATATAGTCAAGATACCTTCCAAGCATAACTGGTTCGTCGCCACCGACTTGCTGAATGTTTAGCTGTGCTCCGACATATTGAGGCATTGCCCCGCTGTTGTCAAATACCCGGAATATCGAACGGTCATTTATAATATGTTCGTATATTTTTGTGTTCGGGAAAATGTTTTGCAGCGCAACGGATTTAATAATCGGATACGCAAGTGAACCGAGATCAAATAACGTAACGGCAAATATCATTACTGCGAAAAAAGTTTTGCCAATGGAAAATCTGTTTCTGAGTAATAAAACAGACCATGTGAGAAAAATAACCGCGATAACTTTTGTTGATCCGCCGATCATTTTTCCACTGTAAAAGAAACTGACCTCATTGAAAAAAACCGCAATCAATCCGATAATAAACATCAACCTGCACAAATGTTTTACACTAATAGATTTGGTATTATCCATAACATATTGCAGGGCAAACCCTGATAAGATCGCCGCCGAGAAGGACGCGAACAAATACATTCTCGCCGGGCACCGGAAATATTTAATTCCGGGCACCGCCAAATACATTATCTTAAACAAAGGGCTGTTGCTTCCGAGCGAAAACATAATAGAGAAAACCGCCAGGCATAAAAAAAACCATAATTTTTTTTTTCTTAATGTATTATATGAAATAAGGCTTAAGAATAGAGGCGCGATACCAATATAAACGGCGTGTTCCCAGAAAAACAGGTTATCCGTATTGGAACCCGGCGCGGGAGTGACAAAATAATTCGGGTAAATCAGAGTAATAAAATCGGATAGTTTCAGTGAATCAGATGTAGCGAAGATATAATCCGTACCGCCTGCCCTATGAAACTCAAATACCGTTTCCAGAACCGGCAGAAGCGATACACAAACCAGTGCAACTGCTGTGAAAACTCCTGCAAGATATACCGATATTGTTTTTGCCGGATTAGATTTCGCCCCACTGATCAGCGTCAATAGATAAACCAGCCCGATAACCATCTGGTAATAAAAAATCTGCATCTGCCCGCAGAAAAATATCATCGATACGCAAATGGAAAACAAAACAATATTTTTCAGGTTTCCTCTGGCGGATAATTTCTCCAGACAAATAAACAGCCACGGAATATACGACCATGAACATGTTTGCGTAAGATGCCCTGCGAAAACATGCCCCACTGTTTTGCGGTTGAGTATAAACACCGCCGCTGCGAACAATGCCGCGACAAACGGCAATTGTTTTTTCCGGGCAAAGATATACATTCCCATACCCGCGAATACCATATGCGCGGCAAACAATAGAGTTATTGCCCATTGAACAGGTAAAAAAAAGAAAATAAGAAACGGCGGATAAAAAAAAGTCGACTGCGGATTGCCAACCAACGGTACTCCGCTGTAAATAAGCGGGTTCCATAAAGGCAACTCGCCGAATTTCCTTATCGACTGCACAGTAAAATATTTAAAAAAATACCACACATGAATCACATCGGAGAAATTCAGTATTTCTCCCGGTGAGACAAGCGGTTTAAAAAAAAGAAAAAATATTCCCGCGCAAATAATCAAACCGGCTGTAAGCAATAACTGTGTTTCTTTTCTCATAAAAAATTATTTTGCCTTTTTTATTTCCACGATATCCCACGGCATATAACCGCTTTTCAGTTCGGGTATGCTTTTCGGGTACCTGAAGATACCGTCAACGAGAATTTCTTTGCCCAGAGTTGAATCCGCACGGCATACGATTGCCTCGGTGTATGCTCCGCGAACGCTTGCAAAATCGAGTTTCAGGTTCGGTACTCCGGTTAACTCGTCTTTGAGAAGTTTCATTTTGGATTTAAGTGTTTTTTCATCGTCCATCGGTTTGAGCTGAAACGGTGTATGGGGTTTGGGGATAAAAGGGTTAATGTTCAGTTTCAGTTTCATCCCGAACCCGGCTATTTTTTTAGCAAGGTTCGCGATAGCTTTTATATCATCGCCGGTTTCTTCGGGCAAACCGAATATGAAGTAAAGTTTCAGCTCCTTAAGCCCCATCGCCCTGAAAATATTTATTTTTTCCAGCAGTATATCATTGGTGAAATGTTTATTCAATTTAAAACGAAGTTCATCGGATCCGGTTTCCGGTGCCAGAGTTATGTTGCGTTGCCCTGAGCGGATAATCATCCGTGCGGTACTCTCGGAGACAGATTCCACCCGCAGGCTCGATATGGATACATCCATATTCCATCCCAGAAGTGTGTCGGTGATTTCCTCAATCGACGGGTGATCGGCAACAGCCACTCCCATGAGCCCGACTTTGTCGGTCAAAGCCCGGTATTTTCCGATTTGCTCCAGAATCGATTCTTTGCTCCGGTTATGCGGTTTAGGGTATATGTAATCGGCGGCGCAATACCTGCACCTGCGCCCGCACCCGCGCCCGGTTTCGATCAAAAACCTGTCGGGAAACTCGGTATTGGGTGTCAAAACAAAACTTTGCGACGGGTATTTATCCAGATCGGCGATTATCCTGCGGTAAACTTTTTCGCCCCGGTTGGCTGATGGGCAGAAAACACCGTCTATGCCGTTTAGTTCGGCAACAATATCCGTTCCCGATTTATTTTTCAACTCCGATACGCCAGCAAAAGTATCGGCGATTTCCGATATCGCTTGTTCACCGTCACCGATAACTATCGCGTCGGCGATATCCGATAGCGGAGCAGGGTTGATTGTTGGAGCGATTCCGCCGATGAGCAACAGCGGATCGGTATCCGGGCGCACATAGCGCAACGGGTTCATGCCCGCCGAACGCAGAATCTCCGTCAGATTGAAATAATCGAGCTCATACGATACGCTGAACGCCACAATATCAAAACTGCGCATCGGTTGTCCGCTCAGTATGCCTGCAACGGGTATGCCCGGACTATAAAATCCCCGGTCGCAAAACACATTGGGGTTGTTGTTGGCATGATAATATATCGACTGAAACCCCAAATTACTCATTGCCACATGATAACAGTTTGGATAAACGAGAATCATCCGCACAGGTTTGTTTTCCGACGGCACAAACCCTCGTTCCGAAGATAAATAATCGGCGGTAATGCTAAAATCCTTTTTGCACGTTTTCATATGTGTAATAATTCAAAATTAAAATATTGTTATATATGTGTTATTCGCGATATCATCCATCGATATCATTTTCTGCCGGACTCGCGGTTTTAGTTGCGTTTGGTTTATATTCAGCGCGGTATTCATTTTTATGCTATTGAGAAATAAACCGCAATAATCTTTTTCAGCAATACCTAACGGCAACCTGTAAAACTATTCTTTACAATCCAAAATGTTATTCCGTATATAACATATAATTCATTTATCTTATATTTATTTATGACATGTATAACAAAAAAACATATAATTTTTCGAAAATTATATTAATTCTCTTTTTTGCCTGGCGCGAATTACATAATAAATCCGGCGAATAAAACCGATTTAAAAACCACGCGCGAATTATTGATTCACTTCGGAAATCATTTTTTTTGTTTTCCGTTTAAATGATATATGCGTATTTATAACTACTTGTAAAAGATTCTAATAGCTTGTTTTTACTCAAAATTTCTGATATAATTATATATTAATTAATAGATAACGAAAATTTTATTACATAACCTTTAATAAATATAGAAAAGATAAAAAAATGAAAAATCTTTTATTTGATTTAAAAAGAAAAACATTTTTCAAACTGACAAGCTTAATTCTTATTCAAACGTTGGTTTTCAGCTCGATATTATGGGCGGATCAAAACGATCAGGCGGGTTCCATAAAAATTCCGTCGGATATCGGCACGATAGTTGAGCGCCATGATTCGGAAAAATCCGGGAAAATCGTTATCCATATTCAGGATACACATACCAGTTATTCCGCTCAGAAATATTTGTCGAAAATATTGAGTTACCTGAATAACGAATACGATACATCAATTGTCGGCTTAGAAGGAGCTACGGGGGAACTTGACACCTCTAAATTTTCACGGTTTCCGGATAAAAATGCAAAGGAAAAAGTCGGCGATTATTTTCTGAAAAACGGAAGAATCGACGGAGTTGAATATTATTCTATTGTTGAGAATAACGGTATTAAAGAAGATTCAGTAGCGGTAAAAGGGATAGAAGTCGACCGGTTGTACCGTGCCAATATGAACGCGTATTTGAGATCGGTTTCGCAACAGAAAAACCTGCTTGACTTTTGCGGTGTTTACCAGGATTACCTAAAGAAGCTCAAACCCGATGTTTATTCCGCCAAACTCCTTGAGTTCGATGAAATAAACGAACTTTACCGTAACGAAAACCTGACTTTCATCGATTTCTGCAGGGAACTGTTCAGTTTTTCCGAGAGAAACCTTGTGGAATACGATGAGCTGAAACATATCGGCAAACTATTCAGTATAATAAAACTCGAATCGTCAATCAATTTCCACCGCGTTGACATAGAACGTATCCAGGCGATAAACCAGCTGAGCAAAAGTTCGCTGAAAAAAGAGGAATCCGCCGATATACTGAGCAGGGAAATGTCGTTCAGGACGCAAAAGGTATCCATGGATGATTTCTACAGGTACCTTGAGGAAACGTTTGCCAGATACGATTTCGGCCTCGATAATTTTCCGAACTTAAAAAAATATATTGCTTACGTGAAAACACTAAGTGGTGTGGATCATAACAAAGTTCTGGTGGAAATAGATCAGCTTGTAGATAAAATTTACGGTTTGTTTATCGAGAACGATACCCAGCGCCAACTACACGAAATGGCTCAGCTTATAAACATAATAAGCAGGTTTCCGGAACTTCAGATCACAAATTCGGAGATAAACAGGTACAAAAGCCTGAAAGAAAAATATTCCTGCGCGAAAATAGTTGAGTTCACAACAAAACTCTCTGCCGGGCTGAATATTAAACCTGAAAAAACATTTGATACCGCTCAAATTGAGGATAACCTCGCCTTGTTCGAGGATTTCTACAGGCTTGCCCGCGAACGCGAACAGGCAATGGTGTCAAACGCGCTCAAACTTATGGACGAATCGGGCAAAAATAAACTTATACTTATTGCCGGAGGGTTTCATACACGCGGAATATCCGAATCGCTCAAACAGCAAAATGTATCTTATGTTGTCATAACACCGCGCATGGAAAGCGATTATAAATCCATTCCTTACACGAACCTTCTTCAAAACGCCTATTCGCCTCTGGAAGAGATGCTTGCGGCGAGTGTGAGTACTTTGAAAGTCGCGTCGTGGCTTACGCAGAATTCGCCTCTGGCTTATCCTGAACGCGTACAGGTTTTATCGGATAAGCTTAGGCTTCTTTTAAGTACAACCGCCCTCAATAACGAATGGAATAAGATAAAATCACAGTATTCGGCAACCGAACTGAAATCGCTGACACCCATAATCGAGAAACAACTCACCGATTCCATAAACGGTATTATCCGCAAAGCGCAGTTTGAAAATTTTATTTCCATAGACTCAATCCGTATTGATCCGGCAACAGACAAACTGTCCGCTTCGGTAAAAATCGCGAGTATACCCGATTCAATAGAGGTTCAGATGTCTCAGTCGGCTCAAACTCCTGATGTGCCTCAGGAGATAGGCGACCACCTTCTTGAGGTGATCAGGTTTTCCGGCGGGTTCACAACCCAGATTTATTCGCCGGAAGGGCACAACCTCATGGCGGAAAATTATGCTGTCGTGCGTAACCTGATTTTTAACAGGGTGATGGAATCCGAATCAGATTCCGCTCAGATCATTGCCGCGATACGAAGCGCCGTGCCAGATATCACTATGACGGACAAGGATATAAATTCCGTTATCGATGAGTTTAAAAACATGGGGTATCTATCTTTCAGCAAATCAACGGGTAAATACTCTATCTCCGGCGACCCGTTTCGTCTTGACGTAGCGTATTCGGTCAAAAATTCACTTGAGCGTGTTGATGAAAATGGAAAAGGGTCTTTCAAAACCGGAAAAATTACTGTTGCCGATGTTCCTTTGGATCTTGGCAACATAATGCGTAACCTCAAAATAGAGACCCTGATTTTCGAACCGACTTTATCTATTCAATCGATCGAACAAGTGATTCAATCATTGAGAAGCGGTATGTTTGACGAATCGATCAAACCCGGCGCGGTATTATCACCTGCTTCAGGGATCCAGGTTACAGTGAACCAGCCGTTAGCAAGCAGTTCATTTATTGTATCTGTCATGTCAAAACCATATACGGCTGACGAGGAGATAACCGTGAGGGAAAATATCTCAAGGGCATTTAATCTCGCCAGGATTTATGATGTTTCAGGCAAAAACGAGGAATTGATTACCTTTGAGATCCTTAAAGAAACTATAGGGAAAAATATCGGTTCGGCTGATATTGATTACGCTGTGTTGTCGTTGTCATCAACATTAACTGACGGTGAAAAAGTTGTGCTGATCAATTATCTGCTTGGAAGTGTTAATCTCGATAAACGCGAATCAGCGGTAGTTGAGAAAAACTTAAGGGGCATGTTGAACTTATCGGGCGATAAACAACCTTCATATACTGAAAATGTTGCCAGATTGATTCTGGGCAATGAATTCGAGTCTAAATATATACTTGCGTTGAGCATTATTTCCATAATTAACCCTAAAATACAGCTAAACGACGCGCTCAAATCATCGTTGATCGAATCGGTAATCGCTACTAATGCCGCGTTGAAAAAACGTGATCCGAAAGGGTTTGGCGCGTGGTTCGGATTAATCAGGCGGGAAATCGCCAGCAACGGATCCGAATCAGCGTTTAACACTGCTGTGGCTAAGGTACTGGATTCCGTCTCAAAACAAGGTATACCAGCGCTGAAAAATTTATCCGCGACAGAAAATTTCGCGCTAATGGGGTATGCTCGCCTGAACACCGATGATATACGCGATTTGTGGACGGTATACGAAAAAGATGTTGCCGTAACACAAAACCTGGCGGATTTGGGAAACACGTTGGACAGGTTCCTCAACCTGATCCGCGCTCGGGAAAATTACCTGAAAACCAGCGGATCGGCTCTCCCTGAAGTTTCCATTGAGATGGCCGAACTGGGAGACCTTATCCAGAGAATTAATCAGGTTAAAGCTGATTCAACAGTTGAAGCCATAAATAAATTCAATTCCGCTAATACAGGCGGTATTTATTTTGACCTGTCGCGAAAACTGGTCGAAGACAACCCTGATGTGGTATATGAATATCTGTTGATGTTCTCGCGTCCCGCTCAGCTTGACGAAACAAAATATCCTGTTGCGGCAAAACTGAAACAAATTCTCAATGACTATCTTGATGTGAAAAATATGTGGAGTTCCGGCAATACGTCGCAAGCGGCCGCTCAAATGAAAATAGTTGCTCAGGATGCCGCAAAATATATAAGCGAAAACAATTTTTATATATTAAAACCCGCTGACGCACAAACTGTTAACGATGATTTATTCTATCTTGGTGAAGCGATCGCGGGAACACCGGTTGACGCCGATAAACTGTTCAGCGGATTCAATGCCATATTTATGGAATATCTCCACCGGATTCCCATTGAGCATGTTCCCGGCGCGTTGGGAGAGTTCGGTAATTACATAAACGGCAACATCCTTCCTCAACCTGGTATAACCGATCTTGTAATCTGTCTTAAAGGTGATGATTACACCATGACTGAGTTTGAGGTTGCCAGGCAGGATAAGCGCGATTTGTATAACGAATTAGGTATTACCGCAAACGGCAGTAAAATATACATTGATATAAACAGGTTTAAACCTCAAACCGGAGATTCATCGGAATTCTTCAAAAATGAGTTGATTAATGCTCTCTCTTCCCGGTATAACACCGTTGAAAAACATCTTGAAAAACTCCGTGAAGCAGGGTTGCCTGCGGATTCAAGGTTATTGCGGTTGAGCCCGGAATCATTCGTCAAAATGGAAGATATACTCGATCTGGGTGATGGCGTAACTGCCCAAGACGTTGTTCCCGGCGCCTCAGATATCGGCACAAGCATACCTGTGGCAATATCTCCGGGTAAATACGAGGATTTCGTCTCGAATCAGAAAAAGTTATTTGATTTGATTCAGTCATATGTAAACCAGGCATCTTTTTTCGTGAACAATTTATCAGATTATAAATCGGCTTTACTTCTTTTGGGTGAAGCGGGCAAACTGCTCGACCATCTGGCTTTGTTCTCACCTGTTTTAAAACGAAGTGTAGCTGAAATTATCGCAACGGATATTAACGAACTGAAAAACCGGCTTGAAGGAAAACCCGAAACTGCCGGTGAGACTGTTCTTATTTATCGGTCAGACAAAGATTTACGCGAGATTTACCCGCAGATTGCTGAGGACGAGGTTATATCCAGTATTTTGAAAGGCGCGTTCAGGGATTTATCAGAATCTGTAGGCGAAGAATATGCAGATATGGTTAAATCTCAATTCAGTATCGCTGTCGGGAACCGTCCGAAAGAAAATGTTCCTGAACGGATGGTATATATAAGCAGTGGAATTTATGATTTCCTCAAATACCTTTCCTCAAATGAAAAAACACGTACGGTGGCGTCAGCTCTTCTGGCACGCAGTATTTTCGAGGCGCATCAGAACCGTTATAATATTATGGCGAGCACTATTTTAGATCAGCTTGCCGAATCGGAAGATACTTTAAAGAAATATATTATGCCCGGACAAATTGCCTCGCAAACTCCCGGCCCTGATTTTACCGGCGATGTGATTATTCCTCTGGATATCCGGTTCAACAAGTTTGGCCAGCCATTCGCAGATTTCTCAGGCCCGCAAACCGTAACGCGGTTTAAAAACGGTGTGGCAGTTGAAGTGATCGACCGCACAGGACAAGGCGGCGGAATAGACTTTTTTACCGGCAGGCAACTTAAACAGATGCCGGGCGGATCCGAAGGCGAATTTGTGTTCTCGCTCGATCCGGAAAAAATGCTTGAGAACAACAAAATGTTTGTGCCTGTCCGCAATGATTCCGGCGATATTATGCGCATAGATATGTTATCTCCTCTGGAACAGTGGATCGGCGAGTTATCCGCTGAAAACTCGGTTTATTTTATCCGTAAAGACGGAGTTGCTCTCGCCCTTGTTAAATCCGGAGAAACAGACGATTTTATTTATCCTCTAACATCTTTAAAAAAAGCGATGGAGATCCTTAAAGTATCTAACTCAGATGATGTTATGGCTCAGCTTAAAAAAATCGCGCAAACACGGCGTGAAATTGTGCTGAAAATGGAAGAAACAGAAGAACCCGATCAGATGATACAGCCTGGAAAAACCCCGCGGTCGGGAGTAATGGGCGCGATAAAAGGTAAACACATACTCTTCGCGGGTATTGCTACGACTTTACTTGTCGCGGCTTTAACAGGATGCGGTTATGCCTCGGATGAGCAGAATAACCAATCCGGTCAGGATGATAGTCAAACTTCCATCAAAGGAGCCGATCAGAAGGATATTATTTCGCCCGATACGCAAGCCGTTCCCGATTCAGTCAAACATGTAACGCCCGGGCTTACGGATAACATTTCGCAGGAACGGTTGATTGCCGGTTTAACTTTATTGAACAATAACCGCCAGGTACTCCAGCAACAGTTATCGCAACTTGAGATTTCAGGCAAAGGCGAATCCGCACAGGCTAAGGAACTAAGGGTTCAGATTGAGAAAATAGATCGTGAAATCAATGCGTTAAACTCTCTGCCTGTAAAAGAAGTATCCAAATTAAAAGACGCGCACCAACTCGTTACCGTGCAGATTGACGGTCAACCGGATGTAAAACTACCCGCCGATCTTCATGCCCAACTGAAATCCATTCTAACTGATCAGGAATACATTCAGTTTCTTAAATCGTTATCGGATTTCAGCTCCGGCCAGCTCGTCGACAGGACAGGCGCCGACGCCACTGGGAACCCGCGATTCGACAAATTCGACGGGTTTGTCAGAAGTTACGCCGGAACTGACGCGCATCCGGATTACAAGTTTCTCGCAAAATACCACAGGGTTGTTCCTTACGATCAGTCCATAAGCGTTTACGCCGATCTCGCCAACGGAAATTACGCTACCGCTTACCGCAAAGTCGAGGCACTCATGCGCATAATGAAATACGAACAGGAACGCGGGCTCAAAGGGATAATCAAATTCGGCTACAATACTCAGGATGATCTTTTCGAATCAAACCTTGCGCCGATGGGTAACACGGCATGGGCGCTGAAAGCTATTTTGGCTTATGTGGATATATCCGGCGATAAATCGCCTCTGATCGGATGGAGAGGCAAACAGCTTAATACGGCAATGGAATTTGTTCTTGGACAGCAAGTTATGGATCAGAATGATCCGAGGTACGGGCTGTTCAGGGCAGGGTTCATGCTCAGGGAAAAAGACGGAAAAACCATCGAGGTACAGAACGAAACGGTTATTGTGGAACATCTTGCGGATATCCATGATTTGCTCAATCTCGCTTACCGCGCTTCAGGAAACCCTGTATTTAAAGAACGCAGGGAACTACTTGATAATATGGTTATTAAGAAACTCCTTGTCGATCTCGGCAACGAAAAAGGAGCGTATTTCAGGCCAAACATGAACGCCAACGGCACATACGGGCAGGGAATCGCCATCGACGATCTGTCGTGGGCGGGAAGTATGGTGCTCACTATGGATCATTTGCCGATGACACAAAGAATGGATATTGCCCGCAAACTGATCACTTATGTACATAATAATTTCGTGGTTGAACATAAGATAGCCGACATAAACAAACCTGTCCCGGCAAGCCCTGTGGTAATGACACCGCAATTTATAAAAGACAGAACCGCCAACCCGAAAGCCGATACTTATGTCGGCATAAAGTTTTTCGACGATGTTTTCGTAGACGATTTCATAGAAAAAATGAACTGGGACGACCCGAATATCATGTCTATTCAATTCGAGGCGACTTTAGGGTATGTTCACCTGCTCACTCAGATGGCGGCAGTAACAGATAACCCAGCCGAACGCGCTCAGTTAGCACAGGAAATAAGGTTTCTGATAGATAATATAAAACGGTTTCATTCGAAATTTTCCACTTCCGGAGGGTTATCTTACGCTACACGCAACCTGAACATGATCCAGACAACTCTGGAATCGATCATCGCTACTGAAACGATGCGGACATTGCATGGAATATGGTCTAACCCTAAACTCATGTGGTCGTTTATCGGTGTGTCGTCATCATCCTTGCAGGGAACAAGAAAAGCCGAGTTGCCAAAAAATTTTACACCGCTTATACCCGATCCGACTCAGGCACGCTCAATGTCGGATGCCTTGCCTCAGGCTGGAGGTACCGCTACTGGCGGAGCGAGCCAGATCGAACAGGCAAATACATTCGTATTCGACATGCAAACCGAACAGATAATTCATCCGCCTGAAAAATACGGTGTTTCCACAATAGGTGCGCCGGCAGACGCTTCCGTAGCACAGGTAATAAGGGATGATTTTCAGTGGATTACAAGTGCTGGAAAAGGACAATCGCCTTATGGTGATGTAAGTACCTGGACAGGAAAATTTTTTACGCCATCTACTCAATCCGTATCCGCGAAAGTGTTTTCCGGAGTTGATCTGGCATCACATGACCAGATTCCGGCAATCGTGGTTGACGGCAAACTGCAGGTTACCGGATTCGCAGTTATGCCTGCCGCCAAACTCGGCGATATTACCCGATTGAATGTCGGAGATAGATATGAGATAACCATAACCGATGATAACGTTATTTTGCAACATACATTCACCGCCGCCGAATACGAACGGTACGACGGGTTCTCGCAAACTTCCATGGATACAGCCAGAGATCAAAGCAAACCTGTCATAATACCGATAAAGGATCTGCCGCAATTAGCGGGATTACCGAAAAACACGGTACTTGATGGATATATCGATTCACAACGTAATAATCTGGTTATAGAAAAACCCGGTACAACCGAATCGTTTGATTTAAAAACAGTGTTCGGAGCAAAATTCTCCGTCGCGGAAGGTACAAGATTCACCCTAAAACCACAAAAAGACGGTACAGTAACGGTTGTGGAAAACACAAATATCACGGCAGTATTTCAGAACCCGTGGACTCCTAATATTTTACCTCAATATCTCGGCGACCTGATGCAGGGTCTTCGCGAAAAAGGAATAAGCAGTATTTACGTAAACACCGAACCTCTGGTTAAAACCAGAGAGATTCACGGCATGAATACCCGTAAATATTACCAGATGCTTATTGAGCTGGCTCGAAAAGAAGGAATCGAAATTTTCGCAGTTCAGGGTAAACCGAACTGGGTAACAAGAGACGGAGCAAGCACCGCTATTTTATATATGGACGAACTCGGAAGAAAACAACTCGATTTCGACGGGTATGTGATAGATATCAGGCCGGAATTGCTCCCACAATGGCGCGAAGGGGCCGAATCCGCAAGAAAAGAGTTTACCGCCACTTATACAAGGTTAACAAACGAACTGTCTGAAAAAATCCAGTATTATGCGGGCAACACTAAACCTGTTTTTTCGTCAGTCTCAAGAGAGGTACAGACACAGTCTGGATTCAGCATGCCGAAAACTACCGAGCAGATAATAACCGTCCGCGCAACTACCGCGATCGATGTTATGGAGCAGGTAAAAAGTTTCAATCCGCAAGGCCCGTTTCAGGTAATGGTAGACGCCGGGCTCGATGATGATCCGTCAAAAACGTTTGTTCTGAAAGAAAATCAGATGGCGGATGTACTTACTGAAATAACCAGATTGTTCAGGCTTGACGAAACGTTAGGTAAATGGTTCGGCGGATTTGTCATTAATCAGGATACCGGCGAAGACATCTTTAAAGTATTGAGTACAGGCACAGGAAGAGAAGCCGGCGACAGAATGAAAGACACCGTGTACCGCACCCCCGACGGAGTGATTCTTGTTACCAGTTCTCTTTATAATTTTCTGGTTACCGGAGCGACGGCCGACCAGCTTCCCCTGGGAGAAAAAGGCCCTACGGCTACGCAAAATCTGATTGATACCTTCCGAGCCCGACTTGAAGCGTTGTCAAGAGGTGTTTCCGGCGCGGGGAATATCGACCATATGGTCCGGTCTGTGTTGGAGACTATTGCTCGCGACAAAGCTACTATATTGTCTGACGCTCCGCCGTTGGGCGCGGAAATAGGAACCCTGGTTTCCACATTAAATATATTGTGGGGCGAACGGTATACCGATCTCGGACAAATAACCGATGTGGAAATTGTCGGTAAAGACAGGTCCGGCAATGTTATCGCAACATGGAAAAACCTCATCAATAGTCCGGTTCCGATTATTGTCGGAAAAGAAAGCAATATTGCTTTGCTCGAGGTCAGGGCGAAAGTTTTATCCAAAGCACAGCCCGGCCAGGTGTTCCCGGCTTATATCGGGTTCCTGACACATCATCCGGGAAGCGGAAGCATTGTATCGGAGGTTTCCTCAAACGAGTTCACGCTCAACCCGGGAGAAGAGTCAACCGTATCTTTCGATGTTGAAGTTACCCGCGAAGGGTTTACAGGATACAGCCTGATTCTGTTCAATGGCCAGAAATTCAGCGCCGCCACAAAAGTCGTGGATATGGTCGGAAGGTTCGGTCACAGGTTCGGGATTATCGCCGACTGGATGAACAATAACGCCGATAGTTTCCCAAAATATTACAGGGACAGAGTATCCGTAGATAAAGATTTAACCGTCAATCAGGCAGGATTACTCGCCGGATTGATTGATACCAGACTAGCAATCGACAATTTCGCGATTACCGATTTCACAAGAGAAAAAGGAGTCGAGGTAGCAAGATTTCTCGCTGAATCAGGTATCTCCGAATTCTCCATAAACGGCAACCGGCTTGTCGAGCTGGTAAACGCCAGTACCGATATAGAATCGGCAAAAAGAAATATAGCCGAGTTTCTGAACGAGTTGTCGGCAAGAAAAATAAATGTTGTAATTTTAGTCGGCAAACAATCATGGCTCACAGACGGCCCTGATTATACTCAGGTTCAAAAAGACCTGACCGATATTTTCCGTCTTAAACTCCCGTTTAACGGTGTTGCAATAAGTCTTGGCGATAAAATCACCGTCAATCACCCGCTTTTTAAAGAATTCAAACGGTTAGCAATAAGCGAAGGGTTCAGCCAGACGCTTATATTCGCCCGCACAGATATAAAAGTTGACGGCAAACCTCTGGAAACACTGAAAACTCCGGAAGAATTTTTAGCCGCTCTTAAAACAGGCAACACAAACCTCCAGATAGCCGTTGCGGATTTCGAAACTTTGCGCTCGATCCTCACAAGCAAAAAAATGAATTCAATATCCGACGCATCTATTGCCCAAAGGGCAAGAACAGTAACCGAAAACGATCTTGAGTCGTATATCAATAACGGGTACGCAAATTTATCACGAATAGAAAAATTAATGTTCGATTTCGCCGGAATAAAACGGTTACCGGAAATCCAGCTTGGCGAAGCCGGAGCTAATGTGAATTTCGTAAATCCACCGGAACAGTATGTACCTGTGGACGGTACACCGTATGTTGCTGTACAGATAGAAAACGTCGGCAGCGCGAAAATCGGAAACTTCACTGCTGTTATTGAGTTGTTCAACTTAATTAACCGCGAACATAAAACGGTTTCGTTCCCGGTTGTGTTAAAACAAGGTGAATCAAGGGTTATAAACATACCGCTTGAGAATATGGAACCCGGCCAGTGGAGATACGATGTAACGGTAGTACCGGATTATTATCAGCGCGACAAACTGTTTATTCACAGTATCCCGTTATCGATAGGAGGTACACAGGTTAAAGTTGGCCAGCTCAATTTTACCGCTTTTGAAGCCGGGCGAAAAGGAGATAAACCTGGTGAGAGAACCGTCAAAATCGAGGGAACGGAATTCCAGCTGATTGAAAAATACGGACGGTCCGGCAAACCGGCAGTCAGGTTTTACGATCAGGCTGGCAACCCTGAGATCATTACGCTCGACGATCCACAGAAAGGCGTTTATTACGCTCTCGGACCATCGAAATTCATGATCAACGTCAGCAAAACCATCTTTAATGACTGGGCGATCGAAATCGCCGGCGAGGAAGTAACCATAGCGCGTATACAAAACGGGCAGGAAGTACTCAATATCGGTGTTCCGCATAAATCGAAAATATTCGGATATATTCAGAAAGGTATTTCCGAAATTAAAGTCGCTGACGTCGATGTCAACGTACCTAAACAATATATACCTGACGTAAAATCAACCGTTGTTCCTATTGAGCTGGATAAGGAAATCATTGTCGGCAACTACAGGCTGGTATTCAAACCGACACCTATGGAAAGTGTTATTGATCTTATCATCACCGAACCGGATGGCAAAGTAACTAAAAAGAGCTTTTTTAAAGACAGTCCAATGCGAACCGTTGAACTCGGCGATTACCTCTTTATTTTCGGTAACGATTCCAGAAACAATACTGTCGGTGTTTTTTCAAAATTCGTAAAAGCCGAAATAGAGTTTACCTTGGAAAACAGCGGAACCGGCCCGCTTAAATACGAACCGGAAACAACGTTCTTCCACCCGTTGGTCGGTGAAGTCTCAATCGTAGCCAGAGAACAGTTCATGATCCAGCCCGGGCAAAAACAAACGGTTAAAGTTACGTTCCCGGTACCTGTAGATATACTTGCCGTGGAAAAAAATGAGATGTCTCAGGTTGTAACCGATTTTAGAAAACTGCACGATCAGTATATGGGGTTCATATCCAAATCAAGAACCAAACTCGAAACGGGCGAAATTCATCCTGATGTATACCCTGGTCTGATGAAAAAATTGCAGGATGAACAAAAACCTGTTCTCATTGAACTGCTCAACTCAAGCGTGCGAATCGCTCAGGCTGTCCATGACAAGAACCTGCTTCAGGAAGCGTTTTTAGCCGACCGGATAAACCTGACAGGGCGGATTCAGGAAATAATGTTGATCGCGGATCAACTTAAGTCAGCACGGGGCGCGGATTATGAAAATACGTTATCCAGAGCTCTGGAAGCGGTTACCGCCCTTAACGGCAATCTGGGAAGCCTTGCCAATCAGGAAATGGGATACCGGTTATCGATTCATGACCTGTCGAACCTTCTTGGCGAACTGGTTTATTACAGAGGCGCCGGAGGAAGTTTGGGCGAACCGGTTGTAAGAGACGTTGTTGTGGATCCGGTACTGAACAAAACCATGCCACAGCACGTAAGGCGAATCGGGAAATCCGAACCGTTTATTATACCGGGAATTTTTTCCGAAAACGATATGTTCCAGCGGGTAAGCGATCTGGAAACAGCAGAACTCGATTATATTGCGTCTCTTGAACAATACCATATCCTTTTAAGAGATATAAACCGCGCTAAGTTTTTCGATATACCTTCAGCCGCACTGGCATCAAATGTCGCCGCCGAAAATTACCGCAATGCCGAACGCGATCTCGCTATCGCTCAAAATGTGCGTATACTTGAACTGTACGCGTCATCAATAAATATGCTCAAAAACATAACGCCGGATACCGCCATCCAACCCGCAACCGATGTTATGGTAATTATTCAGAAAGAAATAAACGATGTTGCGCAAGTCGCCATAGAAGACCTTTATTTTAAAAACATAGGTAAAAAATTCGAAGGTTACGATCCCGCAAAAAGAATGCGCACAACATTTCCGGTGGATAACAATCAATTGACAGAGTTGTTTAAAGCTATTCAGGACGCAAAGAGTATAGAAGAGGTTAGCGCCGCTATTGATACCCATCTCGCTTCGGTCGACCAGAATACCCGCGACAAACTGAAAGAAAAAGCCAAAAAAGTTGTGGCGAGTTATAAACAATCCAAAGAACGAACAATGGCTACAATGATAGTCATACTCGATGAACTCGGGATTGATGACAGTTTCGCGCTGGAATCAATCGAGCGTAATATCAACTGGTATGAGAAACAAGGAGGTATACGGGCTCCACAAAAGATAATCGCTTTCAAATTGATGCGGGAATTCATACACGCCAAAAATATAGCAGAAACTTCGTTTGTAACCTCAAGAGCCAACCCGGGAGATCTGGATAAAGTTAAAACTCATTTCGCTAACGCATTAGGATATTATTTCCAGCTTATCGGTGTATCCAAAGAATTCAAACCGGTAGAAAGCCTTGACCAGGCGCTGAAAATGATCGGTTCCTCGTCGTTACCCGCCAGGGATAGACAAATTGCCACAGGCGTAATTAAACAGATCCAGGCTGAATTCAAGCTGTTTGAAGATAATTTGCCGAAACTTCAGCAAAGCAGGGATACCGCTATGCGATTCGCAAAAACCCAGGAACGAATCACCGATAACGCCGAAGCGCTTTTAGAAAGGCTTACCCAGACAGAACCGAAACATTCCGATACAATAAAAAGCCTGCAAAAAGAGGCCGATAGAAAATTCGAAAGAGTTCAGGCGGTAGTAAAAACCATGCCTGCTACTGACGCGGTAAAATATCTACAAAAAACCGAATCATTTTATCTGGCTTTATTGGGAGAACTCGTTCAGGAACAGCAAATTAACTTAGGTTACAGACAGGATGCTGAAACTCAGCTCAAACAGCTACAGGCTCAAATAGAACTGTTGACAAAACAATATATGGCTGAAAAAATGGTATCCAAACAGGAAGAAATCGCCCATCAGGTGAGAAGCCTCAGAGAAAAATCTTTTAAACTGAAAGCAGATTCGGGTTATTATGAGGCGTATTCCGCAAGCCTTACCGAACAAATAAAAAGAATTCAGGATATCCTATCTCAAACTCATGCCGCGATAATCGATCTGGGCGGTGAAGTTGATAGCAAAGCAATTAATCCAATTCTGGAAAGTATCCGTGCGACAGTTGACGAGCAAACCTCGGCGTATCAGGAAATAGCGGCGTTCAAGAAAATCCTGGACCAGAAAGAAGCCGAACTCAGTAAACAGCTGAAAGAAATACTTGCTCCGAATTCGTATCCGTTCAATACACAGGAAGCATTGACTGATCAAACAGATATCATAGAGGCATACAGGGCAGTATTGTTAAGATATGCCGATGTTTACGACGAACACGTTAACGATCTTTCAAAGAAAGTATTCGGAAAAGATTCCGATCTGCGGTTGCAAAGATCCGAGCTGAGCCAACTGTTAGCGGATATGCCTGAGTTCAGACAAGCGATGTCTATTCCAGAAGGTTCGAAAATAGAAATATCCGCGCCGTTGACCGCCCAGCAGGAAACAGCGATAGTAACTGAAGCGATGACACAATTGCGAGGCGCGATAAAATCGGCAAAAACCGTAAAAGAACTTCAGGACGCTTTATTGAAACTTGAGAATCAGTTCAAACTTCTTCATAACTCAGTCAGATCAAAGGGAGACAGTACATTTTCATATAAAGGTACCGGATTTAATCAGCCGTTTTATTTTGAGATAAATGTTGTTCCGCCAGCAGAAACGGGAGTAAAACCTTATAAACTCGGGTTCACGGCTACTTTCTTTGAATTTAAAGATAAAACACCTTATATAACATTGTCTTATCAATACAAAGACGCGAAAGGGGCGAAAAAGGAATACCGGACATCTATACCAGCTTCAGACGCGATTTACAAAAAAGCCGATGCGCTAATCAGTAGCGGTAGAGATTACAGCCACTATACTTACTATTATTCTATATGGGATATCCAGTTCCAGGAAGATTTCGATGACCTGTCATTGCTCAAACAGGGGTTCGGATTGGTTTCCCAGCGTGATAAACAGATTGAACCAATTGTTATAAAAGTACCTGTGCCGATCACAATTTTTGTAAACGGCGCGAGAAAAGATATTCAGCCGGGCGAATACCGTATTTCAGGAGATTTGTTTAGCGCGCAGAAAGAAATAAGAGCTATTCAGCGAGCCATAGAAGTAGCGGTAAGAAATATGGGTGTGAGAAGCCAGGCGATTACAAACAGTATCGCGGAACTCGAAAAAGTATACGGTGCTATAAAAGTATTGCCAAAAGGCGAATCGTTTGTGTTCAAACCATTGGCGGATCAGCGGGATTCCATACCTGTGGTCGAGAACGCCAGAAACAACGCTATGGTTGCCCAGAGTTTGATGGAGCGGGCGAAAACAGCGGTCGAAGTCGCCAGAGTCGGGCTTCTTGACGCTGAAATCGGAGTTCAACAAGCTGAAACCGATCTGCAAACCGCTAAAACCGCTCTGTCCGAATCACGGGTTGACGCTCAGCAAGCAAGAGCGAAAATCGAAAGAGAACTCGCTTCGATGATATCCATGATAACCGATTCGGAAATATCCAAATATGTTCTCAAGAAAGCTCAGGAAGACGCTTTAAGGATAACCCTGCCGTTCGATGTGAACAATGCCAGACACAAGCAAATATTAACTGAATTGGAATCAATTGCCGATCAACTGGAAAAAGGAACACCGAAAGAATCCCTCAAACGTGTTTATAAAATAAACGATGTAATCGGGAACTTCTATATCGGTTACGATCAGCCGACAGCTAATCAGGCTCTAAACGGTCTTACAGGCAAGAAAATATCTCTATACTCGAGCATGTTCACCATCGACTGGAATCCGGCTGAACCAAACAGGTTCAATATTGAGATGTCCCCTAAATTCGGTGACGATTTAAGTTATACTCCGGAAAGGTTTCATCAGCAGAAACGTTTATTTCTGGAACTGCTTAATAAATACGCAACCAATGACCAGATAGTTATTCTCGCAAATAAAGTCGATCAGGTCGGCAACGCCGTTATGGAATACCGGAGTGCGGTAAGCTGGGCGCAATATCTGGAAGAAGTGGTCAATACTTCTCAATCAAATCTTCGCCAATCTGAATTAAACCTGATCCGGGCAAAAGAATTCCTGGAAAAACAAAAGTATGAGTTCGAACGGGCGAAAACTAATCTGCAACAGAAAATGGACGGGTACCAGCAGGCTGAAGAACAGTTCGCTCAGGCAAAAGCCGAAGCGGAAGACCCGATTACGCCCGAAGAAGCGCAAGGCGCGTTTAAAGCGCAGAAAAAACCTTCTGTTGCTGTACCTGAAGGCGACTCAACAGACAGGACCGATCTGCTTAAAGGCGAAAATATACGAGAAAGCAACACAGCGATGAACCAGAGATTGTTCTCTAAAGTTCTCGCGAGAATTTTTTACGGTATTATCGGTTCAATACTTGTTTTATTTAATATAGACAGTGTCAGGCGAATTATCAATAGAAGCAGAATTCAGCAGGAAAAAGATCTGTTGAGGAAATCTCAAGCCGCTCGGCCCGCGGGATTACTCTCTTCGCTGGTTCAATATTTCCCATTCAGGTCAGTGACGATATCCGAAATAATACCTTTCAGCGGCAGACGAGTAATCAACCTTGCCGTACACAAACAACAGTTCCAGCGGATAGCCCGGCTAATGCAACGATGGGGTGTGGATACTTTCGCTGTGGTATCCGATCAGTTCAAACAGGACGCGAAATTCATTGAGCCGGAAACAATGACATACAAATCTCTATTTACAAGCGAGAAAATAAAGAATCTGCCCCCGCTGGATAAACGGATTTATCAATTCAGACTGCTCGCAAGGCTCATAAGAGGGTCGGTTGACGACTTGATAACAAGCGGCAAATTCAGAATAGCGTGGCTTGCCGCGTCAGTGATTTTGGGATCGGCGGTATTCCCGTTCTTAGGGTTTCCGAGCCTTCCTTTCACATGGCTTAACAATATTCCGCTGTTGTGGGGAGGAACATCGTTCTTTAATCCCGCGCTGTTCTTTAATCCGGTGGTATATTTGCCATGGTTCTTCTGGACACCGGTATTGTTCATAATGCCGAAATTATTGTATAATTCAGCTGTTATGGTTCCTGTTGTGCTGAATATCCTTAAACTCGGCGTTTTTATCGCTTTCGGAGTATTCAAATACCTGTTTGCCAAATCAATGTATGTGGTTCTGCTTCCTTTCCTGCCTTTGTGGAACGGATTAAATATGTTTGTGGAAAAAAGGTTCAATAAAAAATTGATCTCTCCTGCAGACGCTACCGATATACCCAATAAAGTTGTATCCTGGGCAGGCAAAAACCTCAACCGGATCAAACCGTTTAAAAGAAAAGAAACTCCATCCGGTCCTGATTATTCAAAAGAATTTTCACAACAGGTAATAGAAAAAGCAAGAGAATGGGCAATAGAAAACGGGCTCGGACAGCTTGAACAGATGAAAAAAGATCAGGCTCAGGCTCTTATCAACAGTTTTATTATTGAGCAGACCATAAAGAATACAAAACATATCCTGCTTCAGGACGAAGGAAACACACTGCGCGTTAATGTCGCCGGCGAAATCGACGACCTTTATTTGTCTCCAGGTATGTTCGCTTCGATGCCAGCTATTTATGTTCCGTTCTTTTTACCTGTAAAGCAGAATTTTGATAAATGGTTCTGGGGAATTATGATACAGAACTTTACCCAATCGCTCCAGTATGCCGCGTCAATGGGTACCCGGGCGATGCGCGGAGCGGAACGAGGCGCGATATCCAAACACAGGATTTTCTCCCATATCATATCCAAATCGGAACTCGGCATTCATTCGTTCCTGTTTATGGTTCAGCCGCGCTGGCTGGTAGGGCATTTGCATGTGGTTCGCGAAGAACTTCTCGGAAGCAGGATTGTATTTGATCTTCAGTTTACCGACGCTCAGGACCTGAAAACAAAAACCGCTCCCGAAGGTGTGCGAGAATGGAAAAATGTTGAGGATTATATCAGATACCTTACCGATAGGGATGCCCGCATACCTGATCTTGACGCAAGGACCTTGGAAAACATTTTCTCCGGAAAATGCGATATTCAGGTGAATTTACCTCAGGATATGCCTGAAGAGGAACGCAAAGCCATTACTGATGATATCAATTTAAAATTCAAACAGTTAACGCAAATTGCCGCGGGTTATTACCGCACATATCCCGACGAGTACAACCCGTTTTACGGGCCTGGAGAGAACGTAACGTTCCGCAATCATTTCCCTGAAGTGAACAAACTCGATAAAAACGACAAATTTGGGCTCGGTACATATTCGCCTACCGAAGGGGTATTTTATGTGCGTGCTAACATGACTGGCGGATACAATTACGCTCCTGGTGGAGTGAATATTTCCGGAACAGACGGCAATTTGTCGTTTGAACCGACAGGAGAAGTTGCAAGAGTCGATTACCAACAGAAAGAAGGCGGCAAAGGCGATAAGGTTTCCGGTTCGAAAGCGGCTAACCTGAACGCCATTCTGCTTGTTATCCAGGGACAAACATATTTATCGCGCAAGATAATAGAAAAACCGGACGGATCAAAAGAACTTGAAGTGAAGTTTAAAGACGCCAACGATGAATTTATGCCTCAAGTCGCCCGCGCGAAAGAGGAAAACGAAAAAGATAACGCCCGCAGGGATAATTTGTTCCGCAAAAACTGGTGGAATACCGCCAAGAAAACTTTCGCCACTATTTTCGATAAATCAACGAAATCTTACGTGTCTGTAAATCTTGGTACCAGAATTGGATTTGAACCATTTGCCGGGCTGAGTGGTATTATTGCAAAATGGAAAACACTCACACTCGGTGCGGTCATAGGTGTTATACCGGTATCACTCTACGGAATGTTACAGGATCCGATAAATGCTTCTATGCAAGCGTATTATGATCCAAATCTTGTTAAGAAAGCGGCTGATTACGATATTTACGTTAATAATCAGAGATTCAAAATTCTTAGCGGCGAACTTGGAAATAATGTGTCTCTTGAGAACAAAACCGTTAAACTTGACGGGTTCGAATACACGTTCCCCGATCAATCACAATTAAATACACCACAAAACAAACTCGAGTTCGCGAAAAAACTATGGGAATTGAGCAGTATGGTTGGAATCCATATTCCTGAATCGTTATATACGGCTAACGCGGGAATTCTGTACGATTCGTTTTTGTCAATAAGCGATTTCCTTATGGCTGTTGAATTACAGCGCTTCGCGGATAGAAGATCGCAAATTGCCGGCACAATAAATTCATGGGATAAAGGGTTGGCTGAATACGGCGCCGCCATGGCCAACGTTCAGGATTACCTGATGAGGCTATCGGCTGTTTTCGCCAAAGACAGTACCGAGATGAAATCTTTTGAACTTCTCGCTCGCTATTTTGGCAATAATGATGCAAAAATAACTGTTCAAATTACGGATAATCAAGGCAATGTATCTGCAAGAGAATATGATTCGAATACCGTTTATAAAATCGGTGTTTACAACAGGGTTTCACAACGCTATAGCGCCGCTTACAGCTATATCGCCGGGTTAACCTATCATGGTTCACATGACGATAACGTGCACAGATCCGGATCCATAGAAACACAATTGGGCGACAGAAACCGCGAAAATATAAAACGGTTGGGCATCGAACGCAACGAACTCCAGTTTACCCGTTCCTGGACATGGATTTCCCCAAAAGGACCGGTAAACATTTACCATATGCAGTCTATGGCAAAACGTATCCGAAACGGTGAACTGAACCAGCAGGCGGCGGCGTTCTTGAAAGATTTAGTATCGGCCGCCGATATGAACGGAACACCTATCGACAGGATAATTATCCATGACGGAAACGGCAATGCGCCGTCGCAAGACCATAAAGATTGGAAAATAATTATAGTCAGCGATTCGCAATCCGCCCTGAATTCTACCGCTCAAGCTATGAAACTCATAAACAAAACGCTCGCCAAACCGTCTTTTGCCGGTTTAAAGTTTGAGAATAACCAGATCGAAGTCATCCACAGAGATGCGTTCAATACGCTGGAAAAATTCAGGGTATTCACAAATACCGGTTACGATCTTGAGAATTTCGATCAGAAACTTGATCAAGCGGGAAAAACAATCGCGAAATGGGCCGGCGAATGGATAATGAGCTGGAAAGTTCTTCTCGGGATTATCCCGGCTGACCTGTCGCTTAATATGCTGAAAAATATAGCGAAGAAAAAAGATTCCCCTTATATCCAGGAACGAATAAAAAATATTGAGCGGATCCTCGAACGGAGAACCAATGTCAGGTCGTTTGTCCGCAATTTGTTTACCATAAAAGAAACCAATGTATTCGATAAAATAATCACTTTGCCGATAGCGTTTGCGATTAACCACAGTATCCTTCTATCACTACTGGCGGTTCTGACTATGGGTACGGCGCCGGTATTGATTCTCGCTTCAACCATAGCGTATCCGTTTGTGACATCCGGGCTCGGCATTTTCTCGACAATCTGGCTTGGAACTCTCTCCGGAGTAATTACCGCGGGGTTGCCATTATCAATAATGGCGAGTTTCTTAAATTACAGGAACACAATACAATTATATTCCGAACTGAACAAAGCGAAGAAATTTTTGGAAAACGGCGAGTTTAGCGCTCTGCCTTTTAAAGATAAACTCGATTTGCCGACTTTTTATGACGATAATGGCAACATCAACCAACCTGCTACCAACGCAAACAACAAAATTATCGATCGGCTTCTTGGTATAGCCGATTTCACATCCAACGATACCGCGCCGCTCAGATCCATCATTTACGCTTACCGGGCAAAAACCAATTTGATTCGGCAATCGTACAACGATGCCTTAACGGAATCCGATAAAGTCAGGTCAGCGTTAGCAAACGGTATTGTGATAGAACCTTCTACCGTCGAGGAAGAATACCTGGCGCAAAGCGTGCCTGACGTAAACGGGTACGAACAATCGTTCCAGGAATTCAACTATAACCAGACGGCTATCGAACCCGCAATCGAAGATGTATCCGATGAACTGGCAAGGCGCGGGCAGTTGTTGCTCGATAACCTGCGCAGAGCCGCCAGCGAAAAACCAGAAGAACTTCTCAAATCGGTAAACGATTTCATCGCCAAAAGAAAGAGAACAGAAGCTCCATTCGGCAACGAGAATTTGTATACAACTGCCACCATGGACGATATAAAAGCCCTTGCGGTATTGAGCAGAGACTTGAAAAGCACAGGATACCTTGACGTATCCACAAAATCAAACCGCAAAGATGTGGCGATACTCGCCAAGATATTCGGGTTAAGTTATCAGGACGCTATAGACGCTCTGAGTTCATACTGGAGCGAAGAACACTGGCCTGTGGCTGTGGGAATTCCATTTATGCCCGGTACAACCAAAGGCAGGTTGCGCGTAACCGATCGCGGCGGCGAAATAGAGGATGCCAGGCCCATCCCCGTTATAGCCGCGATGATGACGTTTGCCGAAGCGCCATGGCTTGCGGGTTTATCCGCTTTCAACGTGCTCGACACCGAAGCGGACGATCCGGCTTTCGCTCTGGCTGAAGATACCAAATTCGGTATCATGGGTGTTTTCAACCCGCCGTTGTATCCTAATACACCCGCGATATCCATTCACATTAAAAATTATGTGGAAAGCCAGTACGAAAGAAGGCTTTTGGGTGAAATGAGCTATAAAAACGCCGCACAGGTTGGAAAAGGGTTGAGCGTACTTTATGGAATAAACACTTTGCTGGCGCATCCGGTATTTACTTACGGCGCAGAACAGGCTGTACAAAACGATTGGCGAGGGTTGTTGAACACAGTTTTCAACACAAAAGCCATGAAACGCGATGAAATCGCCTATGAAGGAGCCGGAAGAGGGTCAGGCTGGCTAAACTATATCATTTTCGGGTACACATTATACGGGCATCTCGGTAAACGGGTCGGTGCGTTTCCTCCGGGTATGGCTCAGGCGGTAAGGCAGATCCAGTATATCCACAAGCTGGATGAGGAACTTAACGGCAACCTGATGAAAGTAATCAGGTACCTGCAGATAATGAGCCCGTCAAAAATCCTCAACGGGTTAACGGGAGTTGATTTCCGGTTGGCGGTATCTATCGCTTACGGATTGGAGAAAATCAAGGTTGAGGGTAAAACCACAGGCCGGATTCTCGATGAGATTATCGAAATGGCTCTGCGCGATATTATCCAGCCGATGAGTCCGAAAGACAGGCTGAAAGCTTACGAAGCGTTTCAGGCGGGAAATGAGCTGTTCGGGCATAATATTCCTTTCCCTTCGGATATGTTGCCGGAAAAAGTAGATGATATTAAGACGGATATACCATCAATTGATACACCTGTTGCGCTGTCCGCTGAGGAACAAGAAATAATAAACGACCTGATCGTACACGGGTTTCGCCAGAATGATCTTGACTCCATTATGGAAACCATAAAAAACCTTCAGCCCGATGTTCGGTTGACGGCGTTAAAAAATATAAGAACGGTCTACGAAGTTCCTGCAACTCAACTTAAACAGGCACGTGATATTTTATGGCAGTTCCGGTTCAATAAAGCCATACCTACAAACATAACACGCAAACCGGCAATAATAGGGATATTAAGCAAGATATTCAATGTTACCATGGTTGCCGCTTCAGCCGCTCTGATGGGATGGTGGGCAATCGTAATACCGATACTCCTTATGATAAGCGAATCGATGGGTATATATAAAGGTTCTGCCACGAAACATTATTTAAGATATTTTATGGGCGGTATCGGCGCTTACCTGACATTCATGATTGTCGGCGGATCAGCGGTTTTATCGCCGTTATATCTTGGACTACTGTTCCTGTATGTAACCGGAGCGGAACGCGGAGCATATTTCGTGCTGTACCTTATAGACCGTATACCGGTTTATATAATGAATTTGCGTACCGAAAATTACAATAAACTGTCTATCAATGACAAAATGGCGTCGCTAGCGGATCAGAATACATTCTCCGACGAATTCAGGATTTCCATTATAAAAGATGTTGTCTCTTCAATCGGAAGCCAGACGCATCTTGTGGAGGAATACGATAAAGTATTCAACCAGAGGTTTATTCTCACTACTCTTGAAAGAACATATCTTGAACGCTTAAAACCTTATTACCGTGAAATTTATGGTGACAACGCAATGCAGGTTGAAACCGATGTCAACCGGGCATTATCCAAATTCGCTGTTGATCAGAGGTTACGAATTGTTAAGAAAATTTATGAACGGTTAGGTGAATCGTTCACTCCTTTTGAAATTGCCAGACATATCGTTACATCCTCCAAAACCGGCGATAAAATGAAATACGGTTCGAGTTTGAGTTCCATTCGCAATTATTTTACAAATAAAGGGAGAGAAAGGTTTTTCGGTGCTGTGGCTACTGCTCTGGTTGTCGGGACGAACCTGATCCTGTTCGGGTTACCCGCATCAACCATGGGTATTCTGGGGATGGCTTCCGCAGTTGGGATTTTATTCTTCCTCGGTACACGCAGTTTTGAACAGACAACAGGCGCTATCGCCGGAACGTTATTGCCTGCAATGCATATGGCGATTTGGGGATTATCCGCGTCGTTTATGCCTCTGGTTGTTATTTTAACCGAAATTTTAGCCGGGTATATGGCAGGCTCAACTCTTGGCCTCATACTTAAGAACTCCGTTGAACTCGGATACAACCTGATTGTTCAGCCTCTTATACTTAATCCGTCTACCGTTTCACAAAGAGTAAATGAAATACTGGCGAAAAACAAAAGACTCCAACACAGGTTGCTGGTTGCCTCAATTGTTCCTCTGATTGACGAAGTCGATTCTGATCTGGAATTCAAAGATAAATTCGACAAATTGTATCTTGATACTATAGAAACCGTAAGAAATGGAGATACAGAAGGATTAGCCGGAACTGATACAGGTATAACCGGACCACAAAATATTCCGCCTGACAGTAACGGATCTGTCGTGCCTGTTTCACCCGCGCCGAAACCCGATTTGCCTGGAGCGTCAACATTAACGGTTTCAATGGATTCACCTTCACAACCCGGTAAAAATTTTACGCGCGGTGTATGGAACCCGCATAACGAGTATTCGGATAATCTCCGCAAACTGAACGATGAAATTTCCGCAGGAAACGTTGCCCCGGTTACGGTTATCGGCAACATCAACGGTAACGCCGATGTTTTGCAGGCGTCTATAACTGATAGTGTCAACAATGGAATCCGCAAGATCGTTGTTTCGGGCAATTTGTTCGGCGATAACATCGATTCAAATATCGCCGTTATCGAGTTTCTCAACGGGATTAATCTAAGCAATAACAAAGCAATATTTACCACACAAACAGGCGAGAGGGTCGAGGTTGAACTCAATATTCTTATTAACCGGAACAATATAAATTTTGTGAACGCATTATCGCCTGAAATGAGCATTTCTTTCATTCAATGGCTTGCCGCAGACGGGATCCGTGCCCTGACACCGTTAGAAAAAGATGTTCCGTTATCCGATTTATTTGAAATCGATAATTTTACATTGAAAGAACTTGGCGATTACCTGAACGGTGCCCTGACTATTTCCCAAAAAACCGGCGCTGATATCAATCAGCTCATCAGCCAGATACAAAATGGGTTGGGCAACCTTCACGAATGGTTGTCCGCAAATCCGAAACTTGCTTTAACCAAAGATTGGATCGCGCGCAACATGAACCTCGCGGTTATGGATACCGATGACGGCGCTTTGTATTTACCTGCCGGGTTGCCTGTCGGAGATAATCAGAAAATTGAATTCGTGTATAAAGGCAAAACCGGTATCGAGGCTCTGAATTCACTCAATTCCGATTTGCGTTCCGCTTTGAACACAGGATTGTTTGAGCCGGATCTGATTGCGGCTATCGATACTTTATTCAACCAGTCCGGTATAGCTGTGGATTTATGGAATACACCAATAAATGGTTTGAGTTCAAAGAATTTGCTCGGCGTCTATGACGGTGCGTTGGAATACCTCAATGTAAACCGAATAGTTACTCCAAACACTACCGATCAGGATCTTGATGCCGGATCGATTAAAGGCGATATACAGCGAAGGGTGTCGGTTGCGGCAAATGCGGTTGACCAATCCGCACAGCCAGCGGTAACTCATTCCGATAAAAGTGTTTTTGATATAGCTATTGGCGAAATGTATGATCCGGATAACATTTTTGCGGAGTTTGCTCCCGATAACGCCGAATCGCTTATCGCGTATCTGAACAAATACGTATCCGGTAAAACAAAACTTCCGTCGATTAAGGCAATAGAGTCGAATCCATATTTGATGGAGATACCGAGGATTTCGCAGGGGGCAAGCATAACGGCCCAGAAAGTTATTGAGCTGGCAACCGAATCAAAAATGACGGTTACACAGACAGTAAACCTTATTAAAGTTCTGGAAGAATCAAAATATATTGTGTCACCATATGGCGACAGAGATGTAATTATTCTTGATTTCGATACGTTTCAGTTGACATCGAAATACAATCAGGGTAACCAGACGCAGAAACGTGTTATTGAGGAATACATCGATTCTCTGCAGAAAAAGTACAGCGATGCAGGCAGAACAGCTGAAATCGCCGTATTTTCCGATAAACTCGATACCCATGAGATCACCCGCATATTGGGAACCGGAATAAGCGGAAAAATAAAACTGTTTTTTGGAAATGAAATCATGGGATCGATTCCGGCAGTTGGACCGAATGAAAAATATACTCGTTTTATTCTTGAGCGGATCACAAACCAGAATATCAACAGGCTGAATATAAAGGTGTTCTCGAATAGGGCTGAAGTAATGGATGCGGCATCGGATTTCGGCGTAATCACTGCCGATAGAAAAATAAATATTCTCGATGCACTTCGCGTTTTCGCGAACCTCCATCCGGGCATTTCTGCGCAAACCCTATATCCGGTATCGGCAGATACAGCAGTACGAAACGCTCTTAATACAGGTGATTATCTCATGCTTGGCGGGAAAGAGATAACTCCTAATAACGGTTCAATGTTCATACAGAAAAAATCGCGGTTTAACGCGTTTATCGAGAGTTCAGTCTGATGTTGTTTACAGTATACCTGAATTTCGGCTTTTTTAAGATTCGTTAAATATAATGAAAACGCTGAAATAGTTTTAACACAATGATTTCATTTATTTTGTGATTTCAGGAAAATTCTTTTTCATCAGATTTTATAGAAACTATTACAGTTTTATTTTATGGCAAAAATATTAAATGCTGATGGGTCTTTATCGTTAGTCATTTCGAGTTTTCGTATCAGATACGAAAATACCCTGTGAAATTTTGTTTTCATTTTAACAAAATTAAGCACACACACACAAACACTTTCAATAGGGCCTCTTATTGGGCAAAACTCAAGGTATGAAAAATCTTTAAACAAATACCTGACACCATCTTTAGAAAACCTGTAAAAATCGAGCATTTGGTCTTTGTAACCGTGATACTGCCACAACCATGGCAAAAAAGTTATTATCTTTCCCCCCGGTTTTAATACTCTGTGTAGTTCTGATACTGCTTTAAAGGGGTTATATACGTGTTCTAATATTGCGTAGCAGATTATGCCGTCTATGCTGTTATCATCAATCATGTGAAGGTCGCAAATATCTGCGATCAAATCGATATGCGTTTTCTCTACTATATCTATAGATATTATTTGCTTGTCTTTTATCTCATCAGCAAAAAGACCAACAATAGGCATGGTTTTGTCACCGAAATATAATATTTTGTTGCAGGTCTTAAATACCTCACCATACTTTTGTATTTTAAATATGTCGCAATACGGCAATTTGGATATGTTTTTCTCCCAGCTGGTTGATAATATATAATCTTTTGTTGTATCTAAGGTTTTGTTTAAAAAAGTATCATTTTCAGGTAAATTAACGTCTTGTTTTTCAATTTTAGGATACCTGAAAAACAACTCGCCGTTTGAAATAATTTTTTCATTTTTGCATTGCGATACATTAATTATTTCTTCTATATTTTTATAAGGTTCTATATCAACAAGGTTATTGAATATAAAAAATATATAATCAAAACGAATAAGATTAATTCTGTGAATTAGCAGTTTCATTTTTTTAGCGCAAAAACTATCTGTTTTTGAGTATCTATATATTTTTCTAACCCCTTTTAGAGCATTTATTTCCTCATAATTTTTTTTATGGCACAAAACGGATAATTTTATATCGGGATATGTATTGACAAGACACTTTATAACCATATCCGTCTTCTGTTTATTACCTGATCGGACAATAAGCGTTTTTTTGTTATTTAAATCAATATTTCGTATATCTATAGCATTTCCTAAAAAATAATCTTCTTTGTTTTGTCTGGTATTTGGATAATCAAAACTAAATTGATCTGATAAGAGATACCCATACAACCTTTCATACTCAAAAGCCACATGCATGCTGTCTGCGTTATCTTTCACAATCTGCCTGCTTTTTTGCCCAAAAGATAAACGTAAATGTTCGTTGTCGATTAAAGTTTTTAAACCGCTCAAATAAGCATCCATGTCGTCCAATTCCACTGTAAAACAGTTGGTTTTGTTTTCGATAAGGCTATTTTGCTGTTTCTCAGCGCGTTTTCTTACGGTTATAAATGGTAATGCATAAGCCATTGCCTCAATCAACATATAGTTATATTCTTTTTCATTTTTATATATGATGTTTCCATAAGGATCGAAATATGTTCCGGGTTTAATTATCGCAATATCTATATTGCTTGAAAAACAGCATAAATCGGCAGGGTCTTTTATAAAAAAAATGTCAGTTGATAAGTTCTCATACATTTGCTCAAATTTTAAGTTGTCTTTATCGGTATAAATAAAAAACTTAATATGAGGATACGTCGTTGATAACGATTTAAAAACTTCTATCAGTTTATCGAAATAGGTCAATCTTGATATTTTACCGCTAAATCCGATAACAATCTCAGATGGCGCGATACCTAACTTTTCCCTTATTGATGAATCCTTTGTATCAGGACTATGATTTATCAGATCTATACCATCTTTTAAAACAAATACATATTTATGGGGATACTTGGCTTTTATTTTTTCTAAAACAGACTCTTTATGCGCACAAATGCAATCTACCGGGTAAGTGAATGTATCATTTTGATAATAATCATTGCACATATGCTGTATTATCCGCTTAACATTTGCTTTATCAACTAAATATGTAAGTTTGTCCTCTGTGTATGTATGGGCAATCTCTATATTATTATCTATAAGATAACGGATTAAAGTAGCTTCATCGCTTATTGTAAGGTAACTATTCCCTGATTTATTCTGAGAAGAAACAGCGGTATTGGAATAGTATACATAATGAACATCATATACTGTCCTGTTAAGTTTATCGGCTACAGGATAAAATATCTTTTTAAGATAAAAATCAGGTTCAAGCGATGTAATAAAAACAATACCTATTTTATTTTTCAAATAAATAAATCCTTCCAAATATTTATACTATTAAACTTTCCTGCCCATTATTTTTAGATACTGTATATACTAATGTCAAAATATTTAATAAGAGACTTATACATAACTTGTCATTTTCAAAGAATCCGTACTATTTAGGATTTATAGAAAAAATTAATGAAAATATATTGTCTAAATTTACAAATAACCCATTTTATAAAGTATTTGGGATATTGTCAAATGTTGTGTTTTGAAAGCTGAAGAACCCCCGTTTTAAAAAATCTTCGATTGTGTTTATGGCTTTAAGAAGATCAATTGATTAGTATCGGTTTTGCGTTGATTGTGAAACTTCAATTTGCATAAATTTAGCAAAACGCTTATACGCATTTTAGCGGTTTATTCCGGTTAATCCGTAGTATTGGATTTTGGCGGAATAGTGAAACAAAAAGTAGACCCTTTTCCCAGTCCTTGCGATTCAACCCAGATTCGGCCTCCATGAAACTCAATGATCCGTTTCACCAGCGCAAGACCTATGCCGGTTCCTTCCATATTCGGATCGAGTTTCTCAAACAGATTGAAAATTTTATTGAAATATTTCGGTTCGATACCGATCCCGTTATCTTTGAAATAGACCTCCTTGTTGTCATTATTGTATCTGATGCCGATTTCAACTGTCGGATCATCAGTATTGGAACAATATTTTATTGCGTTATCCAGAAGGTTTACAGCTACGTCAAGCAGCCGCATCCTGTCACCCCATAAGTTGGATAAATTTTTGCCGACAATAACCTTAATGTTTTTCTCGATAATCTTTCCATGCACAATTTTCATGGCATCATGTATCAAATCTTCCAGTAAGAACTCTTCCGATTGATTTATAATTCGCCCTATTTTAGATAAATCCAGCAATTCATCCAGAAGCCGGCGCATATTGTGAACCGCGAAAATAATTCTCTCGATATAGTTATTGATTTTCAAATTATCTTTTAACAGATAATCGTTTTTTATAAGGTTCGCAAACCCTTCTATTGTTACCAGAGGTGTTTTCAGGTCATGAGATGCGGTAAATGTAAATCGTTCCAGTTCAGCATTTTTTTGTTCAAGATCACTAACTAAACCTTCGAGTTTTTGTTCAGCCTGTTTTTGTTCAGAGATATCTCTCATTATTGTGGAAAGATACTGTAGTTCGCCATTTGCCGATTTATGCGCTATAATTACTTGCGATACAGGTATTTCTGAGCCATCTTTACCTAACAGGGCGGTTTCTCCATACCAGATACCGTTTTGTATGGCTCCAGGGATGCCGATTTGCATAATTTTATCATACGCCCATTTTGTATGGACTGTTCGTATATCAAAAAGCGATACATCATCATTTTCATCAAATCCCACTAATTTTCTGCCTGCCTGGTTGATATAGGTTATCTTTGTTTCGGGGGTCGTTATAGCAACCAGGTCGTTAGTTGTCTCTATTACGGATATCAGTAAACTCCGTTCCGCCTCTATTTGTTTTTTGTCTGTAATATCATGGCATACAGCTACACCGGCGATAATTTTGCCTTTTTTGTCATATATGGGAGCGGCATTGATTAAAACCCACCTTTTCTCACCGTTGTCGTGTTTGAATATTGCTTCAACGTTAGTTGACATTTCCCCTTTGAAAATAGCTCGTGAAAGCGGTAAATCATTCGGATCAAAAATTCGGCCGTCAGGATAGTATATTTGCCAGTTCATCGCGTGTTTTTCTATCGGAATATTTTCGAGGACCATATTTGTTTTGTCTCTTATGTCATATAATGCTTTATTTATAATGCGAATATTAGCGTCAGGTGCGTCGGCAACTACAATTCCTGAGGGCAGTTGTTCAATAGCTGTTTGAAACAAAGCTTTGGATTCTTCGAGTTCCTTAATTAGTTTTTCCCGTTCGATTTGTACCTTTTTGTATTCGGTAATATCAAAAGTAGTAACAAGAATACATCTTTCATCGCCGATTTCCATGATTCGCGCTGAATGGAGCCCGATAAGAATAGAGCCGTCTTTACGTTTGGAATGCCACTCCATATTTATAATTTCACCAGTTTTCATTAACTCCGATTTTATCCGTTCGGTTGTCTCTGGATCGGGTGTTAGTTTAAGTTCCGAGGAACTTCGCCCTATAACTTCATTGCGGGAATAGCCGGTTATATACTCAAACATTGGATTAACTTCGCGAAATAGTGTTACCTCTGCGCAAAAAGCGCTTATCGATATAGCAATGGGAGCAGTAATAAAAATATTATAGAATTTCAATTCGGATTGCTTTAACAATTCCTCGGTTTTTTTCAGATAGCTGATATCCGTATGCGTGCCGCAAAAATGAATGGGCAGTCCATCTCTATCACGATCAACTGTCATACCTTTGCTCAATATACAGATCCATTCTCCGGATTTGTGCCTTATTCGGAACTCGAATTTAACAAAAGGTTTTGTTCCTTTTTTAAGTGCATTCAGCTCATTTTTCACATTTTCTAAATCGTCCGGGTGAATCATATTCTGAAAATCATTGAAATCGAAACTTATTTCATATGGTTCATATCCGAGAAGTCCGGTTAAAGATTTACTTAAAGTAGAGAAATTTTTTGCGATATTCCAGTCCCATATCCCTAATTCAGGGTTGTCAAACGCTAATTGGATCGATTTGCCGTTTTCGCGCAATTCGTTTATCTGGTTTTTCATAGATAATTGTTCGGAAATCATTTTGGTGATAAGCCCGGTTAGTTCTGTGAGAAAATCCATAATCGTTTCCAGCCGGTCATTGTCAATTACGGGTATTTGGGAAAGAACGGACATATATCTGTTTTCATCAAATCCGTATTTTTTCGCCTGTTTTCTGAAAAATTCTTTATCGGGAGGTTCATGGAAAAACTGCCCACAGCAAACATTTGCTATATGCCTGTCTTCCATCTCAATTGCTGAAACCACTTCAACAAGCCCATTGTAGCATTTATACAACCCAAACCTTTTTCCAGGTATTATATTTTCTGCGAGCCGTTTATTACTATCGTCACAGGAAAAGTATTTTTCAATACCGATATCATGGCAATTCCTGTATATTTTCTCATTGCAGGAACTTAAAATTGGTTTACCCTGTAAATCTTTAACTGAAAACGAAATACCGGCTAATTTGCAGAATATGTCGATTATTTTATGAAGTTCGGGGACTCTTAAAATATCTTCAATTTTATATTCCATATTTTCTCCGGATAAAAAAATCTATTAATTAGAAATAATTTTCATTTCATCAGTTCAATATATCAATAGTTATGAATTATTCTTCATGAATAATTGCAAAATAAATAAATTTGTTTATATAAAGATGTTTTAATATATTTCGCGCAAAATATTCATAAATATTTTCCCGGAGCCAGTAAAAAGAAGTGGTTATATCGGTTGTTCGCAAACCTTAACTTGTTTTTTTGAGATATTTTATCCTACAAAAAACCCGTTTAATCTGTCATTTTTATCTGGATAGGTTTTGATGTATTCAGATGAATTTCTTTCTGCGGAAACGCGATAGTAATGTTGGATTCGCGGAAAGCTTCATCAATTTTAAACCGGAGGTCGCTTCTGACAATTTTTGAGTCGACAAGCCGCGAGATCTGGATCCAGAAAAGTACCTCGAAATTCAATGAGCTTTCTCCAAAATCGGTGAATAATACAATAGGTTCAGGTACTTTAAGTACTCGTGTATCGGAAGATACCGTTTGATAAAGAATTTTTTCCACTTCTTTTGTCGGTGATCCATACGTTACGCCGACGGTAATGGATTGCTGAATGTTATTGTCGGAGAAAGTCAGGTTAGTCACAGCTTTTTCAATAATAGAGCTGTTTGGCACAAGTATATCAATTCCTGAAAAAAGTTTTATCAGCGTACAACGTGTTCCGATATCGATAACTCTTCCGTAATTATTATCGTACTGAATGATATCTCCGATCTTAATTGGCCTTTCGAACATTATTATCAATCCGCTGATGAAATTGTTAAGCAGGTTCTGAGCCCCGAAACCTATGGCGATAGCGATAGCGCCTCCTAAAAAAGTAAATATAGTCAATGGGATATTTAGTACATGGAGAGTAAAAAGCCCGATCATCAGAATAAGAAAATAATACATGATTTTTTCAAGAGCTTTACCGGCGCTTTCGTCAATGCGGGTGTGGATTATAAATTCCTTTTTTATCAGCTGAGTAAATTTTTTCGCGAAATATATTCCGACTAAAATTAATATAAGGGCGCGTAAAACTTTTCCCATTGTTATAGGTAATTCACCGATAACAAAAAGTTCCAGTTTCCATAAATTTGTTACGGCGCTGTAAATCCATTGGAGCACATCTTTCATGGTTACATGCTGGAGCTCTTCCTGTATCTGAAAATCCAACAGTTCCGCTATACGTATAAGAGATATAATCTCCGATAGTCTCTGGCTGAAAATCTCCTTGTTTTTTTCCAACGCTCTGAGTTTTGATTCGGCGTTGGATTTGTTGCCGTAAGATTTATCCCATGCGTCAATTTTTTTTTTCAGATTGGTGATATTTGTTTCAAGGTCAATAAGCCTTGCCTCGATAACCTGCCGGTTGCGTCGGGAATTATCAAGTATGATAGTGACTTCCTGTTTCCATTTGGAATACTCGACGGTTTTACTATTGTTGAATATGGAATATCTTCTGTTCCATAACTCTTTTTGGATAGATAGGTTGGTTAATATCTCCTCCAACATCTCCACCTGATCCGCACTTGCCTGAACCCACGCTTCGTTTGTATCGAGGATATCCTGCTGGCGGGTTATTTCTTCTTCCCCGCGCGCTTTTTTGAGCGATTCGCGCGCGTCAGCAAGCCGTGCCTCATTAGCACTCAGTTTTATTTTCGCCTGATGCAGTTGACGGTTAATTTCACTGCTCTTTTTATCTATCTCGACGATTCTTTCCGACAGTTCTTCCTGAGTAAACCTGATATGCTTTTTTATAGCGTTTATTTTGTTTTTAAGAAAACCTATTGTTTTCTGGTTGTTCTTCAGGTCAAGGCGCGAGACCTCAAGCTGAATTTCTTTGTAGAGGTACATATTCTTAACAATAGTTTTTTTGAGTTCGGCTATATTTAGTTTCTGCAGGTCATCGGCGTTAGATTTATCAATTGAATCTTTTACTTCACGGTACGATTTTTCTTCTTTTTTTAAATACGATTGAGCGTCGTCAAGCTCTTTTTGCGAAGTTTCCAGAGCAAGTTTGAGCGTATCCTGTTTGCTTTTTTCGGCTTCAAGCTGATCGTGCATGGAATCGAAAAGTTTTATTGTGTACGGAGGTTTTTCAACTATACCTGTCGATTTGAATATCGCGATCATTTTATCAAGATCGGAATCGGATTTCAGCAGGGCTTCTTTACGCTGGATACCTGTAATCTGGCGCAAATACTGGTTTTTCAGTTCCCGCAACAAATCAAGTTCACTGAACTCTTTTGCACCGGATATGATTTCCGGTTTATCAGGTTTGGGTTTAGCCAGTTCCAAAGATTCCAACTGGGATATTTTGCTGTCAATAACCTCTATCCCGGACTGGATTTTCGTTACGGCTGATTCAGCTTTTTTACCCGCCTCGTTATCGGCTGGAGTTTTGTCCGCCTGTGAAAACACAGGTTGCGTACAGGCACAACTGAGAAAAATAATGAATAATATCGATATATGTAATATTATTAATCGGGTATGTTTATTGGTCAAAAAAAACATGATGTATTTTATATCCTCCGGTAAAAAAATTTGTCTGCCAGGTTTGCGGATCATTATCCTGAAATTATAATATAATGGTTTTTAGACGTTAATAGATATATAAAAATTTGTTCATTTGATATTATCCTATATATTGAGGTTCAACACTAAATACTTTTAAACGAATATTCATACATTAGTTTAATGTATAATAATTATGTTCAATATTTATTTTTGTTTTATTACTGTTAGGACAAACGTTTATATCATGGTTTCCATTAAGTGACATATTTGGTATGAAAAGAAATTTTTTTTATAATCCGCATAAACCTGATTCAATAATGTTGCTGATTTTCACTCTATGTATTTTTTTATCCCGGATCCCGTTTCTTTCTCCCGGGTTTGGCGATGATCCGGATTCCTGGAGAATGGTGGACAGTGCGCGCTTTATTGCCCGGACAGGGCAGTACGCGGTATCGCGCAAGCCTGGTTATCCTCTGGTTGAAATGGTATATTCGCTTATCTACAGGTTTTTTGGAGCGGATTACATTGTTTTTAATCTGATAACAGCTTTGTTGAGTTCCTTTGCCGTTTTTTTCTTTGTACTTGCTTTAAAACAATTACGGTGCGCGAATTATTATCTTGCGGCATCAGCTCTGGCGTTTACGCCTGCAGTATATATAAACAGTGTAAATTCAATGGATTATATGTGGGCATTGTTTTTTCTGATGGGATCGCTGGTTCTGGTTTTGAGACAAATGCCCGTTTTTGCAGGTATTATGCTTGGATTAGCCCAGGGATGCAGGCTCACATCTGCGGTATTCGTATTGCCTTTTGGGTTGTTGATGTTTATACCCGGTGTGTGCAATTGGAAAAAAACCGTTATTTTTGTTGTATCCGCTTTTTTTGCCGGCCTGGCATGTTATATCCCGGTTATGAATAAATACGGATTGGAGTTCTTAACCTATTACGATATTTTATATCCGGACTACAAATTATTTTTTGATAGAATTATGCTCAATGTATGGGGTTGGCCCGGAACAATCGGTATTTGCGGGGGAATTGCGTCGGTATTGTTTTATCTGGTAAAAGATAAAAGAAGGTTGATTCGTAACCGGCGGGGAAGTGAAACTTACGAAAATATAATCTGGGTGATGATCGTATTCATATACCTGTTTATGTTTATATTCCTGCCGGCAGAATCGGGATATCTGATTCCCGCAATCCCATTCTTAATTATTCTATCCCAACGGATATTGAACCGGATATTTTTCCCTGCGGTTTGTTTTCTGGTAATTTTATCGTCGTTTATTCCGTTACATAATGTAAACCTGTTTGACGCTTCAATATTTTATAACCATAAAAAACGAATTGCGCGAATGGATTTCGGGACCGACATAATCCGGTTCGCGCGAAATGTTGGCGGGAAATCGGTTTTTGTGCTCGGTTCATGGTTTCCGCAGGTTCGCGAACAGGCACGGCGATACGAGTTGAACAATATTATGTTTGTTTACCTGGTTGACGGCAAAAGATTAACGATAGCGAAGAAAGAACGGGCGAATATCTATTATCTCCCTCAAGTCAGGAAAGTTAATTTGAAAGTTCACAAAATTGACCTTGACGAAGAAGGCGCGATACCTTTTTTCAGGTATAATCATAAAAAATAGATGACAATAGTTTTATTTAGGTTGCCTAATCTCACGGAAAAATATTATATTTACGGGATAATCAGCACTAATTTTAACAAACGGATATTTAATTGATGAAAACAAGATTCGTTGCGGTTATAATTATTTTTGTTGCCTGTGTTTTCGCGTATTTCAACTCGTTATCCGGCGATTTTGTCTGGGATGACAACCTTCTTATCAAAGATAACTATTTTATACAGAATATCTCAAATATAACAAAGGTATTTACCATAGATTTCTGGGAAGCCTCGCTCAAAGCCCAGAAAGGAGCTTTCTACCGGCCGGTAGTTACGGCATCATTGATGATAGACCACCTGTTTTATAAGAACAATCCGATAGGATATCATCTGACAAATATTATACTGCATATTCTTACATCGATCATGGTTCTTCATGTATGCCTTTATTTCTTTAGCCTGACCTCAGCTACACTGGCGGCTCTTGTGTTTGCCGTTCATCCGATTCATACTGAATCCGTGGCGTTTATAAGCGGGCGCACCGACATATGCGCGGCGTTGTTTCTCCTTATATCCCTTTACTTCTTTATTCTAACGGTAAACAGTGTGGATATAAGGTTTTCGTTTTTTTCCGGTTTATTTTTTCTTCTGGCGCTATTATGCAAAGAAGCGGCGGTAGCGGGAGCCGTCATGATATTATTCCTGTGGGGTTATTTTAAAATGTTCAGGACAAGAAAATATTCATATTATATTGTGGACCTGATACGTAAGACACTACCGTATGTGCTGGCGCTGATAATCTATATTTTTATGCGCAAAGCGGTATATTCGGGGCCCGTAAAATATTATCACGAGTATCCCGCGGGATCGGCTTTATATACTTTTCTGACTATGCCGAAAATATGGTTTTGTTATGTGATGAAACTTTTTTACCCGGTAAATTTGTCTGTAGATTACGCTCCTGAAGTGATAACAAAGCTGTTTTCGCCATATTTTCTATTCCCATGTTTGTTTTTTGCCGTTTTAATAGGTGTTGCCATATGGTGTTATTTTACAGAAAAGCGATTGTTTACTTTCGTGATACTGTGGTTTGTTATGACTATTCTTCCCGCGTCAAACATTATACCTATAGGCATTTTAATGGCGGACAGGTTTTTATATATTCCATCGTTCGCCTTCGCTTTTTTAGCCGGTTATATATACGATAAATATTATTTTGATTTAAATGAATCGGCAAAAAGAATAATGGCTTACTCGTTTTTTATTATTCTCGCTTTGTTCTTAGTTCTTACTGTCAGGCGAAATTTTGATTGGAAAGACAATCAAAGGTTGTGGCTTAAAACCGCGAAAACCACTCCGGCGAGTTTTCGGGCACATGGAAGTATGGCAACCATGTATATGGAAAAAAATATGCTTGATGACGCTCTGCGCGAAGCCAAATTGGCGGCGATTTACCGCCCTGGCGATCCCAGGAACATGGGTAATATCGGCGTAATTTATATGACGATGGGAAACTACGATTCCGCCATAGATTATTTCGAGAAATCTATCGCCCTTGATCCTGCCGATTTCAGGACATACGCCAACTTGTATCTGATATATAACGAACAGAAAAAATATGACCTCGCTTTCAATGCTCTTGATAAAGCGACTCAACTGAGCCCCAATAATATCGATTTATGGAAACTTAAAGCGCAGTTCTGCAAAGATCATAAACTTTATGAACGGCTAAAAGAGAGCCATATGCATCTAATAGAGCTTATTCCTACGGATATAAAATTGCTTAAACAGATTGCCCAATATTATCAGGATGAAATGCAGGATTACCCCATGGCGGTAAAAGTTTATAAAAAAATAATCCAGACAAATTCGGATCCGGAAGTGTTTACAAAGATGAAGCAATGTATGGATAAAATAACGTTTCAACAACATGTTAAATAAAAGGCAATATTATGGCACAGACAATAATGGTTGATCTTGATGTAAGGTCATATCCCATATTTATTGAACATGGGGTACTGGATATGTGCGCGGAATATATTACCGGTTTGAAAACAGGCAGACGCGCGATAATAATAACTAACGATATAGTCAGCAAATGGTACCTGGATAAAGTATACAATAACTTAACCGAGAATGGATTTGATATAGAAACCCTGATTCTTCCTGACGGCGAAAAAACCAAATCCATGGAATGGCTTGAGAAAATATATCACGAGATGTTGTCCGCCCGTCTTGACCGTCATAGTATCGTGATTGCGCTTGGAGGCGGGGTTGTTGGCGACTTGTCTGGGTTTGCCGCGGCGACATATATGCGCGGAATACCATATATTCAGGTACCCACAACACTTTTAGCACAGGTCGACAGCAGTGTCGGAGGAAAAACAGGTATTAACCTTAAGGAAGGTAAAAATCTTGTCGGAGCGTTTTATCAACCCATGATGGTGCTGATTGACCCTTCGGTTTTGTCAACACTTGATGCCCGCCAGCTAAAAGCCGGGTTTGCAGAAGTTATTAAGTATGGAATAATTTGGGATCAGGAATTTTTCTGTTATCTTGAGGAAAATTTAAAAAAGATAATGAAACTGGATAAAAACCATTTGGAACAAATAATAAGCACCTCATGCAGGATAAAAGCCGATGTTGTGGGCAAAGACGAACGCGAATCGGCTCTCCGGGCAATACTTAATTTCGGGCATACTGTCGGGCATGCGATAGAAGCTATTGCCGGTTACGAAACCTATGTTCACGGCGAAGCGGTGGCAATGGGAATGATAGCTGAATCGTATCTTGGAACGAAAATTCTCGGGTTTGATGACAATAGCCTGCAGAGAATAAAAACAATTACCGCCAACTCCGGGCTTCCGTATTCAATACCGGAAAACATCACAACCGATTCAATTATCGAACATATGTATTACGACAAAAAAGTCCGGAACAAAAAAATCCGTATTGTCATTCCTGAAAAAATAGGGAAAGTTCAGATAATCGACGATATATCTGAATCCGATATCGCCTGGGCGCTCGAACAATGCAGGACACAATATAGTTAAATTAAGGTTTCCGCGCAACTAATATTGTTTTCTTAGATTGTGAGGTCCCGAAGGAGCCTCACAATCTAAACTCTTATTTTTTTTAATACCGCCACGTCGGTTCGTTTTTTTATGAAATTTCCCGGAATGTTTCGCGTCCCTTTTTTATTTTATGGGAATGTAAATATCAAATTCCGAGTTTTCCTGATCGATTGGATTAAACCGCCGGCTATCGTAATATTCAAAATCGACGGTTTTTGCCAGTTCCATACCGCTTTTATGAAGCCATGTTCCATAGATAAAATCATATGTCATGCGCAGGTTCGCAAGACTCCCTTTGTGTGTAAAAACCGCGTATTTCTGGCGCTCAATAACCTGTGTAACCATACCTTGCGGTACAAAATCAAAATTGTTTACCTCTACCGCCACTAATTCTGTAAATTCCGTAGTATCGGTAAAATCCTTAATATCAAAATCAGGGTCAACCATACAAATGCCGTATGAAACGGCTTTATCGGTGCGGTTTTGAATTTCTTCCATTCGCGGGATGAAATCTTGCCACAATTGCGGTATTTTATTGTCTTTTAATGTTGTTCTTCCCTGCATGCCGATTACTTTAAACGTTTCTTTGGTTACGATTCTCGGTTCCATAGTTAATCCTCCTTCCAAATGTAAGAGATAATCTTCTGTGATCTCTTTTTTTTCAAATATAAAAGATCTCTTTTTTTGTTTTCTATACTGAGCCGGATTAACCCCGAATTGTTTCTTGAACGCGCGGGTGAACGATTCCTGTGATCCAAAACAATAACCTACGGCTATTTCGATAACGCGTGTTCTGGTAACAAGCAATTCTTCAGCCGCCCGGGAAAGCCTGCGTTTGCGGATATATTCTCCTACAGAACACCCGACTAATGCGCTGAATATACGGTGAAAGTGAAATTCCGACAGACAAGCCTTTCGGGCAATATCCGATAACCTTATTTCCTGCTCAAGATTCTTTTCGATAAAGCTAATCGCACGGCTCACTTTTTTAATATAGTCCATGGATATACTCCTGCATATGCGAGAATAAGGTTATCGTTTGCGAAAATTAAAGTTTTGATAATTTTTGCTGAAATGCGAAACTGACGCGAATATTGTTCTATATTAAAAAAAGATATGAGGCATCCGGTGAAAAAGTTACCTTACGAGCAACATTTTCATTAATATCATATTATCAAACTGGAATACTGCAATTTTTTTTTTGTATAGATTTTTATGCCGCTTTATCGAATTCGCGGGTTATTCGCAATTGTTCACGGATATTATACTCCATTTTGCGTTGAGGTATGCTTACCGCTACACCTCCCATTTCTGCGCCAAGCACAAATTTAACCTCAAGGAACTCATCGCGCATATCTTTGACTCTGACTTGAGTGGATGAGCGTAACTGATCTAACTTGTCTACAGATAAAACTTTACCGAACCAGCTGTCGATCTCAACAAATACGGGTAAGATTTCTCTCGAAGTTTGATCAACTGCTGATCTGTCTTGAGCAGATATAACTTTATCACGCGCCGATGTGAGCTGGTCTACCCATGCGCCTTTTTCGATAGGTTCGGAATCCGTTTCTCTGGTTTCCGTTATCGTCTGGAGGTATCCGTTAATTTTTTTAAGCAGAGATGCCCGCTCAAACCATTGCGCCAGGTCTGGGCGCGCCTTTTGCGATACTTCCACAATCACTGTTTCCGGATCAACCACAGCGTCCGGCCCCATCGTTTTGAGAAAATTAATTCTGTCGCCGCCGATTTCGAGTTTTGACCCTTCTTCTATTTCGTTAAATGAAATAGCGGCAGAAGCTGAATTGCGCGATAACCCGATTTTGAGCCCCAAATCCAAAACTATCTTAACAACATCCGGATCGGATTCGATAATATTGAATTTTGCCGTGTTCAGGGTTTTCGAGACTTCGTTTTCAGAATCGAATTTGCCTTTGAAAACCACATTCTTAACCACATCCAAAACCAGATTTATGTTGCCTGCCAGTTGTGCGGGTGTTACACCTGTTGTGTCCGGATCAGTAAACTTATCCGGCGCGAATGCTTTTAAATCCTCACTGCCTATAATGATTACATCGGAATCGGTAGAACCATTCAATCCTTTCTCGACAGTCAACCCGAAAAACGACAGGCGCATAGCCATGTCTTCCGGAGTTCGGTTCCATGAATATATCACTGCCGGGCCCTTGTTTTCGGATTTTAATTCGCGTATCTTTTCTTTGACGTTTAAAGAATCGGTATCGGTAAGAAATTCGGTTTTGCCAGGCGATGAAATCAGGTCGAAATTAATCAGGTTGATTGCAGGCAACGATTTATCGGTATCAATAGATATATCAGCCAGAATATCATCAGATGCTTCCTCTCCGGATTTCAGTTCAACAATATCGCCATCCTGATTTGCCGTTAACGAGAAAATCCCGCTTTTTCTTTGCGGGGCCGAGTTAATTTGGGCCATTACTTTATCATATGATTCTTTAAGGAACTTTTCATTTACGGAATATAAAGATCCGTTTATATGTTCTCGCACGATATTGAATCGGGCGGTATTTGCCATTTCAATACGTTGCGTCCCGCTAATTAGAGGGTTGCCGGCGATAATGCGCAGTTGCTGTTTATAATCGAGCAGTATTTCATTGAGCAGTTCCGCGCGGTAAATCCCGTTTTGCGGATCGGATATAACCTTTAGTGCTGAATCGGACAAATTATCGTTTGCTGAATCGAACAAAGCTATTTCCGAGTTGAAAGTAACAAACCGGGTAAAATGATCGAGCATACTGTTTGCCCGTTCATAAGCGATTTCAGGCGCTTTCCCTTCCGCAATAAACCCTTCACGAAGGACAGCAAGAAAAACAGGTTCAAACATAATCGCGAGCAGTTCCGCTTCAATTTCTCCCAGCAAAAGCAGGGGTGACGATATCGCTCCAGCGTCAATAACAACAGTATTTGTAGTTTGCACAGGCTGATAGGAATCAAATCTAAATTTCAAATCGATTGATTCAAGGCCTCTGTAATGCTCCGCAATAATATTTTGAACCTTGATTAATCTCGGTTCGGCTATACGGTCATAAAACAAACCCGCGATTGATATCGCTTTATCTACCGCCGCAACTTTCGATACCAATATAGATTCAAGTTCCGCTTTTTCCGCCGTAGTTCCGTATATTTTTATTATAGATACCATTCGGGAAGTTACGGGATGCACCTGTGTAAGGTACAGATTCATTGCCTCAATCGCTTTATCTTCATCGGATTTATCCGATTGGGCAATCAATTTTGCCTGGGATTGAACTCCGGCGTATTCGGATCCTCTTTTAGTCATTTTTTCAAGAGTTTCCACAGGTATCAGTTTAGCTATTTCGTTTTTGAGCAGATTCAGAACCGCTGTTTTGCCTGGAGAGATGTTTATCACCGGTTTTTGAAACGGTACCAAATCCGAACCGAAACTGAATTTAGCCGGCAGTTTTGATGACGGTTCAAACGCGCCTGTTACCGCTGCGTCAATTACCGATTTGCGCAAATCCGGTGCGGAATCAAGCATAGGAATTGATGCCGGGTTGATATTTACCTTATAAATAAGGTATTCCAACAGATTATTTATGTATTTCCAGTTGCGTTCAGCAGAATAATCTGATTTCGCGATAGCGGTTTTTATTATGTTCACGGATTCAGGATCGCCGTGCAGATACCTGTCTATCAGATTATTTGCGCTGGCTGGTGAGATTTCTTTGTTTTTCGCGAAAATTAAGTTTATCATATTGTTTATTTCCGATATCGGGAACAAAAACCGCTGTTGCGCTAAGTTAATCGCCAGAAACTCAAGCGATGTTATCATAGCTACAGGGTCCGATGAAGGCATGCGCAATATTTCGTCGGAATAATCGCCAACCTCAATTCCATCCGGTGCGATTGTAAAAACAAACAGTTCCGGGTTGATTTCTTTGAGTTTGCGGATAACATTATCGTCATACTGTGGTTGAAATTCGTAAACCGCGGGAAATTTTATCTCGATTAAAATTTGTGGCGCAACTTTTTCCGTTTTTGCGGCCGGCCTTTTTTTGTCTTCGGTTAAAGACCCGTATAAAGAACCCGCGATAATATCGTTTATCAATATTTGCTCAAGTGGTGAACCCGAAGGCATGGAAAACACTATTTGAGCACGGGCGGAGTCGGTTAACCCGGCGCGTAAATTTGAGTTTAGCGCGCAATAATCGCTATTGGATAAATGAGCGGTAAATGTATTTTCTTTATCCTCAACAGCAATTGCGACAGTTATTCCCGGAACAATTGATTGAGCGGAAAACAACGGGTAAACCGCTGATTGCCGAATGGCGGTTTCTTTTATTTTTGCGGTAAAATCATTGTAATAGACAGAATCTTTCGCGGGAATATAAAACCAACTTATTCCACCGGGACGCACAACGCTCTGCCAGTTTGCAGAATACAATGGGGAAGAGGGAAATACGTTTCCTGTCGCCGAAACCAGCTTTAAAGCCATATCTTTTGACGCCGCCATAGACACAGGCGATGCTACTACAGGCCCGGATATGGTATTCCACCCTGTTTGGCGAACCAACGCTATCAACCGTTCCAGATTTATTTTGTTAGGCGATGTTTCCTGCCCGAAACTGTCGGCAAGAACACGAAGCGATTTGGCGCAACCGTTTATTCTCTCTACCATGGCTTGAGTATCGGATTGCGCAAACCCTTTTTCACCCCGTGATTGCAGAATAGCCATAATAATAAGGTCGCATCCGATTTGCGAAGCGGTGAAACTGTCTTTCCCGTCAAACTCAAAGAAACCCGCCTGTACGGTTTTATCTTTTATATCCGAAAATCCGGCAAAAATAACTTTCGCGCCTTTTTGCTGTGCCTCGGAAACAATCCGGTAATCGTTATCCGATTGCGGGTTAAGCGCAATTATGATAGTGCCTGCCGATATAGCGGACGTGCCTTCGGAATAAAACTGTGAGCTGATCGGGATAGATGCCGCGCGTGAATATTTATCGCCTATATAATCGAGCGTAAAAGATAATTGAGCTGCGCCCATAACAACAATATTTTTAATGGAAGATATATCCTTAGGCGTTAATCCAATGGACATGGGATCGACAGCGAGCTGATTGCCGGGAGCATATTTTCCGGTCATGGCGGAAATAGTGGCTATTCGCGAATCGACATCCGGCATGGTTATCCCCGCGCCGGCACCCGGAATTTTGTCGGCGAAAATATCAGGCGACGCGAAAACAGCGGGTATCTTCGTGCCCGCTCCGATTTTTTCCGCAAACCCTTGTGCCGCGGGTATTGCATCGCTTCTGTTTCCCGAAGCGATAACAAAAATGTTTGCGGAATCGAAACTCCTGTATGTTTCACCTTTATCGTCGGGACCGATAGGATTGCCTTTGGCTGTAATCCTGTCGATTAATTTATTTAGTTTCCGGCGGTATTCTTTAGTATCCGTTACAGGGTCAAATACAGTTTTTTCAAGAAGGTTAACTCCGTCTTTATCGAGAACAGTCAGCTGTTTTAGTTCGGAATCTAATTTTGTCTCATCAATAAGACCTGATTTGAAAGACAGATAAAGCCCGATTACCCGAAGTGCGGCAAACGCAGGCGGAGCAAACCCTTCCGTTATCCTGTCGGTACTTGATGGCGATACGGTAATTACCGGTATGCCTGATTTTCTCGCGGTTTTATCGGCGGTACTGCCTGCCTGAGAAGTGATGAGTACGACTTTAGCTCCCGCTCCGGCTGATCCGGTGATGGCATCTATCACGGATTGATCTTCGCCGGATGGGGATACCGCCAGTACTATACTGTTGGGCAGACTAATTGATCCGGGCATCGATTCTTTAACGGATGATGCGTCAATTACTGTATCCGCAAGGCGCAACCCTTTTTGGCGCGCTTCGTTTACCGCGGCGCAAAGCAGGCTGTAAGCCGGCCCTTGAGCGACAGCCGTGATAAAAGCGGATTTAATATCTGCGGGGAAATTAGTGAAGATATCGTCTCTGATTTTGTATTTCCCGTCTTTGATTTCCGTAAGAAAATCTATTGTGTGGGCTTGAACCGTACTTCCTATCGCCGGTTTTAGTTCGGATGCAGCGAGGCTATTTGTTATTTTATCCTCTGGCTGGGCGATAATTGAGTTGTAGAATTGAGCGTTAGCGGGTTTATCTTCTCCGGTAATCGCGTTGAGCACATGTATGTTTTCTGCGGTTTCCTGTGCGTTTTTCCCGCTGATATCGGATCTGTCCGCCCAGATTATCTCATAGTCTCCCGCTGGTACGGCATAAACCTGGACAGAAGAAGAATTTAAAGCGGGTTTTCCTTTTTCGTTTTTAAATAAACCGGTTGAAGCGCTGATTGTACCTGATAGAGGAGCGATGGAATCAATATCAGGCCCGAAATAGATTTTGCCTGAAGCGATTCCGGTAAAGAAATTATCTGAACGCGGAGAAAACCTCGCGCTTATGTATTCGTGTGTATCCTGAGCGGTTATGATGTTTAACGAAATCGCGCTTGACGTTGCGGCGGAATTTAGGTAATTCAACGCCGATTCGCTTTGTAATACGATATTTTTGAAATCCGATATTTCATTTGCCCACAAGCTTTTATCCATTCCGCTCAGTTTTTTAGCGAAAGACATGATTTCTTCAACCGATTCAGGATAAGTCCTCTTTGCCGATTCTACAGCTTCTTTCAGTTTAAGTTCACGGTAAGTTATTGGCGCGGTGTCCAGTTCTGAAGGAGCTTTACCTTCAATATACCACATAAGAAATTTTTCTATATCAGCTGATATTGAAGGGTACGCAACGGTTAACGCGGATACCGCCTGTTTTAACTCGAGTTTCGCTTTTACCGCTTTTGAAATAGAAAAATATTTTGTATTGCCGAAAAAGTCAGTTATAAAATTGTCATCCAGAGTTTGTGCGGGATTATCGAGAGCGGAATACAAAAATTCAACTGACGCAATCGGATATTTTTTTGAGGAATCATATTTTTTGAAGTTATCCTCATGTTTATTTTTTATTGATTCGGGATCGATGCCGATTTCTTTCAAAATATTTTCTATCCGTTGCCGCAACAATGGGGTATAGTCTCCTGTATTGTCCAAAATAGAACCGATCGCGTTTAAGGTTTCTACCGTATCCGTGAGTCTGAACAGGCGCATTATCGCCTGTTCGCCGCTTAAAATGGATGTATTGCCGTATTCATCGACAGTTGAGCTTAAATAAAGCATAAGGCGGGTTACTGTTTCCGCATCGTAACCGTACTCGAAATTTTCCCCATACCTGTTTATCAGAATGTTCATGATCATTTCTCGCGTTATGAAATCGCCCTTAAACGCGGTAAGTATAGCCACTTCAGCGCCAGTACCGGGTATAAGGCGTTTGGCGCCGAAATAATCATAAGCGTTTTTCGGCATATGTTTAAAATTCGTCAAATCATATGGATGTACCAAAACGGGGGTATAATCGGGTATCTCGTATTCTTCTTCATCTTCGTCTTCGTCTTTGTCCTTTTCATCATCATCATCTTTATTTTTTCTTCGCCTTTTTCTCGCGTATTTTCCAATTCGTTTTTGTTCTCTTTTTACTTTTATTTCCATTCTTTTTAATGGTTTGGTATCATCAATATAAAATGGTTCGCCCGGAAACAGTTTGTCCAGTAAATTAAGAGTGGTTTGGTCAAATAGTTTTTTTCCGGTATCGCCCCGGGGAAAATCGGGCAAATTTATCTGGATGGCAATCATCTCGCTGTTATTTTGATCCGTTAATCTGTTTATGGTTACGTTTTGTTTGCCGAATGTATCGAACAACGCTGTCCGGATTCGGTAAAAATCGTTTTTTTGAGGTTCTTCATCGCCATCGCCGGAATATCCCCATCCGGATACGTCAAACGAATCAAACATAAATTTCATGCCCGCGTGTGAAGAATGAGCGCCGATATTTACCAAACCAACTGACGCTGATGGGCCTGTAGCCATACCGAAGGAGGCGATATCTCCCATAGCAGCTCCCGCGTCGAGCATCTGTTCATCGGATAACAGGGCAACGTCATCCGGTTTTTGCCATGGTTGAAATAGAATTAGTTTTCCGGTTAACCTGGTTGAGTAAATCCTGATAAATTCATCAAATGAAATTAATCCCTGTTCCGATTCCGGCGCCATCGGATCTTTCAAATAGACTTTTCCGGTTTTATCCGCTCCAAGGTATATGTAATGTGGAATTCCCTGAGGTGTATCCACAATCAGGATCATCCGGTTACCCGATTCGATAAGGTTGGCGATATGTTGCAGTATTTTATCTTTATTTTGCCCGAGATCGTATCCGGAGGGAGAACCTTGCGCGGATTGAGGCGATACGATATTTGCCATTATTTGAGCCGCTTTCGCTACGCTGAACATACTGCTTTGCACAAACCCGTCTTCAGATACCATCTTGGAGTGGTCTATACCCCTGTAAACTCTATCTATGGCGTAAATAATCGCTGCGGTGAGTTTAAGCGGGTTGAACCCGTCGAGTTCTTTTCTTCGTTGTGTTGTTAAATATGACGATACTTCTTCGGATTTGCCTTCTGTTGAAGCCAACAGGGCATACGCGGCGCAGTTTACATTATTTTCGCCGAGAACTTTGCGCAGTTCACCGTAAAGTGAGCCGGCGGTAAGGTTTTCTTTCTCTTTTAGGGGAAGATTATTGATCGCAGTGGCTATTTCATCGAATACCTCGCGAGATTGGGTGCTGTCGCCATATTTTGGTTTAAGTAGCAACGATGGGTTTCGTTTAGCGACACCGCAGTCTATAGCCGGCTCAAACCCTTCTCCGCGATCAACCATTATTCCTTCAATTACGTATGGGTGTGGAGCATTGTTTTCCGTATAGTTTCGTGCGGTTTTCTCAAGTTCCCTGATAAAAAGTGTTAATTCCGATGGATAAAGAGCTAAAAAACGAGTTAGCGCCGCCCTGTCGGATTTTATATCGGAAAGGTACCCCGATACTTTTTCAATCTCAGGCGATTTTGATTGGCGCGAAACAACTTTGCTGATAAACGAGCCAATAAACTCATCCGATACCTTCATTATTTCCTTTTTTGAAGCCGTAACCGGATCGGATGCCAGTAACGATACATTACCGGTTTGTGTATCCATAGCTATATAAGCTTTACCGACAGGAATATTGTTGATTTTAACCGGGCTGAACTCATCGACTTTTTCTCGGATAGCGATTATACCCGGATGAAAATCCTCTATTTTGCCCGGATGTACAGAAGGGGTTTTCAGCACTACTTTTACAAAATCCGTTCCTTCAATACGGTCGATCTCGTAATTGAGCAGATCGGTATCGGCAGGCGGTTTGGCTAAAGCGTCGGCAAGAGCGGCTATGGCGGGTATGGACCTGCCGACAGCCGATATGTCAAGGTTGCCGGACGTGTTTTGGAGTACAAGATCCCTCTCCACATATATTTGTTTACCGTTCCATGCCGGATCAACCGCTGAGGAAAGTTCGCTAAAACCAGGTACCTCATTTATCTTCCTTATATTACCTGCTGTAGCGTATAGGCTTGATACGAATTTGAGTTTCGGGGTCAGAGCGATTATGCCGGTTTTCCCATTCATAGTTACAGTTCGGTCAATGGATTTTAGAAAATTCACTGTGATCGTGTTTTCCGCGATTGAATCCGATAAAACCGATACTGAAATATAATTCTGATTAGTTTTAACAGCTTCGTAAACACCCGCTAAAATCTGAGCCTGTTTTGAGAACCCTGTCTTTTCAGGTGCCTCAAGTTTGAATGAACCTACGATATCATGCGAGACAGCATAAGATACCGCTGCGTCAAACCCGCTCGGATCAATTAGCGCGACCTCAGTGTTGCCGATAGCCCCTATTTTTTCTTTGAGCGAATTCGACAGTATCGATTCCAGATCGGATTTAATCCGTTCGCCGAGCGGTATTGCCATATCCGTTTCCCGGGTTGAGGTTATTCTGAACGCCATTTCTTTGCCGTTATAAGAAATTTTGTAATATCGTTCTCCGGTTTTGAATACGGCGATGTCTCTTATTTCTATTCCCTTTAAATTTGGTAAGTAATCGCCGAGTTTTGAGTTTAGCGCATGGAGAAACGATTGTTTTGCAAGAGCCGGGTTTTGCGCCAGCTGTGCCTGAAGGCCGGTATCGGATGTGAGCACGCTGTCGGCAAGTTGTACGAGCGAATCGATTTTATAACTTGTTGAGAAAATTAGTTTCGCGTCAGGATCAACAAGCGCAACGGTAGCGAGCAGGCTCTGATAAGCGAGGTAACCGTTGGATAAACTTAACATCGATTCCATAGGTGTTTTCTCGCCGGTCATAAGTTGCAGGTATTCATCGTTGGTGCTTGCTTTGGATACGCGCGGGATTACGGTTATAAAAGAAATTCCTTTTTTGCGAAGTTCGTCCTCAATTCCTTTTGTATGAAACCCTCCGCAAATCAGAACAGCGATATTTTTGCCTTCAAGGTCCATTTCGGCAAGTGTATTATCCACAAGCACCTTGTCCCTGAATTTCGCTACGTGGAAAAAATTCTCTATGAACGGTATCTGATCGTCGATCCATTTAAAATCAGCGGGATTATAATCCCACTCGATACTGTTGGCGGTACAGGATTTCATGATGTAGTTCGCGGCTAAAGTGGCGGAAAACGGTTCTTTTTTCTCCCTGATCTGTTCCACTTCGCGTGGAGTAAGCTGTAGCGCGAAAAAACGTTTGAGCTTTATAACCGATTCGCTCATGGAACATAATTTAAGTTCCTCATCATTCTTAAATACAGCTTTTTTTACTATCGACTCAATATCCGCTACTTCTTTCGCGAGAGACGAAAAATTGATTTTCTGGTAAATTTTCAGGTATGAGATGTAAACGCATAAATTGTCGTAATCCGCCAGAGAAACCTCGGTATCGTGCGAATCTGCTATCCGTTCAAGATAAAGAAAATATTCGGCGGGAGAAATTTTGTTTAGTTTGTACATCAGGTTCTTATTCAATAGTTCCTTAAGTTGTGATTCGGGAATAAGTTTTGATACCGAATCGACAAATTTTGCCTGTTCGGCGGAGATTTTATCGAAATTGATCTTTTGCTCAAGCAAAACGGCTTTTCTAAGAAGTTGAAATTGCTTGAATTGTGATATATCAGCGCCGTATTTATCCGCGTAATCCGCCATTAAAGAACAGAATTCGACAAACGATATTTTCTCCATCCGGTACTCTTTTATTTTTGAAAAAAAAGTCTGCGATTCTTCCGTTAACAGTTTAGAACCCAGTTTATTAAAAGCGGCATCCGTTTTGTCAAGCAGTTCAAGGGCTTTCTCGCGCGACTTTATTGAGTGCACAAACGAGTTGAAGTTATCGGTATAATAATCTTTGTCGTCAGCGCCTCGCAGTGTAAACTTATAATCGCCATTTATTAACAAAAACTCAGCTCCCGTGATTTTTCCTTTTTTGAGAAAATATCCGGACACATTTCTGCGTATTTTCGTATCCGGAAACAAAAATTCTTCCGATTCTATTTCACCGCTTGCGCCTTCAGTAGTGACAAGCTGAACATTATAAACAGAAATTAGTTCTCTCAGTATTTTGATGATATTTTCCTGAGCTTCGTTTACGCAATGGGCGTCCTGGATATTGATAATTACTTTATCTGAAGATGTTTCGTTTGAGGATGTAATTTCGCCTATTTCATGTGGAATTTTGTACTGGGATATGTTTGCCGCCACAAGCGGGCCGGTACAGGCAAAAATACTTAATGCCGCACAATACATTGTAAAAAAAGGGTGTTTTCTCATTCGCATTATTGAGATACTCCTTGATTATATTTTATATAGTTAAAATTTTATAATTATCGGATTATGATCAAAACAATTATACCACAATTCAGACGGTGACGCTCTTAATTAATTTGACCGGCAACATCTTTCGTGATATGGAAATCATGAATTAATATACGGCATGGTTTACAATAAAATTAAAAAGGGGGAGGAGGATGTAAAGGATGCTGAAAAAAATTTTATTCTTTTATTTTTAGTATAATAAAGGTCATGTCGTCATTGAGTGATGAGCGTCCTATGAAATCCTGCAGAGACCAGAATATGGATGAAGCGATATCTTGCGCTGACATGGATTTATTTTTCTTAATTATTTGTTTTAGCCGTTCGAGCCCGAAAAACTCTTTTTTCTGGTTCGCGGCTTCAGTGAGCCCATCGGTATAAAAGAGAAAAATGTCGCCTTTCTCAAAAGGAATTTTAATTTCCCCGTATTCGGTATTTTCGAACAGGCTTAAGAATAAACCGTCTGTTGTGATTTGTTTGAATTTGCCTGTTTTGTTTGAGAACCATAGAGATGGATTATGTCCGGCGCTGGTATACAGAATAGTTCGTTCTTTTTCGTCTATTATGGTATATAACATGGATACAAAATTATTTTTCGGAATATTTTTATACAAAAACGAGTTTATAGATTTGATAACCTGCTGTGTAGACGGTATTCCGCGGGCAGATAGCTGGACGCAAGCTTTTACTTGTGTCATAATGAACGCCGCGGGTACTCCGTGCCCGGTAACATCGGCGACGGCGAAACCGAATTTGCCGTCGGCGATTTGGATATAATCGTAGTAGTCGCCTCCGATCATTTCTGCGGGGGTATACATTGAGGAAACCTCAAAGACATTGCTTTGGGGAGGCGCTTTTGGGAGCAGTTCGACCTGCATTTCCATAGCCATGCGTACATCCGCCTCAAGTTTGGTCTTCAATATTGTTTGCTGGTAAAGGGTTGCGTTTTCTATGGCGACTGTAGCCATACTTGCCAGGGTTGTCAGCGAATCGATATCGTCTTTAGTGAAGGTATCGCTTCTGAGTTTGTTAAGCACAAGCATAATACCCATTACGGTTGAACCGGTTTTAAAAGGAAGGCATGCCAGCGAGTTGATATGCAGGTTTCTTGACTTAATCAGTTTCGTATCGAGATATTTGTTTATCTGTGATTTGTTGAGTACTACCATTTCTCCTGTTGAAAGCACTTTCTCGTAAACCGGGGTAAATAATTTGTCGCGGTAACGGATATCTTTTATCACATTGAGTTCCAGCCCGAACTCAATTTTCTTGGATATTTTTCCGTTCTCATAGAGTAGCGCCGCGCCGACTTCTGCCCCTATGGAGTTGATGATCATATCCACAAGAGTCGCCAGTAATCTGTTGGGTTCGTGTATGGTGGTTAGTATTTTGCCCGCCTCGTAAAGTTTGTGCAGTTTCACTGTCCTGTCTTCGATTTTGTTCTCTATATTGTGCGAACATTCTATCAGCTCCTCATGTATAAGTTTTAGTTCCTCATTGGTTTTTCCTGCCTGGCAATACATGCGGATATTATCCAGAATGGTTGTCAGTGCCGGTATAATCGATGTTAAAATCTCTTTGCTGGATTCCGAAGAATAAGATGGTTCTGCGGAAGCGGTTATTATTGAGCCGATATACAATCCTTTGGAGTATATTTTGTTTACAGATACATGACCGTCGGTATCCCAGATTATTGTTTTGTTTTTTGTATCTCGTTCAACCAATACTTTTTTCTGAGCGGTTTTATAGTCGAATCCACATTCTGTATGAACTTTATAAAGAACCCAGTTTACATATTCATCGCCGATTTGCCTGGTGGTATCGATAAGAATTTCGTTTTCATCGTCAATATAAACGGCCATCAGGTTGTAACCCAATGTGCAATAACACGTATGAAAGATGTTTGCCATTATCTCGCAATAATCTGTACCCTCATTCGCGTGATTGGATATTGAACTTATGAGGATATTTTCCTTTAATTTACGGTCAAAAATTTTACTTATTTTTTCCAACAAAATTGAATCGGTAAGTTTAGGTTTAATGGGCGGGCGACTATTCTTTTTATTAGCATTAGCGCTTAGAATATCATTTGCGATGGACACAATTTTATCGGGATTAAACTCTTTTATAAGAAAATTATTCTTTTTCAATTCCAAATCGAGTATTTCACCTCCGGTATCTTTTGGGCATAAAAGAATTATCGGTATATCGCTGACATCGGGATCGGATTTCAAAAAACGGTATGCTTCGGTTCCGGAGATATCAGGCAAAGACTTATCAATTATTATTAAATCCGGGGTATTGCTGTAAATGCTTTTAAGAGCATTTATACATGTCTGCTCAGTAATTATGTTATAACCGGATGATTCAAAAAATTTTCGCCCGATTGCCAATCTGTTTATGTTGGCATCCGCTATCAATATGGTTGATTTATCTGTTTTTTTAATCCCAGGCAAAAAGAAATCCTCTTTATATTACAATTTTAACCGCTTAATATCGCAAAGTAATTGATTAAAATAAAATTCGTTAAATCCCGTTTACAAAATATCGGCTGATTTATTATTGTTCTTTAGCAGGATTAATAGGTTGATAAACCGCTGAGGGCTATGAAATTTATCAAATTTTAGATGTTCTCATCTTAAAAAGAGGGTTTAACAGCATAAAATATTTTTATTCTATTCATAATATTTATAATGTATAATATTTTCCTTAATTTTTAGGATAACAAATGAAAAGTAATAAAAATTCCAAATATTTATATTTGAAACATCCTGAATTAAAGGTGGTTAGATATTACATTAGATAAGCGGGGCAGTTTTTGCTTGTTAAAAAAAGACGATTCTGGTATCTTAAGAGGACATTTTTTTAAAAATAAACTCTATTAATTATACCATATGATCTTATGAATTACAACTTTAAAAAAAAGTAACTGATAAAAAATAAAAAAAGGAGTGCATTATGGCTAAGTATGTTTATTTTTTTGGTAACGGTAAAGCGGAAGGTACCGCGAAAGACAAGAACTTACTGGGTGGAAAAGGAGCTAATCTTGCTGAAATGACAAATCTCGGTATTCCTGTACCTCCAGGATTTACCATATCTACAGAATCATGTGTATATTATTACCAGAACGGGATGCAGTTTCCCCAGGGCCTTAAAGAAGAAGTCGCCGAAAACCTGAGCAAACTTGAAAACGCTGTCGGCATGAAATTTAACGATCCCTCAAATCCTCTTCTGGTTTCCGTGCGTTCAGGTGCAAGGGCATCAATGCCGGGCATGATGGATACAATTTTGAACCTCGGATTAAATGATACTATAGTTGAAGGGTTGATAAAAAAATCAGGCAATGCAAGGTTCGCCTGGGATAGCTACAGAAGGTTTATTCAGATGTATTCCGATGTAGTTATGCAGATGGAAAAAGAAGTGCTTGAGGAAATACTCGATCATAAAAAGAAAGAAAAAGGAATAAAACTCGATACTGAACTTACAGCGGAAGACTTAAAATCGCTGATTCCACTGTATCTTGCCGAAGTGAAAAAACATACTGGAAAAGATTTCCCGACCGATCCGCAGGAACAGTTATGGGGAGCGATAGCGGCCGTGTTCAGGTCATGGATGAACGACAGGGCAATAAAATACAGAAAACTTAACGATATTCCCGAATCATGGGGAACCGCGGTTAACGTTCAGGCAATGGTATTCGGCAACATGGGCGATGATTGCGCCACAGGCGTTGCCTTCACCAGAAACCCATCTACCGGCGAGAAAGTTTTCTACGGCGAATTCCTGATCAACGCCCAGGGCGAAGACGTGGTAGCCGGTATACGCACACCGCAACCGATAAACGAATCCGGCAGAAACGAAGAAACATACACAACTCTGGAATCTTCCATGCCTTCTTTATATAAAGAACTTGAGTCAATCTACAAAAAACTCGAAGGGCATTATAAAGATATGCAGGATATCGAGTTCACTATACAGAGCGGGAAACTCTACATGCTCCAGACAAGAAACGGCAAACGTACAGCCAATGCCGCTCTGAAAATAGCTGTGGATATGGTTCGCGAAGGAGCTATTGACAAACGTACAGCGGTATCGAGAATCGAACCTGCTCAGCTCGATCAGCTTCTGCATCCGATGTTCGATCCGCAGGCGAAAAAGAGCAACAAAGCTGTTGCCAAAGGGCTTCCTGCATCACCAGGTGCCGCTGTCGGCAAAGTTGTATTCAACGCCCACGATGCCGAGGCACTCGCGGAACAAGGCGAGAAAGTTATTCTCGTCAGAATAGAAACATCACCTGAAGATATTGGCGGTATGTTCGTATCACAGGGAATTTTAACCGCGAGAGGCGGTATGACATCGCACGCCGCTGTGGTTGCCCGCGGTATGGGAAAATGCTGTGTTGCAGGTTGCGGCGCGATAGCAATTAATTATAAAACAAAAACACTTGAAGTCGCCGGTATCGTAATTAAAGAAGGCGAAATCATATCACTCGATGGTTCAACAGGCGAAGTTTATAAAGGTGCTGTGAAAACCATATCACCTGAATTGAGCGGAAATTTCGGCGAACTGATGAAATGGGCCGACGAAATCCGCACTCTCGGAGTCAGAACCAACGCAGACACTCCAGCCGACGCCAAAGTAGCAAGGGATTTCGGCGCGGAAGGTATCGGATTAACGAGAACCGAACACATGTTCTTCGAAGGCGACAGGATCAAAGCCATGCGCGAAATGATCCTTGCTGAAGATACCGCAGGAAGAGAAAAAGCCCTCGCAAAACTGCTTCCTATGCAGAAAGGCGATTTCAAAGGTATATATGAAGTAATGGCAGGACTACCTGTAACAATAAGATTGCTCGATCCGCCGTTGCATGAATTCCTCCCGCATGAAGACGCCGCGATAAAAGAACTCGCTTCTGAAATGGGCGTGGATGTAGAAAAACTCAAAGCGAAAGTAGAAAGCCTTAAAGAATTGAACCCGATGCTCGGACACCGCGGATGCCGCCTTGCGGTAACATATCCGGAAATCGCCCGCATGCAGGCAAGAGCGATCATCGAAGCCGCGTGCGAGGTATCTAAAGAGAAAAATATCAAGGTTGTTCCTGAAATAATGATACCTCTTATCGGAGATGTAAAAGAACTGAAACTCCTGAAAGACGAAATTATCGCCATTGCGGAAAAAGTAATCAAAGAGTATAACATCACGCTGGAATATAAAATAGGTACAATGATTGAAATACCTCGCGCCGCGTTGTTGGCTGACGATGTTGCAAAAGAAGCCGATTTCTTCAGTTTCGGAACCAATGACCTTACCCAGATGACATTCGGTTTCAGCAGGGATGACGCAGGTACATTTTTACCCGATTACGTCGGAAAAGCGATTCTCGAAGACGATCCGTTCCAGACCCTTGATCAAAAAGGTGTTGGCAAACTTATTCAAACTGGTGTAAAATTAGGCAGATCCACAAATCCGAACTTAAAAGTCGGTATTTGCGGTGAACATGGAGGAGATCCGAAATCGATAGCGTTCTGTTATAAAAACGGCTTGAACTATGTCAGCTGTTCGCCATACAGAGTGCCTATCGCGAGATTGGCGGCGGCAAGAGCTGTGATTTTTGAACAGAATTAATAAATTTTTTTAAGTTGTACTGTAGTAAAAATTTTATTTGCCGAATAATGTATTATCGTAAATAGTATATATTCCGGTTTTAAGAATAATCCGGATTATTAACGATAAACGTGTAATCAATCGTAAACAGGGTAACTGAATGGTACAAAGAAACTCAGTTCAACGAAATTCGGCTCCAAGAAACTCAGTACAGATTTATTTAAGAGATATTGGAGAAATTCCTCTTCTAACGCGTGAAGAGGAATTGGAATTGGCGAGTTTGTCAAGAAACGGAGACGCTGAGTCATACCGTAAACTAATACGAGCTAATTTGCGGCTTGTTGTAAGCATAGCAAAAAAATACGCCAATATGGGCCTGCCTTTCCTCGACTTAGTCGAGGAAGGCAACATAGGCCTTATGAAAGCGGTTGAAAAATACGACGTTTCCAAAGGTTGCAGGTTAAGCACTTACGCTTCATGGTGGATCAGGCAGGGTATTATCCGCGCTTTAGCCAATCAAGGGAAAATTGTCCGGATTCCTGTATATATGATCGAAAAAATGGCTGAAGTGAAAAGAGCTATCGAAACAATTTCCATTAAAATGGGGCGTCAGCCCACTAATGAAGAAATTTCGGAAATAACAGGCGAATCTGTAAAAAGCATCGTTGAAATTCAAGAACTTCTGCAGAAACCAAATTACTTGTACAGTTCCATAAAAGAAGACGAAGTCTGCGAACTTATAGATATGCTTGAAGATGAAGATGCTCTGACTCCGCTCCAGACACTGTGTACATCTATGCTCAAAGACGAAATCGTAGATATGATAAACCTGCTCAGTGACCGCGAGAAAAAAGTACTTATACTCAGATTCGGGCTTGGCGGTGAAAAATCAAAAACTCTCGAGGAAATAGGTGTTGTTCTCGGTGTTACCAGAGAAAGAATACGCCAGATTGAAAAAGCCGCCATTAAAAAACTACAGTCTATCGCCAAAGAATATGAAATAGAATTCAAAGATTATAATCTTTGATATTTATCCGCCAATACATTATAATTCACCTGATTTTAGTATCTGAACGCAACTAAGTATTTCATAATTATTTACTTTAATACCGACGTACAATATCAAGGAGGCAAAATGAAAGATTTAAGGGATTATATCAGGGATATTCATGATTTTCCGAAACAGGGAATCATTTTTAAAGATATAACACCGCTTCTTAAAGAACAGAAAGCTTTTGCAAGGGTGCTGGATATATTTCATGAACGATACAAAGACAGTAAGATAAAATATGTCGTCGGTATTGAGTCGCGCGGGTTCATTATTGGATCAGCTCTTGCCGCTAAACTTGGAGTCGGGTTCATCCCGATTCGTAAAAAAGGCAAACTTCCATACAAAACCATATCGGAATCGTACCAGCTTGAATATGGCACCGATTCAATAGAAATGCACGAAGACGCTATCGAAAAAGGAGACAGGGTATTGCTTGTTGACGACGTACTGGCTACAGGCGGAACCATGCTTGCCGCCGCGAAAATGCTTAAAAACGCGGAGTTGATAGATATCGCTGTATTAATAGAATTAACCTTTCTCGAAGGCAGAAAGAAAATAGAAGGGTATCCGTTGTTTTCACTTATTTCATACTGATTTGGGTCTATTAAGATATGAATTTATTCGTATACGGTACATTAATGAATGAATCGACACAGAAAATCGTAGCCGGAAAAAGTTTCAGGCACGAAAAAGCTGTGTTGAAAAATTTCCGCAAAGTCAGCTCACCGGTCTGTTTTCCATTTATTATTCCTTACCGTGGGATTAATGTGGAAGGGTATATTTTGTATGGCATTGACGATGTCTCAATGGCAAAAATGGATAAATATGAAGCCGAAGGTGACCTATACTGGCGAAAAACAGTACAGGCATTTTTGGATGAAACCGGACAACCAGTTGAATGCGAGGTCTATATAGGCAATGTCAAATCGATAAGAAAATATTTCATGCCCGGAACAGATATCGATGACCGTATTGAAATGTATGTGGAAACCGAGATTGACGAACTGCTCCTTCAGGATTCGCTCAAAAACAAAGATTTTTTCCATGCCGTGGAACAGAACAGGATCACAAAAGAACTTCTCGGATCAGCATTTGAGGATATCGTTCAGACGCACATATCGCATCAGGCAATATCTTTGAGTTTTCTCACGAAAAATTTGCAGAAAGCCGGAATACCGACTTTGCGCCATATCCGCAACAACCCTGAAATCCTCCCTTATGCCGATAACTATATTACTTTTGCTGTGCGCCATATAATTTTCAATCAGATAGAGGACAAAATACATGGCGATTTCAGAGGAGCGGTAAAAGTTAAAAACGAGTTTTACGCGTACGCGATTTCTGTTTTGCTCGCTCTTGAATTTATGAATACGCACAATGCCCGGGTAGCTTCTCTTATGGAAGAAAAACTGGCAAACAAGTTCCATGAACACTGGGAATACGTTGATTATGCGGATATTGCCCTGAAAATAGCGGATATTTTATACGACCGTAAAAAAGTCGAGTCGATGATGGCCATACTGAAGAAAAACCGTAATGTTGGTGAAATACCGTTAGGGGCTGAACTGGAATTCAGTACCGTCGGCCGTTACGCGGTTCATCGCGACCGGCCTCCTGATCCGGAATATAACTATTTCAGATATTTTAAGGATTTCGATCTTACCCGCCGGTTATGGAAACTCGGTGGCCATGTCGACGACCACAGGTTTCCCGATCCGATGAGCTACCGCTCATATGGGTTTTTAGAATACGCTTTCGGCAAAACCAGTATATATGAGGATCTATCCAAACCCGTTACGCTTGATCCGTGGGTTCTCAACAAGCTTATTAGTCAGGCGTCAATATTTTCCGGTGTGCGGCCGCACAGCCTTCACATATCGATTGAAGCTCGCCATAAAGTTCAGTACGACAAAAAGAATAAAATTGAACATCTGATTTGCCTGCTCCTTCTCGGAGGTGACCTGGGTTTTGATTCTTATAATAAACTGCGCGAAAAACGGATTTATAACAAGGAAATCATTGATAACGACGGTCTGCTTCATTTCAGTTCTGAAAACATCCATTATCAGGATCCCGATAAATTGCATAAAAAAACGGTGATAGAGTTTCAGTTCCCGCGATTATATGTGGATTTCAATTACGAACCGCTGATCCTGGCTCTAAAAGGATATCAGCTCGCGAAAAACCCGCGCCCATTATGTTCTTCAGAAAGCCCTGATAAAGTTGCGTGGTATGAGATGGAAGCCCTTACAAAATGGGCTGAATCACCTTATCCTGTATCTGAGGATGACATCAGCGACTTTATAGATACAGTTACCCGTGGCCTTATGACCGAACACGAGGGGCATCCGGCACACAAGATCACTTATATCCGTAAAAACATCGCTATGATCAGCGCGCGAATCAAAGCGAAAAACAAATTTGTCGAAATGAATTCATAACTCCATTAATTTTTTTGTAAAATTTACCGATATAGTTAAATAAAAACTATTTATTCGCCAAAATCTATATTCCCGAAAGCAGAATAATGGATAATAAGAAAGTCGAACTTGTTTTGAAAAAAGTCGGTAACCTGCCATCAATACCGTCGCTGGTAAATAAAATTATCGATGTTACCAGCAGTGACCGGTCATCGATTCTTGATATTGCCAATGCCGTCGCTACCGATCAATCTTTCGCCGCGAAAATTCTTCGGCTTGCCAATTCAGCTTATTTCGGTTACAGCGGGGAAATATCCACATTATCGCAGGCGATAGTCATTTTAGGTACCGAATCAATAAAAAATATTGCTTTCGGAATATCCGTATTCTCATCTGTCGAATCATTAAACGATCGGTTCAGGAAAATTATATCGAAAGTCTGGAAATTCTCGGCAAAAGTTGCCATCACATCAAGGGAATTAGCGAAAATTTTAAGGTATCCTTACCGTGAGGAAGCATTTGTATCAGGGCTTCTTCATGACATAGGACGGGTAATAATTATCAAATACCTCAACGGAAGGGATATACAAAATATAGTAGAATGCGATGACGAGTTTAGATCGATCTTGGATAAGCAATATTCGTTTGAAATAACACATTCGGAACTCGGCGCGTATCTGGCTGATTTCTGGAACATGCCTGATAAACAGGTTTCGGTAATGAAATATCACCATAATCCATTCGGTATGCCTTCTGATATTGCTGTCAATCCTGAGATCAGCAAAATAATAAAAATTGTGTCTATTGCCCAGTTCGCTTGTGATTGGAACAATCTCTCCGAAGAAGACATAAATATCTTTTCAAGATTGAAGAAAGAGCTTAACATAAGCGAAGAGTTGATTTTTAATATTATATCATCTCATACAGGCGAATATGAGCTTCTTGACAGGAATCTTGATTTACATTGAGAAATTTTTTCTGGTTGTTTTCTCGTGATTAAACAAGGTAACCGTTTTGCTATCTGTGGATAATATTTCCTCGCAATAAACCCGCAATATTTCCGCGACACTCCATGCCTGAGATATACAACCGCGAAAATAAAACGGCAAAGTTCCGTCGAATATCTCCGATATTGTGCCTATACCACCTACGGTAAGATGTTCGCGGAATGGATTCATAAGTGATTTGACGTAATTGAGCGATTCGGAGTTTTTTCCTTTTGTTTTTATGTAAGCGGATATATAAAAACCTATAAGCCATGCCCATACTGTTCCCTGATGGTAAGCGATGTTCCTGTTCTTTTCACCTCCCCGGTAATACTGGGCAAAACAGGGGTGATCCGGCGCCAGTGTCCGTAACCCGAACGGTGTAAGGAGATTTTTTTCTATCACGTTGAGCACGGGTTCACGCAGTTGAGTGAACAATACCGGAAACGGCAGGGCGAAACTCAGTATCTGGTTGGGACGTAAAGCGGTTTCTTTATATTTTCCGTCAACGAAATCGTAAAGGTATTTTGATTTGTCGTTCCAGAATACCTGATTGAAATTTCGTGTTACGGCTTCACCGAGATTATGGTATTCCGCCGCGTCGGACAGGTATCCGAGTTTTGTCATGATCAGTTCCATTACTTTAACTGCGTTATACCACAGGGCATTTACTTCAACCACCATTCCTTTTCTGGCTTTTGCCCTGGAATCCGAACCGATAGCGTCCATCCATGTCAGGGGTATTCGTTCTTCGTCAAAAGTTATGAGGGATAACTCATTTGCCCTTATTCCGAACCGAGTTCCGTTAATATATTTATCCATAATGGTTTTTAAAGACGGCAGAATATGCGGCAGAAACGCCGTGTCGCCGGTATATTGCATGTATTTATGAACCGCATAGAAATACCAGAGCGATGCGTCGACGGTATTGTATATGGGCTGGTTGTCGTCACCGAAAAAGTTCGGCATGAGCCCGTCAAATAACATTCCTGAATATGTTCTGAGTATTTGTTTGGCTATTTCAAATCTACCTGTGGCAAGAGTGAGTCCCGCAAGAGATACCATAGTGTCTCTTGTCCAGTCTGTAAACCAGTGGTATCCCGCAACGATAGTGGAATCGGGTTTATCTTGTTTCTGGCAGATGAAGGAATCGGCGGCGAGTATCAGCGGTTCAAGGAAATCTTTATCTGTTTCGATGCTTTTCACCAGTTTGCTTCTTCGAGAAATCTCGTTTTCCTGAATTGAATTGATATCAAGCGCAAGCAATGGTTCGGTTGAGAACACTAACCATGCCTCATAATGATCCGCCGGTGAAAAAGTAAATATGAAATGGCCCGGATTGTATAAATCCTCATGGCACTCGTACCCGCGGTAAGCTTCTTCGCGGTACTCGAAGTTGTTATACCAGAACCCTTTGACTTTAAAAGTATCGGCGTTGTTATAAATATATAAAGGCAAATCAATATGAGTGGGATGAATCTTTACTGTTTTAGTGCCCACATTTATATCTTTTACCATCTGCGTATCGCTTTTCTGCAGATGATGAAAATGACGGAACGCAAGCATTGGCCTTACATAAAACTCTATCTCGCCTTCAGCGGGAAAAAAAACGTACCTTATGGCTGTAGCGTTTTTATTATGAATCATAAATATTGTCTTTTCTATACGATACAGGTTGTCTATCTCATATATGAATTTCGGAAACGGTGTCTGGCGGAATTCCCTGAGATACTTGTACCCGTCAGGGTATATGCTGTTGGGATACTGATTCGACGACAAACTGTATTTGTCACCGTTGACAACTAAAGTTTCCTCAACTTTAGATACTATAACATGTCTGTCTACAGGCGGGTTAAGCGCGCATACAAGAAGTCCGTGATACCTTCTCGTATTCATTCCAACGATTGTTGAGGAACAATACCCGCCTTTCCCGTTTGTCTCGATATATTCCCTTAACATTGCCGAGTGAATATTTCTGCAAACGTTTTCCTGTATCTTAATCATTAATTCACCCTTTATTTTTAATTAGCTTAAACATACAATATAGTTTATATTATATAAAACACAAAGTAAAAATTTTTAAAACAAACTTCCAACAATATATCTTTCTATTATATGATTTGGACCTTCATCGCGCTAATAAGTGCATTTTCCGTATCTATCGCCGATTTTCTAACCAAAAAATACCTCAGTACCACAAGTGTATGGGTTGTATACTGGGTAAGAATCGGATACGCTGTCCCTTTTCTGCTTATTACCGGCAAACTGTTTCCATTTCCAAATTTACCTGCTGAATTCTGGATGATTATGATACCTCTGGTGATACTCGAGACTTGCGCGGGGATATTATACGCCCGGGCAATACAGATTTCGCCGTTATCTCTTACAATACCGTTCATGGCGTTTACTCCGGTATTCCTTTTGGGGGTGGGGTATATTATCCTCGGAGAAGTTCCGTCGCTGATGGGCACTTCAGGTGTTGTTATGGTTGCGGCGGGGGCGTATCTGCTTAACATTCACCATACTAAATATGGTATATTGGCTCCGGTTAAAGCTGTTTTTAAAGAAAAAGGGTCATGGATGATGTTGACTGTAGCGCTTCTCTATAGTTTTTCGTCATCGTTTGGCAAAAAGGCTCTTTCTTTTACCGACCCGCTGTTTTATTCTACTTTTTACATGACGCTCGTAGCCGTGATCGATCTGCCTGTTATGTTCGCTCTAACCGGATACCGTCCCAGGCTATTCTTTAAAAAACCGGCGGTTTACCTGATGGTCGGCCTGGCTATGGCTGGCATGAATCTGACTCATTTTATAGCGGTAGGTCATATGAATGTGGCATATATGATTGCCATAAAAAGAATGAACCTGCTATTCAGTATCTTATGGGGATACTGGTTTTTTGGCGAAGAGAGGATAGCGCAGAACATTTTAGCTTGTATTATGATGATCGGCGGGGTTATCATTATTTCTTTTTCACGTTAAATCTAAGGAGGTTTCAATGGGCATATTTTTTGTTTTGGCTTCAGTGGTCAGGCTTGTGGTATCGAACCTGACGTTTATCATATCCAGAGACGGCACAAGGTTTATAACCATGGCATATTATATCAAATCTTCCAACTGGCAGGCGTTTGTAAATGAACAGTACCATCCGCTATATCCGTGTTTAATATTTATCGCGCATAAATTTATACCCGACTGGATACTCGCGGCGAAAACTGTGTCTGTGGTTATGGGCGCGTTGTGTGTTATACCGCTGTATTATCTTGCACTGTGGCTTTTTAACCGCACAACCGCGTGTACCTGCGCGGTTATATTCGCTTTTCATCCTTACGCTGCACGGTATTCCGGCGACGTTATATCGGATACAACATACCTGTTCTTTTTCCTGTCGGCTCTGGCTGTGGGGTACATGAGTTTTGTCCGTTCGAAAAAGAATATACTCCGCTTTTCCGCAGGGTTGCTCGCGGGATTGGCTTATTTAACCCGCCCTGAAGGAATCGGCTTAATTATAATTCTCGGCGCGTTCATGGTTTTCTATAAATACATTGAGCCGAGAGAAAATAAATTCCCTAACCGTTTTCTGGCTGTCGTATTGCTGGTATTTAGTTTTTCTTTAACCGCATTTCCGTATGTATATTTATTAAAACAACAGACCGGCGAATGGAGAATAACCACAAAAAAGAAAATATCGGATTTTGTCCCATCTTATCTCATAGAAAGATTTAAACTAAAAGAAGCCGGCGCACAGGATAACGAATCAGCAATCCCAGATAATCCGACGGTAAAAGATCCAACCGGCAACATAAAGGATGGCGAAACCAAACACAGTCAACCCAAAAACCCTGTTTTCGATCTGGCGGATAACTTTTTCCAGTCATTTCATATTCTTCTGGCTTTGTTTATGTTCGCAGGCATTTACCGCGCGTTCAAAGAAACAAACGACAAAAACCGGCGTTTGCTTATCTGGATCATATTGTCGGTATTTATATTGTATATGTATGTTCTTCTCAGGCTTGCGTCAGCACATTATCTCAGCAAACGCCACATTTTGCCTGTAGTCATGACTCTACTACCGTTTTCGGCAAAAGGGATCGAATATGTCTCTCAATTAATCATGAAAAAAATAAATTTCAAGTACGTCCTTTTTGTTATTGTTGCCGTCACAGTTATTGTCATGGTGCCCAAAACATTCAAACCGCAAAGAGCGGATAAGTTATACATAAAAGATCTTGCCTCATGGCTGAAAAATTATGGAAAACCATCGGAAATATTTCTTGTGGATGATCCACGCATAACATTTTACGCCGATTTGAATTTTGTGATATTGCCGCGCTGTGTATTTACTCCGGAACAAATTGTATATTTAATGGAAGATTCGGGTTGTCGGTTCACCCTTGTAAGCAAAGAATATATAAACAGCTATATACAAAACGGTTATAAACTAAAATCCATTAGTAAAATAAAACTAACCTCAATCTATAAACGTACCGATAATAAGAATGGATTAGTGGAATACTATCTTTTTGAATACATTTCGTGAGAATTCAGTCAAAAATAAAAAAGATAACAATTCCGCTTGTCCGCGTGGAAGTAAAGAAAGGAGTTTTTTAATGAAACAGATATTTGTCGCTATAACAGCTTTAGTGATTTGTTATGCCCCAATTACAATTTTAGCTCAGGACCAGAAACCGGCGGAGAATTCGAATGATTCACAGTTTCAGTTCGCTCCGCAACCGGATAATACAATCACGGATAAACTCCAGCTTTTTAACCGTATGAACTGGCGGATCCAGAACCTCAATATGTATGTAAACAAATGGCAGTCCGACAGGGAATACCGCATTATACCCATGGAGTTAACCAGTTTCAAAGAACTGGTAACTATCGCCCAGAAAAATTTCGCACCGGAAAAAAATAAAGAAAATTTCGATAAACTCGCCGGCGATTTGAAGTCTATATCGGATGAGATGAGTTCGCTGGCAAAAGAAAAAAAACACGATGAACTGAAAACCAAAGCCAACGAACTGTTCAAGGCTTACGCTCAATTTAAAATTGCCTTGAAAGAAAAGTCCGTTGACCAAATGCAATGAAAGATTGATACGTGATTAACGAAAACCAGCAAAACGAAACTTTTAAAAATACCGATTCCGGTATACTCCAGCTTATCGGAAAAGACCTGGGGGATTATCATATAGTAAGGTTGCTGGCAAAAGGCGGAATGGGAATCGTATACGAAGCGGAACAGATTTCGCTGAAAAGAAAAGTCGCGCTGAAAATACTGCCTAAAGACTTAATCAACGAATATATTTCTCTGGAACGGTTCCAGCACGAGGCGCAATCGGTAGCAAACCTGCATCATCCCAACATTGTGCAGGTATACCAGTTTTCCGGCTGGCAGAACAGCTACTTTTTCGCTATGGAGTTTATCGAAGGGAAAACACTTGAGGAAATACTGCGCCTGAAAAAAATATCCGCCAACAAAGACGCTATTCCGCTGAACTGGTCGTTAGATATAATCGTCCAAGTACTCAAAGCGCTCGATTACGCGCACGGCAAAGGCGTAATTCACAGAGATATCAAACCGGCAAATATTATGATCGATATATCCGGCAGGGTTTTTCTCACTGATTTTGGACTGGCGAAAAACAATGATTCGGAAAAAAATATTGAAATGGAAGGGCTCACTTTAGGTACGCCCGAATATATGTCTCCCGAACAGGCAAACGGCGAAAAACTCGATCTGCGAACCGATATTTATTCTCTGGGGCTGGTTTTATATGAAATGCTAACCGGAGATACTCCTTATCAGGGCGAAAGCCCTGTCAGCATCATCGCAAACAGGATTGTCAAAGAAAATATACGGCGCCCGACGGAGTTTAATCCGGATATTCCGCCTGAAATCGAAAGAATTATACTTAAATCAGCGGCGAAACAACGATCGGAACGGTTTCAAAACGCACAGGAGATGCTTGAATCGATAGAAAAATTCTCTGCCGAACAGAAAATATCGGAAATTGTAAGGTCAACCGCCGCGAAAGAAAAAGCAAAAGCCAACGCGGAAATAGAAAAAGAAAAACAAAAGGTTCAGGCAGTAATAATGGAGGAGAAAATAAAAGCGTCACTGCGTATTTCGGAAGAAAAACGCGAAATAAAACAGCGCGAAATAATGAAACTCCTCAAAATTTCCATTAAAGCGGTTGTGTTTGTCAGTATGGTGTATCTAATGCTGTTTCTAATATATGAAACCAATCTTGAGGAAGATAGAATAAAAAAAGATGTTGCCCGACAGATATCTCTGGAGAATAAACGGCAACTCGCTCAGAACATGACTGAAGAATCGAAAAAAGCACAGAATTCCGGCGAAAAAACTGTTATCCCGGACGCTTTACAGGTTAGCCAGGATATTCCCGAAATAAAACCCGTTCAGCCAGCAATACCGGAAGACAAGAAAAACGGGTTATCAAAAAAAGAACTCGACTGGATTCAAACCCAACTTCAACTTGGAAAAAATTACGAGTATGTTGAACGCTTTGACCTCGCCATTGAATCATATATGAAAGTAATTAAAAAATATCCCGGTACTCAATACGCCGAGTATGCACGCCAGCATATTTCATCGCTTGCTCGTAAAACTGATAAATAATCACGCTTTCTCCTCAGGTTCCGTTTCCATATCGGATTTTGATGAAGTTTTCTCATTTTCTGTTTTATCCGTTATGCCGGATTTCTCCTGTGATTTTTTTACCGATTTTTTCTGTTCTTCAGGTTGAACTGAAACTTGAATTTCATCTTTGTCCGGATTTTGCGCGGTAGTTTCCTCTTTCATGAAATTGGCGAATTCTTCGGCGTCCATAACCTCTTTTTCAAGAAGTTTCTCTGCTATCAGGTCGAGTTTTTTGCGGTTTGCGAGTATGGTATATTTCGCTTTGTTGTAGACTTCCTCGATAATCCGGCGTACTTCTGCATCTATTTCCTGGGCTGTGTGTTCGCTGTAATTCACGCGTTCGCTGGTTATGTATTTTCCAAGGAAAACCTCGTGTTCAGGTGTTCCGTATGTCAGAGGCCCCATCTTGTCGCTCATGCCGAACGAACAGATCATTTTTCGGGCGATAGACGTGGCGCGTTCGATATCGTTTTGAGCTCCTGTGGATATTTCCCCGAACACAATTTCCTCGGCCACACGGCCTCCCATCATTGTCGATAATTCCTCAATCAGCTCGTGTTTACTTTTCAAATACCTGTCTTCAGCAGGAAGGTGCATTGTAAACCCAAGCGCTCCGTAACCTCGCGGTATAATTGATATTTTATGAACAGGATCGATATTCGGGCTGAAATAGCGAACCAGGGCGTGCCCTGCTTCATGGTAAGCGACAATACGTTTTTCTTTATCGCTTATTATCCTCGATTTTCTCTCCGGCCCGGCGACAACCCTGTCGATAGCTTCCTCGAAATCTTCCATTTCTATTTTCTTTTTGTTTTTTCGCGCGGCAAGCAGTGCGGCTTCGTTGACAGCGTTTGCAAGATCTGCGCCGGAAAACCCCGGAGTTCTTTGCGCGAGCACGGATGTCAATACTTTATCATCCAGAGGTTTGCCACGAAGATGAACTTTAAGTATTTCCTCGCGTTCGTTGACATCGGGAGTATCTATTACTATCTGGCGGTCGAACCTTCCGGGGCGCAACAGTGCCGCGTCAAGCACATCGGGGCGGTTTGTCGCCGCCATTACGATTACACTGCTGTTGACCTCGAATCCGTCCATCTCGACAAGAAGCTGGTTGAGTGTCTGTTCGCGTTCGTCGTGCCCACCGCCCAATCCGGCTCCTCTCTGGCGGCCGACGGCGTCGATTTCGTCAATAAACACAATGCAGGGCGATTTCGATTTTGCCTGCTGGAACAAATCACGTACTCGTGAAGCGCCTACTCCGACAAACATCTCCACAAAATCCGATCCGCTGATAGAGAAAAACGGTACATTTGCTTCGCCGGCTACCGCTCTGGCTAAAAGCGTTTTCCCCGTGCCGGGAGGGCCTACAAGAAGCACTCCGCGCGGTATTTTACCGCCAAGACTCTGGAACTTTTTCGGCGTTTTAAGGTATTCGATTATCTCCTGAAGCTCAACTTTCGCCTCCTTGCAACCGGCTACGTCGTTGAAATTGGTTTTCGTGTCTTTTTCCGCGTAAATTTTCGCGCGGGTTTTCCCGAACGACAGAACGGACGATCCCGTCTTATCCATTTGTCTCGAAATAAATATCCAGATCATTATCATAAGCCCCAAAGGCACGATCCATGTAAATATAAACTGGCTCAGCTTGTTTTCGCGGACTCCACGATAGGTTACACCGTACTTGTCGAGTTCGGCAACGAGCCCCGGGTCAGGTACGGGTATGGTTGAGAAAACCGTACCGTCGTCGATCTTGCCGGTAATCTTTTCCGGATAAATAGTGAGGTCTTTAACTCTTTTTTCAATTACAAGAGATTTGAATTTGCTGTACGGAATTTTGTTTTCCGGAGTTACCTGATACAAAAACAGGGATAAAAACAATGATATAATTATCACAAGAAATATGAACGTAGGGAAATTCTTTTGCTTTTTTGTCTCGTTTTTGTCCGGCGGATTGTATTTGGTCTGCTTCATCTATTAATGTATTCCTTTGCTTTTTGCATTAAAAATTAGAAAATATTATGATTTTTATCACTTTTAAAATCATTAAGTCAATTAATCACTTTACCTTTTTTTTTGAAAATAAGAAATATTTTTCTTTTTTAGATCAGGTTTATGGGAAAAACTATCATTATTTTTGTAAATTAATCTGAAAAAAAGTTTATTTCGGAAAAAAATCGTATATCTTTTATTTTTTCTTGACTAATTTAAATAAATCGACATAATCAATCACTATAAATTTCACAAAAACCTTTCGGGGTGCCGAGGTAGCTCAGTCGGTAGAGCAACGGACTGAAAATCCGTGTGTCATCAGTTCGATTCTGATCCTCGGCACCTTTTTTATTTGCTGATTTTTGTTGACACAGCCATTTTATCTTAAATATCATATTTATTAGCGGTTCTTATAACTGCCAGGCCAACGTAGCTCAGCAGGTAGAGCACATCACTCGTAATGATGGGGTCATCGGTTCGATTCCGATCGTTGGCTTTTCTTTTTTGAGCGTAAAATAAGCGTTCAGATAAGATTACCTGAACGCTTATTTGTTTGCTATGATTGCGGATAATTCATCAAATCTGTAACGTTTAATTTTTCTCAACAGTTATTTTATATATTATCGCCCGCGGATTTGGCGGATCCATATCTCTCAAATCAGGATCTTCACCAGAATATTTCCATGTCCATGTATTATCGGGATTCTTCGTTATATCGTTTTCCAGACTGGTGTAATTGACTTCGTGCCATTCCGAATCCGTTAAAAGATCTTTCCAGAATATTTTGTATGTCCGCTGTACGGATGTTTCTGCGGATACTGTCCAGGTTATTGAAAAATATCCGTCTTCGCAACCGTATCTAATAATCCCGAAAACAGAATCAGGGTCTTTCGGGTCGAATCCGGCGTATACTTCCTCTCCATCTTTGTGTCCGTCTCCATCGGTATCCGGATTCAGAAGATTTGTAGAGTAAATGTAAATTTCTTCACCGTCTTTTAAATAATCCCCATCGGTATCGGGATTGCGAGGTGATGAACCGTGTTTGTATTCCTGAAGGTTATCCAGCGAATCATCATCTGCGTCGCCTGCCGTGTCGTCAGAGAGAGGATCAAGATTATTGCGCGCTTCAAATTCATCAGGCATACCATCGTTATCGGAATCGGGGAAATACGGGCATGTTTTAAACTGAAATTCCCCGGCATTATTAAGCCCGTCGTTATCCGGATCGTTACCAGCATCATTTTGATGAGGATCGAGCTTATTCATGATTTCCCAGCCGTCATACATCCCATCGCCGTCCGAGTCGTTATTTAACGGATCAAGACCGAATACGAATATTTCATCGAAATCAACTATGCCGTCGTTATCGGTGTCGTATTTAGCAGGGTTTGTGCCGTAAGATGTTTCTTCAGCTAAAGTTAACCCGTCAGCGTCGATATCGTCAGGCGTTTGTGGCGATAAAAGAGCGAAATATGTATGCGGTATGGATCTAATCACACAGCCGAACGATAATCCGTTTGATGATGCCGAAAACTGATACTGATCATAGGTATCTATAATGTTGGCTGAAACAGGAGTTGATGTATTGTTGTTCACATCAAGTAACGAGTATTTAACGAATCCATACATTGATTGAGACCATATACGGATATTATCACCTGAATAACCGGTTAATTGTTCTCCGACACCATTTAAACACGTTGAATAAGTTATCAGATTTTTCCCGTCCGAAACGATTCCGTTATCCGATACCACTATATTGTAAAGATAAAACCACCAGCCGCCGGAGGCTGATTCAAACCACGAGATGCAATAATTATGTCCTGAAGATGTAACCTTAATTGATGAATAATCCAAAAAACCATCATTAAAGTAATACATTTCAGCTTTTGAAAATGCGGAAATTCTGAATTCATTGCCGGTTTTGGTACCGTTGAAATCAATTATCTGACCATATATTAACGTATCTCCTGAGCTTGCCCACAGCACAATATAGTTGTAACCGTTTGAGCAGGTAGCTATATCAAGCGGATTGCCGTTAGCTACGGATTTTATAAAAATATCCGTCTGTGATTTTAATAACTGCCCTTCGTTATCCATCTGCAGGATAGAACCGTTAATTGTTTTTATTCCCGAATCGTTATCGGATTCCCATGTAATTAAACAATTATTGTTATTGTTGGATATGTATAAATTACTCTGGTTACCTGAAATACCGCTATTAATAATGAATTCGGTACCGGTTTTGTTTCCGTTTTCGTCTATCAGTTGAGCAAAAATTCCATCGTTATCGAGTGTGGAGCTTCCTTCCCAGGCGACAACATAATATGAACCCAGATTCGATACAACCCAGCTTGAACGATTAGCCGGATAAGAATAAGTTCCGATTATGAAATCCGATCTGATTATCTCTCCCTGGCCGGATACGATAATCCCTTTTAATCCATATGAATCATTATTATGTTCCATCCATGAGACTAAATAATTTTCGCCGTTCGATGAGATTTTAAAATCGGAAGATAAAGTATTCAGATGTATTATTTTGTCTGTCTGGGACCCAAATGAAGACAATAGTTTGAAGGTTATTTTATCGCTTTCCCAGCATTTGAACCCGGCAAGATAAGTTTCTCCGTTGGATTGTATGGCGAAGTTTTCCATCCAATTACCGTTGCCATCACAAAACCGGTTAAATAATATTTGTCTTGATAACACAAGGTACTTGCTGTTCGGGTCGAGCTGATAATTTATCTCAACCGGATCGGATATCTGATCGCCGTCGGTATCTGGTTTAAGCGGGTTTGTGTGGTATTGGTTTAGTTCATCGCCATCGGATATGGTATCATTATCGGTATCAGCTAAATTCGGGTTTGTTTCATTTGCCAGCTCGTCCGGATCGAGTAATCCATCGTTATCGGAATCGGGTTTAACTGGGTTTGTGTGGAAAACATAAATTTCGTCATAATCGGATAAACTATCTTCATCGGAATCAGATTTTTTCGGGTCTGAACCGTATTGAGTTTCGGTCTGGTTATCCACACCATCGCCTTCAGGATCGTCAGCCGATTGGCGGGATAAAAAGAACATCAGAATCGGTTTGTTGTCTGAGGATGCAAGATAATCCCGCGCCAGACAAAATGTGTTTCCATCGGAGGCAAAATCGTAATTATTATAATAATTGTATTCATGAGGCCATGCCGGCATAGACAAAGGAATATTATTGTTATTAGAATCCATTATGGCGAATTTCATTTCATACCAGTAAGCTGTTTTCCATGTTAATAAAATGTCGTTCCAGTTATTAGTTATTTGATCCTGTGTATGGTGCAATAAATAACCTGTACCGAAGGTAATGAGTTTCTTATCGCCCATTGATTCGCCTGAAGATGAAATTATCTTGCTATATATTATAAACTGGGATTCTCTCTCAACCCAGCTCACATAATAATCGGAACCGCAAGGCGTTACCCTCATTGAACCTTCGGATAATGTACTTATTACATCTTTATAATAATCAATATCCGCAATTCCCTGTGTCTGAGCGTCAATACTGAATTCGTCAGCAATTTTGTTTCCGTAAAAATCAAACATTTGCCCGTAAATAGAAATATCTTCTTTATTTTCCCATAATATAGCGATATTGGAGCCGTTAAAAGCGGTTTTAGGATATTGCTGATTTCCGATTGTCCGTGAGTTTACCGGGATGTCATTGCTGAGCAATACAATGCCGTCGTTATCAATGCCGTCATTATCCGCGCCGATTATTTTCGCGCTGATACCTCTGCCGTCGTTATCGTTTGTTTCCCAAGCGATTACGCATTTATCACCAGTCGCTGAGATACAAACGTTATTCTGGATCCCGGCGGTTTGCGAATTAACGAGTGTTTCCGGGCCGATCATGTTTCCGCTTTCGTCTATCAGACGGGCAAAAATCCCGTCGTTATCCTGATCGCCCGATCCTTCCCGGCAAAAAAGATAATTCAAGCCTATATGTGATACCGTGTATTTTGCTATATCAGCCGGGTTAGAGGTTGATTTAATTATGAATTGAGATAATACGCTCGCGTCGTTCCCCGATATTATGGCGCCTTTTAAAACATAACCATCGCCGGTATGCTCAGTCCAGCTTAGCCAATAGCTGTTACCGTTTGTGGCAAGCGAATAATTGAATTCACCTATATCTATGGATTTACTTTTACCGATTTTACAGCCGGAAGGAGTATATAAAGTAAGGTTCAGTTTGCCTGAATTATTTATTGACCAGGTAGAGAGATAATTTGTACCGTTGGATTCGATATTGAAAATATGGTTTCCTGAATACCGTGTTTCTATAATCTCGAAATCCCTTATTATGTTATACGGGCTTAAAGGATTGGTTCCCATTTCCACTTCATCACCATCTATGACTCCGTCGTTATCGGTATCGGGATTAGCCGGGTCGGTATGGTAAATATTAACTTCCTCGCCATCTTTGAGTTTATCGTTGTCGGTATCGAGTTTGAGTGGGTCGGTGTTGTATGTCAGTGTTTCGTCACCGTCGATTAACCCGTCGTTATCGGTATCGGGATTGAGTGGATCGGTATATAATATGTAATGTATGCTTCTGCAATCCCATTCATGAAGATATTGCAGTTCGTCTCTATCGGTTATTTTATCGGAATCGGTATCTGCGACATTCGGATCGGTTTTTAAAGTGTTTATTTCATATAAATCTTTAATACCGTCATTATCGGAATCGGATTTAAGCGGGTTTGTAAAATAAACGTTGATTTCTGTGTAATCGTCGATGCAATCGCTATCGGTATCGGCTACAAGAGGATTTGTCGAATGAACTTTGGTTTCCTCATAGTCTGAAAGCTGATCGTTATCGGTATCCGGTATAAATGGGTTTGTGTTAAAAATAAACTCGTCAATATTCTTTAACCCTTCGTTATCCGGATCATTCTGTGAATCGGCATGAAGAGGGTTCAAGCCGTTGGCGGTTTCCCATCCGTCGGGAATACCGTCGTTATCGGTATCGGGATTTCCTGGTTGAGTTCCGGCGAGAATTTCTTCGTAATCAAAAAACCTGTCGTTATCGGTATCGGGATTAACAGGCGATGTCAGGTATGCCGATTCAATATCGGGTATTCCATCGTCATCGGTATCATTATAATAAGGATCGGTTTTATGAATATTTATTTCGTTATTATCTGATATGCCATCGTTATCTGAGTCACACGCAAGTGGGTTTGAGGAATATGTTTTTATTTCGGCGTAATCCGCCAACCCGTCATTATCGGTATCAGATAATACCGCATTGGTGTGGTATACATTTGTTTCATAAAAATCGTTAATTCCGTCGGAATCTGTATCGCTCCTCATCGGATTGGTATGATAAATATGCGCTTCTTCTCCATCATTAAGCCCGTCGGAATCGCTGTCTGATTTTAAAGGATTGGAAGACAAATTAGCTTCGTCATTATCGTTAAGCCCGTCATCATCGGTATCTGGTTTATAGGGGTCTGTATTATATAGTAATTCCCGTTTATTTATTAAACCGTCGCAATCCGGGTCGAGAGAACTGTCTTTTAAAAGCGGATTTAAATTGTTCATGATTTCCAGAAGATCCGGCATAAAATCATTATCGGTATCAATTGAATTAGGGTTTGTATGATAAACCATGATTTCTTCATAATCTGTTAATCCATCTCGGTCGGAATCGGTTTTTTTAGGATTTGTATGATATACATTGATTTCCTGCGGGTCGGATATGCCATCGTTGTCGGTATCGGTTAGAAAAGCGCAGGTTCCCGCGTCACGTTCCTCGATATTTGTTAGTCCATCGCAATCCAAATCATCGTTGGAATCGTTGACCGCCGGATTTGTTTTCTGGTCAACTTCCCATTTATCGTTCATGCCATCGTTATCGCTGTCGGTATTATTGGGGTTTGAAGCGTAATCTTTCACCTCATCACCATCGGTTACTAAATCGCCGTCGGTATCGGGATTAAGTGGATTCGTATTACATAGATTCAATTCCTCATAATCTGTTAAACCATCCGCGTCACTGTCGGCTTTAGATGGATATGTTTTATATACCGTTATTTCCATAAAATCAGGTAACCCGTCGCAATCGGAATCGGAAAGTGTGGGGTTGGAATCGTTGTTATGTTCGTATAGATTGGATATGCCGTCGTTATCGGTATCGTTATCCGCATCATTGCCGGCTAATGGGTTTAATCCATAAGAAATTTCCCATTTATCGTTCATGCCGTCGTTATCGGTATCAAGCAGAAGGGGGTTTGTACCGTAAGTTTTTACCTCGTCGCCATCAATTAAGAAATCGCCGTCGGTATCAGTAAACATTGGATTTGTGCCGTATAGCGATTCTTCCTCATCCGACAAATTATCGGCAACCGAGATATCGTAGGCTTTTTCCATTGTCATGTTGCCGAGTACGTCATACGCGCGTACTTTGATTGAATGAATGCCTTCGGGTATGAAACGCATATTTCTACCGAATTGAGAGTATGGGGGTTGATGAAAGTAATGCGGTATTGATGATATTATGTTGATAGACCATTGTACTGAGGATGTTCCCAAACCACCGGTAATCCGGGCTTCCAGCCAATCCGTATACCCTGTAGGCAATTTCCAACATGCACTGCCGAACTGGCATTCCACTTTGACCACAGGCAGGTTCTTGCCGCTGATATTATTAACCGATCCGCTAAGAATAAAATCGAATGTGCAAACAGTGTCATCGGGTAAAGGGTTTATTGTAACGGCATTTATATTATAGATGTTTGATACCGGATCTTTTGGGTTTGTCTGATTATCGATTTCCTCTTTATCGGGCGATGTATCGTTGTCGGTATCAATAATTAATGGATTTGTACCAAGTTTAGCTTCTTTTCCATCTGTAACTCCATCGTTATCGTTGTCGGCGATCAATGGATTTGTGTAATACCATTGAAGATTGGCTGAACTTATACCAAACACCTCATCAGCATCGGATTTTTCGTCGTTATCAGTATCGCTTTTTCTCACATCAGTCTGATAAAACAGAATCTCCAATCCATCGCCTAAATTATCGCCGTCTATATCTCCCGAAATCGGATCGGTGTTGTATACATATATTTCATTGTAATCACTCAGCATATCCGCGTCAGTATCGAAACAGGCAGGATTTGTTGGAGCCGGTGAATATGGAGTAGCCATTCTATCGAGCTCAAATTTATCAGGCAACCCGTCGTTATCCGAATCGCTGTTATTGGGATCAATATTAAAAATATATTCCCTGAAATTAGATAATCCGTCGTTGTCGTTATCGGCGTTGTCATCGGCTAAAAATTTATTTAACCCGTGACTGTCTTCCCATGAATCGGTTATACCGTCACAATCGGAATCGACGGGCGCGCAATCGCCTCCGTAAATACCCATCTGATCGCCGAGCAATCCGCAACCAAGGCAGGGCGATTGAGGCAACAGACGGAAATTATCCGAAGCAGGGTCTCTGAATAACGGGTCAACATTTTTTAAATTATTTACCATACCTTCGTTATCCAAATTGGAAATTTTCCCCGCGCATTTTGTTGCGTTATAACCGATAGTTAAAAATCCTTTGATTGGAGTGTTAATGGTTACTGTTGGAGATACGGAATCGAATATATTATTAATAACCGACAAGTTTGAAGCTCTTATCCCAGAACCTATATTTATGCCGGATGAGTTAAGGAAAACATTGTTTTTTATACGAATTGTATTCATTATGGGACTTGGGTATTGGGTTTTCGGATTCGGGAACCATGGACAATGAGGCCCTATGTTAATTCCTCCTTTTATTATATTATTATATATTTTATTATTTACCGGTCCGACTAATGAAATGGGATTAGCCATATAATTATTCTTTATTATTGTCCCGATTACGGTTGTATCATTATTTACAGGAAGAGAGAAAATCCCGAATGTTTTGTTTCCCTCAATATGATTGTTGGAAATGACATTGTAGTGGCTGTTATAAATATAAATACCGACTCCAAACCCAACCCCGCCGGCTCCGCGCCCAGACTGGCTGTTTCCGTTACAAAAGTTGCCGTCAACAATATTTTCATTGCTCTCATCATAAAGAAGTATTCCTATTCCGTTATATGAACCCTCAAAACTCATGTTGTTGTTGCAGATATTTTCCGATATTTTGTTTTTTGAACTGTTTATAAGGCCGATTCCAGAAACGTAAAGGTTGCCGCCTTTTATGTATGAACAGTTATTTTTGCGCACTTCACAGTTATAGCACGAATTGAGCATTATACCTGTCTGAAAATGCCTGAAATTCCTGAACCGCAGACTACATGTGTTATTTTCAAAAACGCAGTTTTTAGCGTATTCAACACACAGTTGCGACTCGATAAAAAAACCGTCGATAACCAGATATCGCAGAAAATTCCCGTTTTCGCCCTTTATGTATATTCCCGGAGATACCTCTTTATCGACAACTATATACACTTTACCCCGGGCCTTTATTGTTGTCGGCTGATTTTCCGTACCGTTGATATTTGGCGTCATTTCTTTATTTATCCGGATGCCTGAGTCCTCATAATAAATGCCTTCATTGACAATTAAGGTATCGCCTCCGCTGATGTGTTCTATGCCGTACTGGATGGTTTTCCACGGATTATCTATCGAACCGCTATTGGTGTTGTTACCGGTTGAGTCAACATAGTAAGTTGATTGAGAAAAGGAAACTCCGCATAATAACAGGATCTGGCAAATAATGGTTCCCTTAAGTGAAAACTTTGAAATTCTCATATATTTATTCTCCTCAATTAGAATGTGAAAAAAATTATCATATTTATGGAAAAATTAATACAATAGTTTGAGAAGGAACCATCTAAACTATCGCGTCACAGCGATTGCCAGCATAAAAAAACAATTTATCTATGTGATATTCAGACAGAATTGACAGATTATTGTTACCAAAAAAATTTTTTTAATTTGCTGATTAAGGTTATCCGCATAATCGACCGTTCCGGTTTTATAACTTTTTCGTGTGGAGATTTCCATTCAAGGTATTCCGGAGTGGCTTTCATGTCGATAATTTACAATTGCCGGTATTTCTATTTATACTTAATAAGCATTTATATCCTTATGCTTTTGCCTCTTCGATTTATCAAACCACATTTTTAATAGTTACTGAACAATATGATTTTGGTTATCCATTCAATATAAATACAATCATAATTATACATATTCGTTTTGTTATTAAATAGATTCGACAATAATCAATATCCATACATAAGCGTTTTATACGGTATGGCAATAATAACCAAAAAATTATTAAACGCGTATTTAATTACCTGATTTAGTTCTATATACAAAGATATTATGGAAAAATTAATTATTACATATATTTAAATATTCAACATTTTTCAATTTATTTAATCTAAGTATTTAGTTCAAATATACGTTTGAGCTGTAGTAATGATTGATGTCACCAATAAAGGAGGGAGAAACATGAAATACCTAAATACAAAAATTTATTTAACTGCTATTGCAGGGTTACTGGCTCTATCTATGGGGAAAAATGTGTTCTCGATTGAACTTTTCGAGCAAAAAAAAGCTCCGGAAACTGAAATACGGGCAGAATTCCCGATACTGATACCTTCAATCGATACAAGAACAGCTTATCAATTGTGGAACGGAAACAAGGCTTTCTTTATAGACGCCCGTCACGACAGAAAATATATGTTTGAAAGCATACCCGGTTCAGTAAACCTTCCGGCAAAACATATAACACGGGATTGGAGGTTGCTCAACGATACATTGAGGAATGATATATCCATTGTATATTCCGACAGTAAGGATCCATCCCTGGCGGATAATCTGGCTGAAATTATGCTCACAAAAGGGTTTACCCAGGTTTACATTTACAGGGGCGGAATAGATGAATGGAAATCAAATTCATTCCCTCTTGATAAAGGATGGGGTACCAGAAAAGCAAGAGAAGGCGCAACCGAAAACGAAAAAATTATGACTTCGCTCACACCACAAATAAATCTGGATACCGCTTTTCAGTTATGGCGTGGGGATAAGGCATTTTTTGTCAATGCTCTATCCGAGAAAAACTACAAAAGAAACAATATTCCCGGTTCAATTAACGTACCTGCTAATAAAACCGAAAAGAACTGGTTTAAGGTGGAGAATATTCTAAAGAATGATATTATCGTAACTTACGGCGCAAGCGATTCTGATCAGTCTTGCGAAGACCTGGCGCGTATTTTCGCGGATAAAGGTTATACGCAGGTACTTGTTTTTAGAGGCGGAATTAAGGAATGGAAAGATAAACTGTATCCGATGGGCAAAAAAGGCGGTGCGTTAAAAGAATACCGGCCAAAAGAGCTTATAAGAGTTGTTGAGCCCACAAGGAAAGGAGAAACATTCCTGGATAAACTGGGTTTAGCTTCTGTGAATATTGTTACATCACCCGTTGAGGTTCCTATGAAAGCTCAGTACAAAGCTGATCAACAGAAAAGCGGATTAGGAGTCGTACAAGGTACCGGTGAAGGCCTATGGGCAATGCTTATGAGGTTAGCGGACAGCGGATGGAACATTATATCATCACCTGCGGCTATTCTGCATCCAGATACCAAAAGAATGGTTGACCCGCCTACAATTTTTGAGTACGACAAGATGACTTACAGGCCGTCGGTAGGAAGCAAATAATAAAGTTTAAAACAAAAAAGGCGCTGTTTTTGGTTTAACCAATCACAGCGCCTTTTTTACGGTTTGCTGATGATTGTCTCCAAAAACGCATTGCGGTAATCCGGTAATCTATTGTGTTTCGAAAGTGCCTTTCAAATCATGTGTTATATGTCGCTATAGGATTTTTTTCGCCGGATTAATCCGGCAACCGCTAATAAAACCAATATTACTGAAGAAGGTTCAGGAACAACGTAAGTAGTTAAACTTGAACCTAAATAAATGGTTCGGTTTCCATAAGAATCAACCCAATAATCGCCAATATTGCGCCCATCGATATTGTTAGTTGTAAAATACCATAACATCCCGTCAATTTCTATATATGGAGCGTTAGTTCCGTTTTGCCCTGCCAGCCAGAAATCGTATAGAGCATCAACTTCAGATTTATTCCAATCCTGACCGAATTGTTCCGCAAATAATGAGGAATACCCCGCTTTGGCAATATACCCCCATTCGTCCTGTTTATCATAAGTACTTAGTCCATAACCATTATTATCTATATTGACATGTTTATAACCATATTTATCCGTCCAACTCTCACCGATATTGTGTTCCATTCCCCAAAACCCTTTTTCATTAAAACTTTCCGAGATATAATACCATGTGTCCGAATCGGATGATGGTTTGTAACTTGTATGTGTTGATGAATACACGTTGTATAAACTGTCTGTCTGGGCGATTGTCCAATTTTTACTGAAGGCCGATTTTGCGTTCCATATATATCCCCATTCCTGCGCACGATCTATATAAACCTCAAATTCCGGCCCTCCAACCCATGAGTTGCTCGCGCTCAAATCAATCTTTACATATCTGGCGGCTTGATCTGTAAAATCAAATTCCACAGCGGTTACTATTTCTTTGGGAACATTTATATTCTTTGTAATTGATAAATTGCCATTGAGATATAATTTGAGTGTCTCAGGAGATGCAGGGTTTGTCCATGTATAAAATACTGCCTTAGATAAAACAACAGTTTCATTAAGATCTATTTGTGCCCAGCCGGATGTGGAACCGGAATTCCACGCCGTTGACCAGGTAGGTTCTTTGTTTCCGTCGGTTAAATTCTGATATGTAGCAGTCGAATAATAATTGTTTCCGGTTACGGGTTTGCCTTTTGAAATGACAAATTGAACAGAATATACATTACTAAATGCGGTAATGATCAATAAGGTCATAAATACAAATATTTTTCGCATGAGAAACCTATCATTCCATTTATGAGATAACAATTTACATAATATAATTATTATAACGAATATTTGCGTGAATGTCAAATGTTTGTGTCGGATAAGATTATTAAAGAAATTGCGGCTTCTTATCAAGATGCTCTCATCGATTGGATATAATATTTCCATATTTGAAATATTAAAGTGAAACCAATTGCGTTATATTAGGTAAAATATTTAATGCTAAGGGAATAACAAAAAGACAATATCGCGGGTATTAAAAATAATGTGGAAAAAACAAAAACACTTATAAAAATCATAAAACCATATTGCATTAATGTCGTTAATATAATAATACGAAATTGTTCAAAAATAGATTTTATGACAGGAGATAATTCTTATGCTTGCGCAACAAAGAATATGGACTGAATCAGCCGGCTGGCAATCGATTGAAGGTTTCAGCGACCTAAAAGATACCGCACAGATTGTCTTTGTATTCGGCGGAAAAGATATTTTAAAACAAAAATCAAGATTTGATGAGATACAGAGTTTTTATCCCAACGCTCGGATTGTAGGTTGTTCTACGGCAGGCGAGATAATAGGAGAACAAATATACGACAATTCATTAATCGTTACAGCAATTTACTTCGAGCATACTCGACTGCAGTTTTCAAAAAAACGGGTTGACAACATGGAAAACAGTTTTAATGTTGGTGAGGAACTTGCACGAGATCTTAATAAAGAAGATTTAAGCCATGTTTTTATTTTGTCCGATGGATTGAGCGTAAACGCAAGTTCCCTGGTGAAAGGTTTATGCAAAAATCTTCCAAAACATGTTGCTGTTACGGGAGGTTTGGCAGGGGATCAGGCATTGTTTAAAGAAACACTGGTCTTTTTAGACGCTCTGCCTGAAACAAATACCATTGTCGGCATAGGCTTTTATGGTACGCGCCTTAAAATCGGATACGGGTCTATGGGCGGATGGACGTCGTTTGGTGTGGATCGTTTGGTAACACGTTCAAAAGGTTGTGTGCTATATGAATTGGATGGTCAATTGGCTCTTGATTTATACAAAAAATATCTTGGCGAAAAAGCGTCCGGCTTACCTGCTACCGGCTTGCTTTTCCCGTTATCTATTCGATTGGAAAACAAAAACAGCCATCTTGTCCGCACAATTCTGGGAATAAACGAGGAAGATGGCAGTATGACTTTTGCCGGAGATATTCCGGAAGGTAGTTATGTTCGGCTGATGAAAGCGAATTTCGAACATCTTGTTGAAGGTGCCGCGGAAGCCGCGAAAAAGTGTTGCGAGATATTAAGCGACTCGCCCCCCATAGTTTCCATATTAATAAGCTGTGTCGGTCGCAAACTGATTTTAAAACAAAGAGTGGAAGAAGAACTGGAAGTTATACAGGAGATATTCGGTGATAAGACTATGCTTACCGGTTTTTATTCATACGGAGAATTGTGTCCCATAGAACGCGATAAACAATCGGAACTTCATAACCAGACAATGACCATAACTTCATTCTATGAAACATAAGAAGGATCATGAATAAGTTACTCCAGCGTCAAATAAAAAAACTGTTCACCGGAGTTGATTCTGTTCCAAAAGAATTCGAATCGTTTCTGAAAATCATTGAAGAAACATACGATACTTTTGAGGATAACCTCAAGTTAATGGAAAATGCCTTCGATGTAAGTTCACAGGAGTTCGCGAAAATAAACGAACAGCTTGAAATAGAAATCAAAGAACGCAAACGGACTGAAGAAGCATTAAGAGAAAGCGAAAGGCATCTGAGGCTAAAACTTGATTACCTCTTGTCTCCCGGCAAAGACATAAGAGATTTTTCGCTGGACAGCCTTATAGATATCAATACATTACAGGAAATACAAGATACTTTTGCCAATACCACCGGCCTTGCCTCACTCATTTGTGACCTTGAAGGCAAACCAATCACAAAACCGAGCAATTTCTGTAAACTGTGCGATATTATACGCAAAACAGAAACAGGATTGTGTGAATGTATGTTAGCAGATAAACTCATCGGTGAAAAATCAAAAAAACTAATGAAACCCATATATACTAAATGCGGAGTTTGCGGTATTATACAGGCTTGCGCGCCAATAATAGTGGGTGATATTCATATCGCCACATGGTTAATCGGACAGGTAAATATCGGCGGTATCGATAAAAAAAGGGTAATAGATTATTGTACGAGAATAGGTGCTGATGTCGATTACGCTTTGGAATCGGTTGATGAGATTCGACAATTCGACGAGGGTAAATTCGAGAGTATCCTTTCATTATTATGGAGTTTTGCGAAAAATCTATCGCTCCTGGGATTCAATAATTTGAAATTAGCTAAAGAACTTGTTGAACGAGAACGGCTTGAAAGCGAGATTATCAAAACAAGAAAACTCGAGTCAATCGGTATACTCGCAGGCGGTATAGCGCATGATTTTAATAATATTCTGACTTCTATTATCGGCAATATTTCTCTCGCTAAATATTATCTCAGCGAAGAGAACGCTCTTTATAAAATCATCACAAATGCTGAAATTGCCTCCGAACGGGCAAAAGATCTAACACATCAGCTCCTCACTTTTTCAAAAGGCGGAGCGCCGATAAAAAAAACAACATCCATTACGGACTTAATAAAAGATTCCGCCAGGTTTGTGCTCAAAGGTTCAAATGTGAAATGCGAGTTCATTATGCCGGATGATGTCTCTCCCGTCGAAGTTGATATCGGACAAATGAATCAAGTGATTAATAATCTCATAATCAACGCGAATCAAGCTATGCCAAATGGCGGAATAATAACCGTAAGTTGCGAAAATATTAATATTGAGGAAAAAAATAAATTTTCATTAAAACCGGGAAATTATGTCAAAATATCTGTCGCGGATAAAGGAATCGGAATTCCGGAACAGATCATTTCAAAAATTTTTGATCCTTATTTTACCACAAAGGAAAAAGGAAGCGGGCTTGGTCTGGCAACGACTTATTCGATTATAAAAAAACACGATGGCCACATTAATGTGGAATCACAAGTAGGCATAGGAACAACTTTTCACATCTATTTGCCGGTTTCATCAAAAAAAATCGATAAAACAGATAAAACAGATGTTTTGATTAAAGGAACCGGAAAAATACTTATAATGGATGATAATACCATGTTAAGAAACACTGTCGCTGATATGCTTGAAAGTCTGGGATATACACCGATATGTACATCAAATGGCTCTGAAGCGATCGATGTCTATAAAGAAATGCTGGAACAAGAAAATCCGTTCGACCTTGTCATCATGGATTTAATAATACCCGGTGCCCTTGGAGGTAAAGAAGCCACACAAAAAATTATTCAGATTCATAAAGATGCGAAAATAATAGTATCAAGCGGATACTCAAATGATCCGATAATGGCTAATTTCAAAGATTACGGTTTCTGTGGCGTATTGAAAAAGCCGGTCAATATTGAGGAGTTGAGCACGACAATTGCTTCTATCCTGCAAAATAATGTTTCCGGCAAATAATAATCTCATGGTACATCTTCTTCATTTTTATGGTTTTTGAGTAACCCATCATTCACGCGCTTTATTTTCCGTTGTTTTAACCTTAGGTTACATATTTAAACTAATTTAAGACCAGAGCACTTTATACAAAATTATCTTCCTGAAAACGGGAAAAATCGTTTTATCACATTGTCGATTCTATAACCAAAACTGATCAGATAAAAATTAGATTTAATAAGGAAAATATGATAACATTATTCTGAAGTAAGTTGATCATGATGATATGAGAATATTAATCCGTGAAGGTTCAACCTGCGTGAATATATCCTTAAAGTACAAAAATCCGGATTGCAAAAATATAATTCATTTTGTCGATCGGGTAATTAATACAGTCAAAAAACTGGTGTGGAAACGTTTTGAAACTGTTTACTGAGGAGAACATAATGAATATGGAAAAGTTCCAATCGATGATGGATATAGTTGTTTTTCAAAACAGGCTTCAGCAGTATTTATTAGCTTTAGGAATATTTATATTAACTTTAAGCCTATTGGTTGTTCTAAAAGAAGGTTTTTGCCGGAAATTAGGAAAACTCGCCGCTAAAACACTCAATACGATTGATGACCTGATAGTTAACCTTATCTCAAAAATCAGTTTCCCTGTGTTGGCTATAGCCAGTATTTATATCAGCACTTTATTCCTTCATCTTTCGGTCTTTATTTCGAATTTAATCCGTTATTCGGCAGTTGTAATCGTAACTTTTCAGGCAATTGTTCTATCTCTTGATATCCTGAAATATATAATTGAAGAAGCATATCAGCGCAAGAAAAAAACTGAAGACCCTGCGGTAGAAAGTATGGCAAAAAGTATTTTCAACGCTTTGCGATGGGTAATATGGGGTGTGGGAACAATATTTGTTCTGGATAATTTAGGAATTAATGTTTCGGCTCTGTTAGCCGGAATCGGTATTGGCGGTATTGCGGTGGCAATGGCATCGCAAACAATTTTAGGCGATGTATTCAGCGCTGTATCGATTCTCGTAGATAAACCGTTTCAAGTAGGCGATTTTATAATCATCGACGATTATATGGGGACAATCGAACATATCGGGTTGAAAACAACACGGATTCGAAGTTTATCCGGAGAACAGCTGGTTTTCGCCAACAGCGATTTAACAAAAAGCCGGATTAAAAATTATAAAAGAATGGAAACCAGGCGTGTCGCTTTCAGGATAGGTATTGTGTATCAAACACCTATTGAGAAAGTGAAACAGATACCCGAATTGATCCGTAATATTTTCAGCCAGGTTGAAGACACTAAATTAGATCGCGTTCATTTTCAAAGTTTTGGCGATTTTTCATTTATTTATGAAATTGTCTATTTTGTCCTATCTACAGATTACAATGTTTATATGGACAGGCAACAGGAAATTAATCTCGAGATTATGTCTGTATTCGAGGAAAAGGGGATTGCGTTTGCTTATCCGACGCAGACATTATTTTTAGCGCAGAAAAACATGAGTATATAAGCAATTTAGCAAAATTATCTGTAATCTTTAATGAATAAAAGCGAAAATATTGAGTTGTCATCCGATTATGTTCTATCAATGGTCCGCTTTTTTTTTAGTACGGTTTGGTGCTCAGTAAATTAATCGTTTTTTATACCGTTAGCACGTTTCTTCTTTTTGAAATTGTGAACCATATATAAAATAAACCAGACGATAGTTCCGGTTAGCGCTACAAAAACAAAAATATGGATCTCATATTTTTTAAGATCTCCAATCAGGTTTTCCAATGTGTAACCGAAAAGATACCCGCATAAGCCAATCACAATAGACCATATTGAGGCTCCGATAAAATTCAAAATCATGAATCGCTCGACAGGCAATTTGCTCATTCCTACGGCAAACGGGCAGACTGTACGCAATCCGTATAGGAATCGGAACCCTATAATAAAAAGAAAATCGTATTTGTTCAGCAGATAATTTACTTTTTCAAGGCGTGGTTTGAATGAGTCGTGTTTCTCAATAAAAATTTTGCCGCGATACCTTCCGATGAAAAAGAAAAACTGATCTCCAACCAGAGTACCCGCGAATGCCGCCACTAATACCACAGATAGATGCATATATCCAAGATGAGCCGCGAGCCCGCCCATAATAAGAATAGTCTCGCCTTCAAAGATTGTACCGATAAAAATGGCAATATAACCATAATTTTGTATAAAGTACTCAAGCGACATAATTAGCGGTAACCTTTTCAGTTGAGAATATAGATCATAGTTAAATAAAGAAAAATTCTATCGAATATATGATTAATTCTAAAAAGCAATTTAGGCTATTTAAGGTTTCTTCCTTTGCCTGAATCGGTAATTTCTACCAGATTTTCCGGATAAGGCTCAAAATATGTTTGTTTTAATAGAAATTCAACCTCAAACCGGACCAAAAAAGCTTTTAGTACACCTGAAGGTACGCTTAGCGGTACTTTGTTATCCCTGTATTTCTCAATACAGTCGAGAAAATAAGCCTTTTCTTTTGCCGACAGGTTTTTCGATACGAAACCGAGCCCGTGCAGAAGAATATTTATGTTGGCAGTGAATTTTGCCGGTTTTATAAACGCTTTACGGAGTGTTTGCCCATAGAGAGATAACACTTCTGCGATATCCTTCTTCTCATGGTTTGCCGCAATCTTTCCGAGTTTGCGCATGGATGATTCATTGTATGCCATGATAAGGAATTTGTTCTCAGTATGAAATTTTACAAGCGAATCCATGGATCGTAACTTTTCTATTTTTCTGAAACTGGCGGATATGAAAATATGCGTGAGAAAATGTTCCCTTATCGTGAAATTCGAAAGCCTCCCCTCGGTTTCCGCAGGATACAACGAATACAACTCCTCTATTTTACTGCCGAAAAAACCGGAGGCGTTTCCTTTTATGGACATTCCGTTCGGGGAATACAGCTTCACATCTTTTAACCCGCATGACGGCGACCTGTCTTTAAGTATAAATCCGTCTACTTCACCAGCGGTTGACAGGTAATTATTCACAAACGCATTCATCTGCTCGGTTACATATCTGTTTGTCGCCGTTTGATATAATTCGGGTTTGCCGTTTATCAGAACCATCCTTATTGGGTCTCTGGGAATACCGAGACCGATCTCAACTTCCGGGCAGACAGGTTTATATTCCACAAAAGGTTTGAGCACATCGATTTTTTTGTCAGGCAATGATATACCGTTGTACCTGCATGGGGCAAACCCTAAACATTTGCTTACTATGATTATTGGTTTTTCAAAGTTTGCCATATCATCACCATTATTTATTTTAGACGCTTATTTGCAATTAAAAATAAAAGATTCTATTTAATTATTTTCCAGTTATAAAACATCGGGGTTTTAGATTTTATCTGACTATAAAGATTTATATAATAGACTAAATATATAATATATATAATAAAGTAAAAAATAAATAAGTGTCAAAATAAATTGTATAAGATGTATGAATATTTAAATACTCATGAGTAAAAATAAGTATAAAAAAATATTAAAAAATATTATATATGTAATATAAATATATAAAAAATAATATACTAAATATGCATGAATATGTATAATGATATTGATTAAGATAAAACTGTTTAAATTTAACTGTAAGGTGAGGATAAAATGGAAAATAAAGTAAAATCTCTGGCGTTTCTGGGCAATTACCTGCCACGTAAATGCGGGATTGCCACTTTTACTTCGGATCTTTGTGTTTCCTGCGCGACAGTTTTTCCGAAGACAAAGACATTTGCCCTTGCTATGACCAACAGGCCTGAAGTGTATGAGTATCCGCCTATGGTGAAATTTGAGATCAGGGATAGATATATACATGATTACGAACATGCGGCTGACTTCATTAACTCAAGCGATGTGGATATATTATGCGTTCAGCACGAATACGGCATATTCGGTGGTGATTGGGGAAAATACCTGATTACACTGCTGAAGAAAATTTCTATACCTGTTGTAACCACACTTCATACGGTGCTTGATCATGACAGGGGACAGAGAAAAGTGTTCGATGAACTTGTGTCATTGAGCTCAAAACTTGTGGTCTTAAGCCAGAAAGCGGTGAATATGCTTCTTGAAGAAGGGGTTGACAGAAAAAAAATCGCCTTTATTCATCACGGTATACCTGATATTCCTTTTGTTGACCCGAACTATTATAAAGACACATTCAATGTTATGGGGAAAAAGGTTATTTTAACTTTCGGGCTTATCGGGCCGGATAAAGGTATCGAGTACATGATAGATGCCATACCCGAGATAAAATCTAAACATTCTGAGATCGTTTATATTATACTCGGCGCTACACATCCTGAGATCGTGAAAAATCACGGGGAACAATATCGTCTTTATTTAAGGCGCAAAGTAGAGGAATTGGATTTAAAAGATACTGTTCAGTTTCATAACAGGTTCGTGAGCCTGGAAGAATTGTGTATTTATCTATCTGCGGCAGATGTATATATAACCCCATACCTTAAAAAAGAACAGATTGTCTCCGGGACTCTGGCTTACGCGATGGGAACCGGCAAAGCGGTTGTTTCAACTCCATACTGGTACGCCGACGAACTGCTTGCCGATAACCGTGGAGTTATCGTGCCGTTTTGCGATACGGATTCGCTCGCGGAAAAAGTGAACTGGCTTCTTGATAACGATACCGAGCGCCATAAAATCAGAAAGAACGCATACCAGTTCGGCAGAAACATGATCTGGCATAACGTCGCTATCGAATATATGAATTTATTCAATGAAGTGATAGAAGAATACGAAAAAAATATCCATTTTATCCCTTCAAGCAAAATGTTGTCGCCGTCGAACGTGCCTGATGTCAACCTCGATCATCTAAAGGCAATGACTACCGATTTCGGTATACTTCAGCACGCAAAATTTACCATACCGGATTTTAAACACGGTTATTGTCTTGATGATAACGCAAGAGCTCTTGTCGTGGCGACGAAATATTACGATATGTATAACGATCCTTCGATCCTGCCTTATTTGCGCAAATATATGTCGTTTGTCATCAATGCCCAGAAAGAAGACGGTTCGTTTTATAATTTTTACGGTATCGACATGAATCCAGTGGACAAAAACGAAACCGCTTCAGATGATTGTTTCGGCAGAGCCATATGGGGGTTGGGATATGCCATCGCTTACGCTCCCGATTATTACTGGATGATCGCGAAAACATATTTCGATAAAGCAATAAAACACGCGGAAAACATTAACCTGAGAGGTTCGGCATATACGGTTATAGGACTCTATCATTATTTGAAAAGATATGGCGGAAGTACTTGGGAAAGAAACCTGATGAAGATACTATGCGAGAAGATAGTCGATCATTATCGGGCGCAATCCAGCACGAAATGGAACTGGTTTGAACCTGTGATAACTTACGGCAACGGAGTTCTGCCCGCGGCATTATGGATGGCAAACGAGTTTCTGGAAAACAGGGAATTTTATTATATTGCCAAAACCACAACGGATTTTTTATATCGGGTTTGTATTCGCGATGATGTTTTGTCGCTGGTGGGTTCAAACGGATGGATGAATATGCAGAACAAAGAGAAATGCCATTTCGACCAGCAGTCTATAGATGCCGGCTGGCAAGTTATTCTGGCTCAAGCTGCTTACAGAGCGACCAACGACAAAAAATATCTCGATTTCATGAAAAAATCGTTCGCGTGGTATCTCGGGCGAAACGATTTGAACCAGCCTCTTTACGACTATCTTACCGGTGGTTGTTACGACGGACTCATGGCTACCGGCGTAAACCGCAATCAAGGTGCCGAAAGCACAATTATGTTTCTGCTCTCTTTATTATCGTATAACGAAACGGTAGTTGAGGAAGACGAACAAACCGTAAAACAGGAAGAAGCTATATTAAAAACTATGGAAGAAAAGGTATTGGCCAATCAACCCTTTGAATGATGTAAATCAGGGTTATTTATGGATTATAGAAATAAAAGGATCGCTGTTGTTTCACCTGTTGCGTGGCGGACTCCTCCCAGGCAGTATGGTGCGTGGGAAACCGTGGCAAGCAATATCTGCGAAGGATTGATTGATCGAGGTTGGAAAAATGTAACTCTTTTCGCCACAGGTGATTCAATAACTAAAGCAAAACTCCGTTCCGTTGTTGACGCCGGGTACGAGGAAGACAGGGAAAAAGACCCCAAAGTTTGCGAATACCTTCATTTGAGCGAGGTTTACGAGCATGCACATGAGTTTGACCTGATACATAATCATTGCGATTTTATGGGTCTGGCTTACTCAAAACTTGTCAGAACTCCTGTACTTACAACAATTCACGGGTTTTCATCGCCGAAAATAATGCCTGTTTATGAAAAATATAACAACCACGTCTGTTACGTATCTATAAGCAATGCCGACAGAGCCGGTTCGCTCAATTATATCGCTACCGTGTATAACGGGATAGATATAAAGCAGTGCAGTTTCTACAATAATCCGGGCGATAACCTTGTGTGGCTCGGGCGGATTCATCCGGATAAAGGTGTACATCTGGCAATAGAACTGGCGCGCAAATCTAAAATACCGCTGATAATTGCAGGGATCATTCAGGATAAACAATATTTCGACGGGAAAATCGCCCCTTATATCGACAATACCCTGATAAAATTTATAGGTCCCGTTGGACCGGTTGAGCGTGACAACCTGTTTTCAAAAGCTCTTGCAGTTGTGCACCTTAATCTGTTGCCGGAAAGATTCGGGCTGGTTATGGCTGAAGCCATGGCTTGCGGTGTACCTGTAATCGCTATGGACAGGGGATCATGCAGGGAGGTGATAGAAGATAAGAAAACAGGATATCTCGTAAACTCAGTCGAAGAAGCGCTGGGTGCCATTAAAAATATTCATATCATAGATAGAAAAAAATGTAGGGAAAGAGTTGAAAATTACTTTACGATAGAAAAAATGGTTGAAAATTATGAAAAAGTATATGAACTCATTTTTAGAATTAATGAATCTAATATTTTGATAAATTGATGTAAGGGGGATTTATGGGTAATCACTCTATTGTCAAGAGATATAAGAAAAACCCTATTCTGGCAAAACACGATATACCTTATCATGTGCATACTGTTCATAACGCGGGTGTATGTAAACATAATGGAAAATATATCATGCTTTTTAGGTCGCATCTGGATAACGGAAGGTCGATTATAGGGTTTGCCGATAGTGAAGATGGTTTCCATTTCAGGGTACGCAATAAACCGTTTATGGAACCATGCAAAGACGGTGTTTTCGGGCAATACGAGGAGTTCGGCGTCGAGGATCCGCGGATATCATGCATCGATGGTGTATGCTGGATAACTTACAGCGCTTATTCGCGCCATGGAGTCCGTATAGGTCTTGCGAAAACAGCGGATTTCGAATCGGTGGAAAGAGTTTCGCTTATAACTCAAGCGGATCTCAGAAATGTAGTTATTTTTCCACATAAATTCGATGGTTTATACGCCCGCCTTGACAGGCCCCATTCGGAAATATCACCCTGGTCGATATGGATATCATATTCGCCGGACCTGATTTATTGGGGTAACTCGAAACTGATTATGAACCCTGTCAAATACCATTGGGACGAAATGAAAATCGGGCCCGGAGCGACACCTTTTAAAACGGATAAAGGATGGCTTCATATCTATCACGGTGTGTTCCAGACAATGGCAGGAGCGGTTTACAGGCTCGGCGTTGCGCTACACGATCCCGATGACCCATCCAAAATAAAAGGAGTTTCGGATAAATGGATACTCGAACCAAGCGATCCGTGGGAGAGAACAGGATATGTACCCAACGTCGTTTTTACCTGCGGAGCGGTACCTGAAGATGACGGATCGGTTAAGATTTACTGGGGCGCGGCGGATACGGTTATGTGTGTCGGCACGGCAAATATTGAGGAACTGATCGACTTGTGCCTCAGATACCCGCGAGTTCCCGTATAAAATCAAATAAGGAGTGATTTTAAAATGGCAGAGCAACCGATATTAATTATTTCCAGCTGGGTGCCAAGGTTATGCGGCATAGCTACATTTGCCGAAGAAGCTGTTGAGTTTATCCGCAAACATAATCCTGATAGGGAAGTATTTATCATTTGCCATACCGACGGGGAAGGAGAAAACGTGTTCCCCATAATCGATATGGGGAGAAAAAACTGGTTTATCCCCGTTTTGGAAAAAGTTGCGGAACTAAATCCTTATGTTGTCCATATCCAACACGAATACGGTCTTTATAATTATTATGACGAAAACGGGGTAAGCGACAAAAACAAAGGGTTTATCGAGTTCATACGCGAACTGAAAAAAAACGGAATTCCAACTATTGTAGAACCGCATACCGTTCACGGAAGGCTAAGGGAAGATGAGGAAATATTTATTAAAGAACTTACCGAAAACATAAATGTGGTTTTGTTTAAGTGTTCTTATCAGAAATGGAGGCTGGGCTGGACTTTCAACGGAAAAGGATGGCAGTTGCCCGATAATATCATGATCGTGCCTCACGGTGCCCGCCCTGACAGGAAATACGGCCCGGCGGATATACCTGAACTTAAAAAAGTACTTGGGCTGGAAAAATTTATCGATACACATATAGTCGGTATGATCGGATGGATACAAAATAATAAAAGATGGGATATCGTTGCGGATATCTGGGAAGAAACCGTTGCGAAAATCGAACTTTTTACAGGCCAGGACTGGTGTCTTCTTGGAGCGGGAATGATGCGCGACCCAAACCATCTTGAGGATTATAAATTATATAAAAATTTGCTCATGATACTTGAGGAAAAAGGAATCGCGAAATTCTACGAGTTTATACCACGCGGTGAAATATATTATCAGGTAATGGCAATATGCGATTTTATTTTGCTCCCTTCCCTTGACGAAACCCAATCAGGTACCCTCGCGCGAATAATAGCCCTAAATAAACCGTACATAACTACCGCTCCTATGGAAGGGCTTACAAGCCAGACCGTTGAAAGCAAAGGAGGATTGATGTTCTCCAATGTCCATACATTAAAAGACGCAATACTGAAACTCGCGTGTGATGAACCGTTGAGGTTTATGCTCGGAGGCAACCTGAGAAAATATCTCGACAATGTGGTTAGCTGGGATGTGATCGCGCAAAAATATAACCGGGCGTACAAACTCGCCAGCGACGAAATACGGGAACATAAAGAAATATCTATACCGTTTCATTTTAAGGAAATATGATGAGTATAAAAAAGTGTCCGCGCAATCCGATTTTGACAAACCGCGACGTCCCTTTCCGGGCAAACAGCATATTCAACGCCGGAGCTATAAAATTCAACAATATGTACCTTTTGCTTGCCAGAGTTGAAATGCCCAGAGGAAGGTCTTCTTTTGTAATCGCAAGGAGCGAAGACGGAGAGAATTTCAAAGTGGATAACAATATCTGTCTTGGTCCGGAAGACCATAAAAATTGTTACGATTATGTGGAATGGGGAATAGAAGATCCGCGCATAATAGAAATAGAAAAGGTTTATTATATCTGTTATACCGGCTACTCACGGTACATGCCGGTTGTTATTCTTGCTAAAACAACTGATTTTGTAAAATTTGAGGTAATCGGGCCTATCACGGAAGCGTCAAACAAAGACGCAGTATTGTTTCCGGAAAAAATAGACGGGTATTATTGGAAAATCGATCGTCCCACAGCCGAAGAACGACGCGATATCTGGATTAACAGAAGTCCCGATCTCATTCACTGGGGCGATTTTAGGATATTGCTTGCGCCTGTGCCCGGTACTTGGGAAGGAAACAAAATCGGCGCGTCTACCCCGCCGGTTAAAACCGATAAGGGATGGATTCTTATGTATCATGGAGTCCGCAGTTTCGGAATGGGGGTATTATACAAACAAGGTGTTGCTATCCTTGATTTGCACCAGCCATGGAAGGTGACCGCAAGGTGCGAAGAACCGGTATTGTATCCTGAAGAACATCACGAACGCATAGGCGACGTCGGAAACGTTGTGTTCTCAAACGGATGGGTTATTGAAGATAACGGTGACATAAAAATTTATTATTCCGGCGCGGATACCAATATATGCCTTGCTGCAACTTCACTCGATTATCTCGTATCCATATGTAAACCGGTTTAAGCGTTAGTTCAAATAAACATAAGTTATCTTTTAAAATCTATCGGGCGAAATTAACACATTTTTGTTTGAATAATCAATTTGTTATTAGATTGAAAAATTTCTTGAAAAAACAAAAATATTATGTTTTCATATAAAGGCGATTTAAAATTTTAATTAAATTTTTTTGATCAGGCCATATTGCGGGTCCAGTCGATAAAAATTTTGATTTTTGTTATTGACTTAGCTCGGGATGGTGTGGTATTCTCTTTGCTCATTAAAATAATGATATGTGGAAGGATATATTTATGAGAACGTATTCAGCAAAACCAACTGATATAGAAAGAAAATGGTTTATTATTGATGCCGCCGATCAGGTATTGGGCAGGCTTGCGAGCAAAGCCGCGAATATAATTTGCGGAAAAGAGAAACCGATTTACACGACCTCGATGGATACCGGTGATTATGTGGTGGTGGTTAATGCGGAAAAAATCAGGGTTACCGGAAAAAAGACGGAAGAAATAAGCTACAAGAGGTATTCAGGGTATCCTGACGGCCTAACGGTAGTTTCATATAAAAACATGAAAGCCCAGAAACCTGAATATATAATAGAACACGCTGTGGCGGGTATGATGCCGAAAAACAGGCTGGGCAGGGAAATGCTCAAGAAATTAAAAGTGTATGCCGGAGCAGACCACCCGCATGTATCACAGAAACCAGAGGAAATCAAGCTGTAATCCGAATGATTCATAAGGAGTGATAAACGTGAGTAACGATGTAAAATATTACGCTACAGGTAGACGAAAAACAGCAATCGCGAGAGTCTGGGTATGTACCGGCAAAGGTGAAATAACTGTCAATGGAAGAAAATCCGATGAATATTTTATGACTTCTGCTCTTCAGGCAATGTTTAAGTCGCCTCTGATGATAACTCAAAACTTAAGCAAAGTTAATATATACGCTACTGTATCCGGTGGGGGAATAGCCGGTCAGGCTGGCGCTTTAAAACATGGTATAGCCAGGGCGCTTGTCAAATATGATGAAAAACTTAAAGCCGTTTTAAAGTCCTCGGAAATGCTTACTCGCGATCCGCGTATGAAAGAAAGAAAGAAATATGGTCAGGCAGGAGCGAGAAAACGGTTCCAGTTCAGCAAACGTTAATCCTGCTTTTCAGCTTACTTTTTTCGCTGAAAAATACTTTTCGATTTTTTCGGTTCGTTTTCTTCTTTCGGAGTAAACAATCCGTCAGAGATGATTTTTTTCATAAATTCGCTGTGTACCGATCCGATGTACTCTTCGTTGAACTCATCATCATGATTAAAGTTTTGTTTGGGCATATCCAATGGTCTCCAGTTTTGAGTGTATTTTCCGTATTATATTAATCGGATTTTTGAGATTTTTTATTAATACAATTTTATATTGTTTATGTTTATTTGTTTTATTGCCCTAAATTATTTATTGTTAATATCATGTTATTGTTTTGGGATATTGAGCGAATCTCGTTTTTATTTTTTTACTACTCATTTTTATTGACTATTTTTTTTAATAAACTAAAATTTAATGTTCTTGATTTTTTGATATTGTAATAAAAACAAAAGTTTTTTTTCTATTTGAAAAAAGAAACAAAAATATTTTGTGAGGATGCTTCGAATTCTGTTTTTTTATATGATGTATATTAACATTTAAATTCCGGAGATTTTTACAGTGAACAATTACATTCTTTTACTATCCGCAGTGGTGTTTAACGCGGTAGCCAACATACTCATTAAAGTAGGTATGATGCGATGTCCGAAATCCGAAAACCTGTATCTTATGGCAAAATCGGCTCTATTTCACCCGGCGATAATCGGAGGAATCATTTGTTTTGTAATTGCTCTCGGCGGTTATAGTTATACTTTATCCAAACTCAATTTGAGTATCGCTTACCCTATAATGACAAGTCTCGGTTACCTGATTGTCGTTGTGGTATCATGTTTGCTTTTGCATGAGACAATTACATGGTATCAACTCATAGGCTTTTTTCTGATAATCGGCGGAGTATGGATGGTTGCCCGTTAAATTTAAATGTTAGGAGTTACTTTTATGCGAACACGAAAAATAATGCCCATCATCGGTACACGTCCTGAAGCGATAAAACTCGCGCCGGTAATTCATGAAATAAAAAAGTATCCCGATTTTTTTTCTGTTGTGAATGTTGTAACTGCCCAGCATCGCGAAATGCTCGATCAGGTGCTCGAAGTATTTAAAATTAAACCTGATTACGATTTAAATATAATGCAGAAAAACCAGTCTTTGATTCAGGTAACACAACGCGCGCTGGAAGGAATTTACGGGCTTATCGACAAGGAAAAACCCGATATGCTTATGGCACAAGGTGATACAACAACAGTATTTGCCGCGGCGCTGGTTTCTTTCTACACTAAAATACCGTTTGCCCATGTCGAGGCTGGATTGCGCACATACGACAATTATAATCCGTTTCCTGAAGAAATAAACCGCAGGCTGACAGCTCCTCTGGCGGAGCTTCATTTCGCGCCGACATCGCGATCGGAATCCAATCTGTTATCCGAGCGGGTCGACCCGAAAAAAATTTATGTTACGGGTAATACTGTTATAGACGCGTTATTTTATATTCTTGACCATCCGGATATAGGATCGGCGCGAATTATGGAAGCACACAAGATAGAACCGAAAAAGTTTATTCTTGTTACGGCTCATCGGCGCGAAAGTTTCGGCGAACCGTTTCGGCAGTTATGTATGGGGCTTAAACTTATCGCCCAGGAATATCCTGATTGGAAGATAGTGTATCCGGTTCACCTTAATCCGAATGTGCAAGCTCCGGTCCATGAGATTCTCGGTAATTCTAAAAACGTTATTCTAACCGAACCTCTGGATTATTTCAGGTTTGTCCACCTGATGAAACACGCTTATATAATTCTCACCGATTCAGGTGGTATTCAGGAGGAAGCGCCAAGCCTTGGGATACCCGTTCTTGTGCTCCGCGAGGTAACAGAACGTCCTGAAGCAGTTGAGGCGGGAACTGTCCGTATAGTCGGTACAAACTCGAAAAATATTTTCGGCGAGGTGAAACGCCTGATGAATAATAAAGAGAATTACGATTTTATGGCCAGATCAATTAATCCGTATGGCGATGGTAACTCATCGCACAGGATAGTCTCGATTCTGCGCAAATATTTCGCTCTTCCGTGACGGTGGTATCAATAATAAGCCAGATCCATTATTCTTGATAATATATCTTCGGATAAATGAGTGAAAAAAATACCCAGCTGATACGATTTTTCGTTACTGCTTCTGCAACATCTAACTACTGTACCACTACAACTGAACATCTCGTCTTCACTTGTGAAAGGATCTTCCGGCATGAAATGGATTTTAAGTTCCGAATACAAAGGTATTCTCTTGTTGATATAACATCCCGCACCGGTCATGCTAAGATCCATAAGTTGTCCTTCGAGTGTATGTCCTTCCCATTCGATTTTTACGGGAAGGCTTCTGTAATATCGTTTAAACCTTCTTCTATCTTTCATGTAGCGCAATCCTCCAAAAGTGTAATCGGTTACATATAGAGTTATCGGCGGATCGCGAATAAAGTTTATATGATTTCTCTAATAAACTCGGCGCATGATTCGGGCGTGGTTACATTGATATTCATGCCGGTCGCTACTTCAAAACCTGCCCAGTTGTTCATCCACGGAATTATATGTATATTCCAGTGAGAGAAAGCATGCTGATCGGAATCGATAGAGACATTCTCGATATTAAGGCTGAAATCGGAATCGCAGGTTGCTTTTTTTATTGCCCGGAAAATCGTATGGCATACATCTGCAAGACCAGCGAGTTCATTATCCGATACCATATCAAAAGTGGGTGTATGCGTGGCGGGGATTATTATCGTCTCAAACGGAAACCTCGGAGCGAACGGTTCAAACACAACATACCCGTTTTTCTCAAATATTAGCCGTTCATTGTATTTAAGTTCGTTTTTTACTGTATCGCACCAGCTGCATCTTTTTTGTTTCTCAAAGAATTTGAAAGGTTCTTCCAAATATTTGGCGGTATAATCTTTTTTTGATGGCGCGAAAAATATTTCCGAAGGCATTTTGCTCAAACCATCACTGCAATGAGGTTTTAGAATGTTGGTGATAAATATTTGCTCATGATTTTGTTTCAGTGAATTTATTCTTTTCATGTAACATCTGAAAAAATTCTCTATTTGAACCTGATTTGTGGTGTCGGTATACGAAAATCCGTCTTCAATATACAACACTGTACCGGGTAAATCATCATCGGCTGTGAAATTATCGGATACATAATTAATCAAACCCGGTTTTTGATTAAACGCGGGGGATTGGTTGATAATGATCCAATCGCCGGTAATGGGGTCTCTTCTATATTGCATTTCAGGTTACAGGCCGCATAATTTTTTGAGTTTAAGTTCTATTTCCGGTTCCGTTGAGTGGATATACAGTTGTTTTTGAGTTGATGTTTCGCCTTTTACGAGTTCCACCTGATTTTTGCGCAAACCGAGTTTATCCGCGATCAGTTCTATCAGGGCGCAATTGGCTTTGCCGTCGACAGGGGGCTGGGTAAGTTTAACTTTCATTTTTCCGTCAACCACACCTGTTATTTCGTTTTTTGACGAACGGGGCAAAACTTTTACCTCAAAAAAGAAACCTTCTTTATTTTTTGTGATTTTCAATGAATCAGCCATTATCCGAACTTAATTCCCGTGACCTCATCATAGCCGCCTCAACGGTTTTGAGAATTATGTCTCCGAGGTTATATTCTTCCAATACAGCTACTCCACGTTCGGTAGTGCCGCCTTTGGATGTAACTTTTCGCCGCAATTCTTCAGGCGAATCGGTTGAGGCCGACATCAGTTCAGCGGAACCGTATATTGTCTGGCGCGCAAGAAGGTATGCCTGATCGGGTTCCATGCCGAATTGTATCGCGGCATCCCGCAGAGCCTGGGCAAAATAAAAGACATATGCAGGCCCGCTCCCGGATACTCCGGTAACAAGATCGAACATAGGTTCCGGCACAACGATTACTTCGCCCAACTTATCAAAGATAAACTTTGTTATCTCAATATCGTCGGCAGTTGCATTTTTTCCTCCTGTTATGGCGGACATCCCTTTTCCCACAATCGCGGGGGTATTTGGCATAACCCGCACAATCCGAGCGTTAATTTCACCCAAAACTCTCTCGAGTTTCGATGTGGGGGTACCCGCGAGTATAGATATTATTAGTTTGCCCACTTTCAAATCGAAATCGTCTTTTAGTTCGTTCAGATTCTGTGGTTTTACCGCCAGAATCACGATATCGGAATTTTTTACCGCGCCATAATTGGAACCGCTTGTTTTAATACCATATTTTTCAGCCATATATGAAAGACGTTCCTTATTTTTGTCCGAGGCGATAATTGATCCAGGATAAACGGCGTTGGTATTGATTAGTCCCGATATAATTGCCTCAGCCATATTTCCCGCGCCTATTACGGCGATTGTTTTTTCCCCAAGCATTGGTTTTATCCTTTTCTATAATCCATATTCTCGTTCACCGAAAATAGCCGTACCGAGCCTGACCATATTAGACCCTTCCTCCACGGCTACAACATAATCATACGACATACCCATCGACAAATACCGGAATTTATTGCTGAAACTGAATTTGTCGCTGAGGTAATCGAAAAGTTCACGCATTTTTACAAAATAAGGACGGGTTTCCTCCACATTATTTAGCAAAGGCGGTACTGCCATTAGTCCCTGGACGTTTAGATTTTCAAATTCATAGAATTTATCAGCGACCTTATAACTGTCATCCAGATGAAAACCGTATTTTGATTCTTCCGCGCCGATATTAATTTCCAGCAACACAGGGTAAACTACACCGGAGTTTTTGGCGTGTTTATTCAGCTCCTGCGCCAGATGAAAACTATCTACAGACTGGATCATGTCGAAAAAACCAACAGCCTTTTTCGCTTTGTTTGTCTGGAGGTGCCCGATCATATGCAGATTGTACGATTCTCTCTCCGCCGGATATTTCGATTCGGCTTCCTGAATCTTGCTTTCTCCGAAAAGCGTTAACCCGGCGTCAAGCGCGCATTCAACGGCTTCATATGAAAACGTCTTGGTTACCGCCATAAGATGAATATCGGACAGTTCCCTGCCGGATTTCTCAGCCGCTTGCGCAATATTCTCTTTTATTCTGTTAATGTTGTCTGTTATTCTTATTTTATTCATTGTTGTATGTGTTACATTGTGCTAAAGTTTATCAACCATTGATTTTCAATTTTTATTAATAATAGAAAATAATGAGAAAAAATAAAAGATAAATTAATTTCCAATGATTGCCGAACCTGAATTAAACCTCTTTAAATACATAATTAAACTTGCGCGCGGAGAAAACCTGAGCGCGGGCGAAGTCAGTGAAATATTCGAGATCATGGTATCGGGTAAATCCGAACCGGTACAGGTGTCATCCCTGTTGACTTTGCTTTACAAAAATGGTGAAACGCCGGAAGAGATTTTCGGATTTGCCCAGTCGATGCTTAAACACGCCATAAAGATTCATCCGCAAACCTGCGAACCCGCCATCGATACCTGCGGGACAGGCGGAGACAATCTGAATACGATAAATATCTCCACCGCATCATCATTTGTGCTTGCGGCAGGCGGTATTCCCATAGCAAAACACGGTAACCGCAGTATCACATCAAGATGCGGTAGCGCGGATCTATTGGAATCCATGGGAATAAAAATCGATCTTGAGCCTGAAAAAGTGAGGGAATCCATAGAAAAAATCAATATCGGGTTTATGTTTGCTCCGCTATACCATCCGGCTATGAGGCATTTAGCGCCTATACGCAAAAATTTGCCGTTCAGGACAGTATTTAATCTGCTCGGCCCTCTTGCCAATCCGGCACAGGTAAAACGACAGGTAACAGGGGTTTTTCATCCCGACCTTATAATACCGATGATAACAGCTCTGAAAAAACTCGGATCGGAAAAAGCGATTGTTTTCTCGGGTGAAATCCCTCAGGAAAATTGTTATATTGACGAGGTTTCCCCATTCGGGAAAACACATTTCGCCATGCTCGATAACGGAGAAATAACCACTTTTGAGTTTGAGCCGCTAAACATACCTTTGCGAAAGTTTTCCATATCCGATCTGAAAGGAACAACTGCTCAGGGTAATGCTCAAATAATAGAATCCATATTCAGAGAAAAATTAAACACACCTGTTTGCCAGGTAATAAAACTCAATTCAGCCTGCGCTTTTTATCTGTGCGGAAAATGCGACAGTATCGAATCCGGATTTGAGTTTGCCGGTGAGATAATTGAGTCTGGAAGAGCGTTTGAGTTGCTTGAAAAATGGCGCGCGTTTATTTGATTTCTGTTTCTTTTTCTGAACCAACAGTTAGTGCGATGAAATCGCTGTCTTCCTTAAACGCACTGAAATCAGGGTCGCTCTTTGCTTTATTTCTGTATTGCGGATAAAGCTCAATAGCTGTAGCCAGATATTTGAGCGATTCTTCTTTATCACCTTTTACCGCATACATACAGCTTTTATTATACCATGGAGCCGGATAAGAAGGATTAATTTTTATTGCTTTATTGAAAGACAGGATCGCGTCATCCACTTTTTTCATGCAACCTTGCGCAACACCCTTATTACACCACGCGTTATCGTCCTGAGGATTAATCATAATCGCTTTGTTAAACGATTCCAGAGCTTTATCATATTTGCCCAGATTACCGAGTATATTTCCCCTGACAAACCAGGCGTCGGCATTTTTCGGGTCAAGTTTAAGAGTATGATCAAAAGCCGCCAGAGATTCCTCGTATCTTTTTAGATCATTTAATAAAACCGCTTTATAATACCATGCGTCAACAAAGTTTTTATCGTAGTGAATAGCGGATTCAAACGAATTCATCGCTTCGACAGGACGGTTTATCTCGCTATATGCCAATCCTTTTGCGCAATGAGCCTTAGCCATGGATGAATCGAGCGCCAGGGTTGTCTCAAAACATTGTATCGCTTCTTCGTACCGGTTGAGATTATGCAGTACAATACCCCGGTTGTAAAAATAATCAGCGGATTTTCTGTCTAAAACAACAGCTTGTGAAGAGCATTCAAGGGCTTTTTGCCAGTCGCCGATGTTTCCCAAAGTTATACTTTTATTATGCCATGCCTGTGCGCAATCGCTTTTAAGTTCAATGGCTTTATCGAATGAATTTATTGCTTCATAATATCGTCCGATTGAGTCAAGAACAATTCCGCGATTGTAATAAGCGACATATGATGACGGATTATTGCGTATAGCCAGATCAAACATTTTCAGGGCATTTAAATAATCTTTTTTGCCCGCTAACTCAATCCCTTTTTTTATAGCCGATTTATTGTCAGGTTTGTTTTGTTGCGCATCTTCTGCTGTTTCGGGGGCGGAATTATCGCTTTCGATCTGCCCGAAAGCTTCGTATATTATTCTCGATTCCAGTTGTGGATGAACTGTTGAGTTTGTTTTAAAACTGTTTGTGTTCTCTTGAGCCACCGCATTTATAACAGCTAAAACTATCGATATAATAAAAAACGACATAATTAAGGTACTTTTTCCGCTTTCACACATGCTTTAAGTAATGGAGCAAATATTATGCCGTTTTATGAAATAAGAATAAATTTAATATGCGAAAACCGTATTAAAAATCCCAGATTATATTTCTGAATTCGGAATCGTTTCTATATGCAAGAAAACTTTTCTCGTCCTTTGCTTTCTTTTTATTTGAAGGGTCGTATATGATTGATTTATCAAGCGAATTCAACGCTTTTTCTTTTTCACCGGACATAGCGTGAATTATTGCTTTTTTATACCACGCAGATGAATATTCAGGATATATCTCAAGAGCTTTATCATAGGCATCCATGGCTTCTTTTGGTTTTTCAAAATCCATCAGGACGTTTCCTTTGTTGTAAAATGCCTCAGCAAATTTCGGATCGCATTCGATGGTTTTATCGAAGGCAAACAATGCCTGGTGCAGTTTATGTTGTCTCAAATATACTATTCCTTTCGCGTTCCATGCACTGGCGAAAAAATTGTCGATATCGGTTGTTTTTTCATACGCTTTTATAGCTTCATCAAAGTTTTGAGTTTCAAATAAGGCAACACCCAGATTATACCATGCTTCCTTGAAATCCGGTTTGTAATCTATTGCTTTGCGGTATGCGGCAAGGGCTTCTTCCGTGCGTTTAAGATGGCTTAAGGATAATCCCTTGTTATACCATGCGAGAGAATAGCCCGGCTCAACTTTGATAGCTTTGTTAAAAGCATGGAGCGCACCTTCATACATAGATTGCTCAATAAGTTTAGCGCCTTTTTGGTTCCACATAACCGCTTCATACTTTGGACTGTCGTTTTTTGAACACCCGCAGAACAAAACCAATACCATTATAAGAACAAGAATGTTCAATTCTTTTTTGCTAATTATCATAACATGTTCCTGTTTAATTTATTTTACATAAAATAAACATTTTTGCTTATATTATCGGCATTTTAAAAAAAAAGGCAAGATTTTAGAGACAGGTTTATTTTGTTATTTTTTTGAACATTTCATCCTGGCTGAATTTCTTGAAATGTTTGTCTTCCATAGCTAATTTTTTTAAAGCTTTATCAACTTTAAATGCCATCGACAAAGATTCCAGGGTTTTTTCCCTGTTATTTTTAATTGAATAAATACAAGCAAGGTTATACCATGCGTCACCAAATTCGGGATTGATTTCAATAACCTTCGACAATAGATCAAATGCCTCATCGATTCTATTGACTCTGATTAATGCGTATCCCTTAAGAGTCAGTGCATCATAATCCCGAGGATTGAGTTCAACGACTTTTTCAAAAGATTCCAAAGCTTTATCCAGTTCATTAAGCTCAAAAAGAGCTACTCCTCTGGCAAACCACGCGTCGACATAGCTTCCATCTAACTCAATAGCTTTTTCGTATGCGGTAATTGCCTTGTCCGGGCTTTTCAGCTCCTCAAGAACGTATCCTTTGTTATACCATGCTTCAGGATAATCCGGAATCAGTTCTATTGCGTTATTCAGAGCATAGAGCGCTTCCTCAAATTTGTTCTTGGCAAGATATTTAACCGCTGAATTATACCATCTGCGCGCACAAACGTTATAGTTGGAATCCGGTTTTGATTTCAACGATAACAAATTTTTCTTCAACATAGAAAAAAATTTTAACCTGAGCACAATCCAGTATATCCTCCACACCCTATATATTGCTTTTTTTGTAGTTGCATTTTTTTTGTAATGGTAAAAATAATAAGACAATATTTTATCATTACAATTAATAAATCTTTTCCTGAACCCGTGAAATTATATACCTGTTTACTATCATCAGCATAGGGAAATACCGCATCGGCATCATTCCGTAGTTTAACAAAGAAATATTTGTATAATATATTACAATAAATGTGTATTATGCAATCAAAATTAATCTATTATTTTTTTAAACTCGGCATCTGCCGCTAAGGAAGAGAAATTTTTCTTTGCTTCTTCTTTAAAATCAGGATTCAGCCTTACTGCTTCCGCCAGGTTTTTCAGAGCGTTTTTCATATCACCTTTGAGAAAAAATGAAAATGCGAGCATATACCACGAGAAAGAATCATCCGGATTTAATTTTAACGCTCTTTTAAACGATTGACAGGCGGAATCAGGCTGATTTAATTCCAGATAAGCTGAACCACGGTTATACCATGCTTCCTCATCTTCCGGATCCATCTCAATTACCTTATCGAAAGTTTCTACGGCTTCTTCATACATTTCTTTAGCCATAAGAGCGGCTCCTTTGCTGAACCATGCGTCAGGATCATGGGGATCAAGTTCGAGCGCCTTTTCAAACGATTCTAAAGCATGCTCATATTCTTCCAGTTCCATAAATATTGTCCCTTTGTTGAACCATGCCTCGGCATCATCGGGATTAAACGCTATGGTTTTATCGAAAGCTTTAAGCGACTCATCAAACTCACCTTTTTGCTCAAGAACGATACCCTTGTTGTACCATGCGTTTGGATCATCTGGAACCAGCTCTATAGCTTTATCGAAGGCGATTAACGCTTCATCAAGTTTACCTAAAGTTATCAGAACAGATCCTTTGTTGTACCAACCCATTTCTTCTTGTGGATTAATCATAAGTATTTTATCAAACATAGCCAGCGACTCCTCCGGTTTGCCCGCCTCAAGGAGAGCTTCTCCGGAATGTTGGAGCAACGATATATCATCGGGCTTGATTTTAAGAGCTTCGTTGAATATATCAACCGCTTCATCAAAGTTCTGTGAATTCATCAATTCTTTGCCTTTTGAAAACAACTCATCAAAATTATTCATATTCTTCTTTCCTTCCGGGAAAATTATAAAACATTAACTTAACTTATATAAAATAGGTATCGTGTATAGTTCTCATGTTTTAAAGATTATCACACCTCTGAAACCTTCTACAATCTATATTAAAATTAAATACGAAATATTTGTATATAATTCTTTCTTTATTATTCGCGATACCATCCGGAATGTTAATATTACAGCTAAAATTATTCTGCTGAAATCTTATATGTATTATATCATATAAATATAGTTCATAACATAATTTAAAGATTACAGTTTGAATGGTTTAAAAATAAAGCGCCCGATTATTCCAATCTATTATTTATCAATTTTCAATATTAAAGGAAAATCTTTGTTTGCAAACAGTTGCATATTATGATATAATTAATATAAGCGTTTGAATGTTAATACTAATCATCATAATTCAGGAGAATCGGTATGAAAATTAAACGGACAACGGTAAAATCATGGTTATTTATCGGGCTTTTGTTTTTCGCGCTTAGTATGGAGCAGGCGTTTTGTTCGCCTACAATAACACGCCTTACCGAAAATAGTTATCCGGATACCCAACCGGTATTAAACGGTAACGAGATTATTTTCTTAAGAAATTATAATATGGCTCTGTATAATAACGGTACAACCACCGATTTAACTTCAGACTTTCCTACGAACCAGTATTCAAACATGTTGAAAAGCGGAGATTATCTTGCGTACAGGCAATATCATGAAGGCCAGTTTACCACATATTACTCTGATGGTACCAATACAACCGAGCTTATACCCAACGGCGATACGGAAAAATTAGTGGATCTCAAAGGAAATACACTGTATTTGTGGAATTACCAGACAAATGCTTTCAGAAAATACGATGGCACAAATTTTACTTCTTTGCCAAATACGTCATATCCCAATGAGAAATATGGACGGCCAAGCATAGATATGAATGGTGATAAAATCGTATGGGGAAACGGGACTTTGTATGTTTACGACGGTACTAATACAACAGAATTAACTGCTCTGGGGATATGCCAGCGTCCCGCAATCAACGCGAACAGAATCGCGTATGTAAATCCTTTCGCGGAAGCATCGAATATTATGTTGTATGATATCGCAACGGATACCATATCATTAATATCTACTACCGCTCCGTATATTGTTGAAGACGTCATGTTATACGGCGATATTATTGTCTGGCTGGAAAAGGCGGGTACAAGTAGATACACGATCAAATCGTACGATATATCCGATGGAACTGAAACTTTGATAGCCGAAAACGCGTATTTGAACGGATATGACCTGGATGTTGATAAATTTGTGTTTTCACAAAATGTTACGGGTTCATCGTCCGAGTTATTTCTCGTAGATTTCAGCGACGCGCAACCATCGGTTCCGGAGCCTGCTTCTATAATACTGTTAATAATGGCGTTGGGTTCTATGGCGCGTAAAATCTTTTTTTAAAAACGGATGCAAAGCATCCATACAAAAAGTTTCTGTTTCTTTTTTCAAAAAGAAAAAGATCTTTTTGTTTTATTATCGCCGGATTAAACGCAAATTACTTATTATTCGTTATTAACAGGATACTTATATTCAAAAAGCATATTAGCGCCGAAACTTCGTAGTTGTATAACCGCGTATTTTCCTGTGGATCGGGATTGAACAGCGTAAATATCGCCTACCATCGGGTCCTGATAAAATGCCTGGTATCCGCCGGAAGGTACGGATGTAACCTCGTTTAAGCTGGTGTAGCTGGATAACCTCTTGATTCTGGCGGAATCGTCGGGTATGCCGATATAGCTGTGGCCGTCTCCAGCGTTTGAAGTATAGTAAAGATCGCCGGCGTCATAGGCGCCTATGGATTTAGTTGAAAAGTACCATGAATTGTTAAGCACATTTATATCCGGTGTATTCCCGTCAGTGTAAATCTGGCTTGATGACGATGTAATTTTACCGCCGGATACCACAACTTCTCCCGTAACCGTTTCCTGATTGATTTTGCCTTCGGTTATAGTTATATCTCCAAAAGGAGCGGATAAACCGAAGGCAGTATCGCCCTGCATTTGCGAGAGGGTCAGTTTATCGCCATCGACTTTGAAAGTGAATGTTGTGGATCTCCTGTCTAAAGTCCATTCCTGGCCGGTAGATTTGATTGTTGCCCGCCTGCTCCAATCGGTATTGACTACAATAACGTTGTTGGACGGGTAATATATAGGGTTGCCTTTATAATACAGGATAAAATTGATATCGGACAAATTCCTGAAATCGTCGAGTAACGCCTGGTCCAGCTGGCTGTAATTCTGCCCCGTTGTAAGATTTGACCTGAAATCGTCGGCGACATATTTCATGAACCCGCGCCTGTTCTGGTTTTCGTATGAGACAAACATTTCCTCAAGGGTTTTTTTAACTTCGAAGCGCAGTTTCTGCTCTTTTGCCGGATCGGTATTTTCAGGATCATTTTGGATTTTATTGATCTCATCGTATAATTTTAAGTATTTCCTATATTCTGTGGATGAATATTCTTTTGGCTCGAGCGATTTGTTTATATAATCCAGAAACCCGGTAAAATCAACGGGTATTATGTCGTATTTCGGCACTCCGCTCAATAGATCCATGATTTCTTCTGTCTGAAGCGGATATTTGGATACCTGCGGTAAAATCGATGCCAGTTTATCTTTTACGCTGTTTATTTTTTCTGCAGTTGCCTTTTTATTCTCTGCATATTTCTCGTAGTTTATTCTGTACTGCATAAACCGGTTAGTTACCTGATTCAACTGGGCGGGGGTAGGGGAATCGACATTATCGAAATTATAGTTGTTTATGTTTGGCCTGAAGTTTACCAGCCTGAAATCCTTTAATAAATTGATAAAATTCCGTTCGGAGTTTTTTATATCATCAACGCTTTTATTGATGGCGATACAATCAATTAACGTTTCTTTGTAACCCGAGTTGATGAATTCGCGCCATAATTTCAGCGATTTTTCCCGTTCTTTGAGTATGGTGTCGATAATTTCTATGTATTTGTCCAACATAGCGGTTAAATCCTGATAATTGGCGTATAGTGTTCTGTATATTTGTGGGCATTTGGCGAACAAACCGAACCCATCTAAAGCTTCGCCAAGTTTCTGTAACCGGTTCACTACGCCTTTGCTTATTAAATTGTTGTCGTTGAATTTATCGAAATCAAAAGATACTACCGTATAGTTAAGTTTCTTAAATTCCTCATCTTTTTCCGGGTCAATTTTGAAGCTGAATGATTTTGAGCCGTTTATAACGATTTCCCTGCCGGCGAGATTGCTCATCAGCCGGTTTAATCCGGATAAATCGCTGTGGATCTGTTCAAGGCGGATGATATCGGATTCTTTGTTTATTATACCGCTGATGGAGTTCATGTAAACGGCTGATTCGCTTTTTACTTCCTGAAGCAACTTTAGATTTTCTTTCAGTTCCGATATAGGTTTGATTTTTTTGTTCTCAACGAGTGATGCCATGCGCGGATACAGGTTCCTATCAAGCGAATCTTTGGTTTTCTGAGCCATTTTCAATTCTGTCGCGAAATCCAGATCGCCGATTTTGGTTTTTGGCAATCCGCCGATAAGGTTGCCGTCTTTATCGATATATTCATTGATCTTGTATGCGCTTTTAACCTCGTTTATTTTCTCAACGATGTACTCAAGTTGTTTATCAAAAGAGTCCAGCTGGGTATCGAAGGCGGTTTGCGCTTCTTTCATGTATCTTTTTGCGGTTTTAACAAGTTCCACAAGGTCTTTGTCTTTGGGGCTTAGAAAAGGTGTCTTTGTATAACTTGATACCGAACTGCTTATGCTTAAAACTGTTATATTCCCTTCTCTATAAGGTGTTGGTTTTGTATCAGTTGATGGTGGGGATTGTGAATAGACAATTGTTTTATCCTTGATGGTTTCCGTTACTTCCTCTCCGCCGGTTTCCGATACGTTGCCGCTTATATCTTTCATAGATAAGTATTTTTCTTTATTTTTCGGGTCGTTCATCCATTTTTGTTTTTCTTCTTCCGTGTTGAATCCCATTACTTTTGTGGTAATCACTTCTTTTTCTTCATAGACGGGTACTTTTATTTCTTTTTTTGTTAGCGGGTCGTATTCGGTTTTGTAACGGATTATTTTTCCAAGTTGTTTTTCCTTGAATGAGTACGCCACTTTTATGCGGAAATATTCTTTTGGTGTTGTTTTGCTGTATTTAATTGTTTTTTTGGTACTTAATGTCCATGTGGGGCCTATGTACAGGGTACCCTTTTCAAGCCCTTCATAAATATTGATAATATTCAGTTTACACCAGTTATTGAAATTTTTCAAATCGCTGTAATTTATATCTGAGATGGATTTCGTGCCTGTTCCACCGAGATTAATATAATACAGTTCAAGTTTTTCTTTCATTACCGATACATTATAGCCTTCTGTGATTATTTTGTCGGATTCGATATTTTTATTATAGTCATCGAGTTCTTTTTTGAGTTTGTATGTTTCATCAAGAGTTTGTAGAGCGGATGATAACGGTTTCGGGTCTTCATTATATTTCAGGGCGAAAAAGCCGTCTTTTACCTGTTTGTATATGGCGGGGCGATCTTCAAGGAACTGGAGCTTTTCTTTTCCGAGTGCCTGTAGTTTTGAGCTGAATTCCCGGACAGCCTGTTTGGCTTTCATCTTGTATTCGGCGCATTGGCGTTTTATCTCCATGTTTTGTTCGTTTCGCATATTTTCAAAATATTTTACTTCGTCTTCGAGATCGGCCTGGAGCGAATTGTAGAACTGGTTATTAACGCGCATTTCAATTTCGTTTTTCGGATACGGGTAAAAATCTTTGCCGGTAGCTTTCTGGTATTCGGTGAAAAGCTCATAACATTGCCCGTAAAAAGTATTGTATGATGATGCGTGTCCTGAATAAACTTCTTTCGCCGATGGATTGCGTATAAGTTCAAATACCTTGTCGGCCGGTTCTTTCGATAACCTGCGCGATATGTAAAAGTTATATACCGATCCCATTTTATATTCTTTCATCGATACAACAGCTGTTTCAAGCGAAGCGAGAATAACCTGATAGGGCATAGTTACAAGAGTATCTAAAACGGTTAGGAAATTGCCGCCTAACTCGGGGCTTAAAAACAGTGACGGTTTAACGAAATTGAACGCGAGGTCTAAAGTTTCGTTGTAAAAATCCTTCGCGTCTCCTTCCCTTAACCATTTTTTAATGGCTTTATTAAATTTCGGCGCCGCTATTACGGCGTCCATCATATCCGGTGTTATAACAAACGTGCTTTTTGACAGCGCTTCTTTTGTATATCCGGCATCGACATAAGCCTTGTAGCATTCTTCCTTAATTTTATCGCCGATTTTTTTGGTTATTTCGTTAGCGAACAAATCGCTATAGTTTTCCTGAAAAACTTTTCTCAATCTCTCGCGATATTTTGCAAAAACCGCGTTTTCTGCGTACGCGATGTTGGAGAAAAAAACCAGTATTAACAGTGATGATAAAAACAACCGTAAAAAATATTTCATTTGTATTATTCTCCCCTGATTATATTAATAAATGAAGTTTCCGGTCAGTTCGAGTGTTTTTTCCTCATAATCTAAAGACGAATCATCGTACCTGTTTATTGTATTAAGAAACCTTATTTTAAATACCGCGTCGATTTTTGAGAACATCCTCGGAGTATATCCAAGTTCAAGCGAATAGCCTGTCCGGCTTGAATTGCTGTTGGCGTAAGAGACATCGTTTTTGTTCCAGAAAACATCGTTTTGAAAATAGTATTTCTCATAAATATCTATTTTACAGTTTGAGTTGAAACTATAATAATAATCTTTCCCGCCTGAATTCTCATATGATTCTTTATTGATTGAGTAACTGTGGTTTGTGGACAAAAACATTTTCGGCATAAGTTTAATCCGCCTTATACCGCATGACGGCCCGAAACAGATTAAATCGGAATGGTAATGGTCGCAATCGTAGGCGTTTTCATGTTCCACAAAGAAACCGATATTGGCTTTGTTCAAATAATAGTTCCAGTTTGTGTTGTATATGTTTCTTATCCCATCAGATTGTTTGTCGGATCGTTTGAGCCTGCTCTGGCGGTATTCGAATTCCCATTCGAGATTCCCAATACCCGGAATGGAATACATCAACAGTGATACGCGCGGTACGTAGTTTTGCTGTCTGATGGTATCGCTGTTCTGGAGCCCTGTTTTATACCACATATACCCTGCGAGTACCCGTGCGATGCTCCACAACCTGTAGTTTGCGTTGAACCTGACCATTTCCTGATCGGTGGGGGCGGAACCGAGATTGCTGTAAAAGTTTGGCTGAACACGTTCGTAACCGCCTTCGAAAAACATTTTCTTAATCTGACCGGAAAAATCCGAGCGGTAAGCCCAATCGGTTTTTTTGCCTGTTGATTTGTCGCGTTTGTTTTCATAAAACATACTGCGGGCGAGTTCGGAGTTTACATATACGCCATTCAATAACCCGTAGTTGAGATTCTTCAGCGAGGCGTCCATGCTGTATACATTATTTTTTGAGGCGGGCAACTCATAAATACTGGTGTTGCGGTCTTTTATCGAGCCGGTATCGTCCCAGTTGCGCGACATATTCAACCCTGCTTCAAATTTATCGCCTACCGTTGTGTATGTCCGTGTGCCGATAACCTTGCGCTCGTAACGGTTGCCTTCAGTCCCGCGCCATGTTCTGCCGGCGACAATTATTGAGCCGAGATAATTGTTGTCGCCATACTTGATTTTTCCGGTACCCTGTAATCCTTCGAGATTATAATTGAGGGTATATGTTGACAGGTTGCTGTATATATCGCCGAACTCAATGAGGAATGCGTCTTTGCGCTCAAACCGGGTGTACAGGTCGGTTATATGCCATTTGCGGTAATCTATGGTTTCATCGTCGGTGTTTAAGAGATTCATTTCGTAATCGAGATTATATAGTCCGTCGTTTATGGAATTTCTCTGTGAGATATAATAATTGAGCTCGTAATTTGCTCCGGGTGAAAGAAAAGACTGCTCTTTGTTTCCGGAAATATCGTTGAAATAGACCCTGTTGTTTCCCTGAACGGAAAACGAACTTTTTACCGATCGGATACCCGGAACAACATATTGATTCGCCCAGCTACCTTTTTCAGGCAATCCGGTTTCCGGTATTTCCATGGTTTCCGATTCTTTGCCTTCTCTACCGGGTTGAGGTACATATACTTTTTCTTCGATTGCTTCTTCAGGCGGAGAATCAAAAACCTGCAAAGAATATGTGGGATGCGCAACGAGTACCACCAGAATCGGCAATAACAGCACGACAAATCTAATAAAAAACATAAATCCCCCTGAATTATAAAGATATATAAATTATTTAATTTGGAATACAGGAAAAATAAAGTGATGAGAAAAGATAAAATCAAAAATAACGGGAAACAACACATTCTGTTTGCTTATTAAAAAATATCGGATTCATTATCAGGATATTTAATTATTTAATGAAATTTTTAATGATTGAATTAACTATGATGGAGAAACTTAAATAAATACAGCATCATATCAGTGAAAATATGTTATATGGTTTTGGCATGGATAAATATTCTTCAGTAATCGGCTAACAAGTCGATATATTAAACTATAATGCTGGATTTGCCTTGTTTTGGCTGTTTATCCCGGAAGCAACTATCACAATTTTACGGAATTATCTCTGGTAAAAAAAATTTTATTCGATCACAAATAATATTATATTGTACAATAATGATTTATGATAAACTGATTTTTATGGTTGAATATTGAAAATATGCAATCCAAAACTCAATCAATCTATCAACAAAAGGAGGGGTTCCTTGAAAAACTCAGTAAAATTTAAATTGATGATGGTACTTGGAATTTGTGTATTGATAGCCGGGTGCAAAGCCGCTCCCAAAAAAAATACCGATTTTGTCCAATCGTCAATAATGACAAAACAGGAAAAATTCCCTTTTCACAGCGCATGGGTTAAACCCGGATTGGATAAAACATTATATAATAAAGTATATGTTGCACCGGTTAATACATCATATGTATTGTTAGATGAGAAAGATTGGTGGAAATATTCATTCAGGACATACAGCGAACTGAAAAAAGATGTCAGCGATATGGGAAACTTTATGCGTGAAACATTTATCAAGGCTTTTAAAAACGATCCGAAAAAACGGTTTAAGGTAGTTAAAAAACCGGATGAGAAAACATTAATTCTGGAACTCGCTATTACCGAGCTGACGCCCAATAAACCTTATTTGAAATTAGCAAGGTTCGCTCCTTTCGGCGCGGGCGCGGCCGTTACACTTTTAAATCAGACAAACCTTAGCACCGTCGCTTTTGAATCGAAAATACGTGATGGCAAAACAGGCGAAATATTGGCTATGTTCGCTGACCGCGAACAGGAGAAAAAGTCTATCATAACTACCAAAAACTGGACGTGGTACTCTCATGCCAAAGGAATTGTGGAAGATTGGGCAAACCAGTTTGTGCAAATCGGCAATAAAAAAGAAGAAGAGGTAATTAAGGATTCCCCTACATTTGAACTTAAACCATGGTAAAAACCATCGGTTAAATCAAAATAAAAAAAGGGAATCCGAATTATCAATAAATGCCGGATTCCCTTTTTTAAAAGCAATTATTTTTTCAATTTGAGACCCCTGCATAACTATCAGACAATCTGAAATTTGCGAGATTGTATATTCATATCGTTATATTAAATCATATTTGTATACCCCAAAGCGGTATACATCATGCGATTATTGCGCAAATTACTTATTTTTAATAGATAACGCTATATTTTCACCGATAGAAGCATTTTTGTCGATCTATGGATGGAATTTCGATCTGGCGGGAAGAATCCATTTTAATGATTAGTGGATCAAATCTTATAGGACTGAGTAGAATCAGGTCAATAAAAAGGAGAATCACAGGGTTTTTAAAAATGGTTTTATATGGCAATATATATTTCCGGATGTATTAAATGCTATGCGGAGGTGAGGATAATGAGTATAAGAGACATAGTGAAAATTATATCGTATTCAAACGAACCGTTTTCCGGCCGGATTGAAGCGGGCGAACTTCTTGGATATCACCTTAAACATCTCATTGATGAACATCCCGTGGTTGTTGGAATACCACGAGGCGGTGTGATTATAGCGCGCGAAATAGTGCATGTGATCGACGGTGAGCTTGATGTTGTTTTATGCAGGAAAATCGGAGCTCCACGTAACCCTGAACTCGCGATAGGTGCGGTATCGGAAGAAGGAAAATTGTTTTTGGACGAAAGGGTATCGGGGGTAATGGATGAGAAAACCCCGTATATAATTCGTGAAAAAGAAAAGCAAATGGCTGAAATAGAACGCAGAAAAAAAATGTATCGGGAGATCAAACCGAAAATCAATCTCGAGGGGCGAACGGTTATTATCACTGATGACGGAGTAGCCACAGGTTCAACCATGAAAGCGGCCGCATGGAGCATACAGCAGGAGAATCCGGAGAAAATTATTATCGCCTTACCAGTAGCGCCTTCGGAATCGCTCGATAAATTGAGCGACGTGGCTGATGAGATCATTTGTCTGCGAACCCCCCGTTTTTTTGAGGCGATAAGCCAGTTCTATTCCATATTCAATCAGGTGGATGACTCGAAAGTGCTGGAAATCCTCAAATACGAGTTCGTTCACAGTTCCGGACAATAATTTTTTATTGTAGCGAAGAGACCATTCATTTTGTCAAATCCGATAACGAAAAACGGATGATGTAATTCTATAATATCCGGTATGCTTACGTTAAGGTAAACTGAGGCAGAATTGTAGTTTATATGCAATAGGGATGAAAAGCCCTTATAAACAACAATCTTAACCGAAGGAGTACTACCATGGATTACCCGCAACAAACCGCCAGCCGGAAAACAGGAGTTGATAAATTTGTTGACTATTTAATGCAAATCTATGATGATAGCATTAATACATCAAACCCATCATGGCAGGCAGGGCGTAAGATGTTTCAAAACAGGTACGGATATAACGACAGCGATATATCCGGTTTTAATCCGGCATTAACTGATCACAAACAAGGAGCTCAAGTTACCAGGCATATACTCGGGCATGGAGGCGTCGTATTAGCCGGGCGGGGAATGGATGACAAATTCGACATAATTCCCGGCAGGCGAGGTATCGGCGAATTATTGGGATACGGTATCTCAGGAATCGCCCAAATTTCAGATATAGCCCAAAAATTTAAGTTTTTTGGCGATGCCGATCATATTGCCGGGCAGGCTGACGTCGAGATATTGAACGATTATACCGCCCGTGACATAGCTAACGCATTTACCCGCGCATATGATGGTAAATACTCGAGAGATCAGCTCAGGCAAAAGTTAATGAATTTACTTTGCAAATGAAAAGGGAGAATTTATGAAGAAAATTTTTATCGGAATATTCATCGGATGTTCTTTTTGTTATATTTATTTTTATCCTTATGAGAGTGAAATCGGCTCTGAACTCTCACAAAATAAAAAATATAAACTTTTATATACCGCTGAAAAATTCGGCGGAATATTTACTGGCTCTTACAATCACTATGTGAGGGTGATAGACACTTCTAACAACAAACTATTACTTTCCTATTTTGTTGAATCCGACGATATAAAAAGCCGGGAAAATAAAGCCCATTGGAATGGCGATACCATAACCGTAAAAATCAACGGTTTTTATTCCAATGACCGAAAATTACAGAAAATTGAGGTTACTGAAGAAAAAACGGTTTTTTATTTCCCGCAAGGATACGCTACAAAATAATTTTACTGAAACAGGTATTTTTTATATAGATTGTTAACGGCAATCTTCTTTGACGCATCTATCTTTTCCGCTATTTCGAAAATATTACCGTAACCTTTACCGAGCAGATCGTTTGTAAGAAATATGAGGCAATCGAAATTCTCTTTATTTAAATCCGATATTATACCGTTCATCCTGCCTGCCTCGAATAAAGCTGTTTCGCCGTAAGTAAATGTTTTAGCAACATTTCTGCCGATGTGCAGGTTTTTGTGCTCGTCTTTGCATAATACGCAAATACGGGCCGACCTGAAATGCCAGCGGATATCGTCTATAACATGATTAAATAGTTTTTCGTTGCCGGAACGTAAAATTAAAAAAGATGGTGAATCTATGTTATGTATATTCCATTCAAATGGACGTGTAATATATTTCCAGCCGATTCCTTTTCGCGTGTCGGGGAAATCCTTTATGAACTGACGTTTAAGGATATAGCGGTACAGGGATTCGTAATGGTTCACCATTGAATCGATATTGAAATGATCCGATATGAATTCCCTCCCTTTTTCGCCGAACTTTTTTCCAATTTGCGGGTTTTTTATCAGCTCGACAATTTTTTTCCTTAATGAATCAAGGTCATTGATAGCTACAACAAATCCGGTTTGGTTATCTTTGACAAGCGATGAGGTTTCCCCGGAATCCGTGGCGACAATCGGAATACCCATGGCCATGAGTTCCATTATGGAGTTAGACAACCCTTCGCGGGTGATTTTTTTGTTGCCGGACTTATCCTTGTAACTTCCAGAACATAGGACTCCGATATCAAATAATCCCATGAATTTTTCCGGTGTTTCGTTGCCGTCTAAGAAAATCACGTTATCCTTCAGCGGGGCGGATATTGTTTTCAAATATTCCAAATACCCATCGTTATGATGATTACCCATGATAATAAGTTTTACGGTTGAGATCTTGTCTTCGTTTATTATCTGGTATACGGTATATATGAGTTTATCGAGGCATTTTTCCCGTGATAACCTGCCGCAATAACCTATTATCGTATCTGTTGGGGTGATGCCGAGCGATTCTTTTATTGACTGGTCAACCTTATCTGGTGAAAAGACGGATGTATCGACACCGTTATAAATGAGTTCCACTTTTTTATGCGGGAACTCTTCTTTTGTTTTCTTGTAAACAGAATATGTCGAAGAGATTATGCAGTCGATAGGCGTTTTGTCGAACGCGAACGCCGATGTTATTCCGTCCTGTCGCTCGATTATTCGAGGCACTCCGGCAAGGTACGCGAGATAACTTCCTTCTTCGCAGTTGATTGTCTGGGCGATATCGATTTTGTTTTTATTCAGGTAATTGAGTATTTCGCGCGGGTCAATGGAATAAAAACATTCGCCGGAATCCTCAAATTTGTGCTGGAACTCGTCGCTTCCGGGGCTAATGAAATGAAAACTGAACCCGTTGCCGTTTAGTTTTGACGCGATATTCAAAAATGTTTTCGGAACACCGCCGATTCCAAAATAGCTCGATATAAATGCCAGCCTGATATTGTTTTTCATCTTATAAAATTTGCCTGTCCGTTATGTTCGTTCTGCCATAAATATTTTTTCTCGAAACAGTTGACGACTATTTTTATATCGCTTTTTATCGACCGGGCAATATTCTTGATGTTGGCGTACTCAAAATCAGGTGCGAAAAAATCGTTCATGATGAAATAGAAAATATCGTAACCGTTCCTGTTTATTATATCGACAAAATCGCCCATTCGGTTCAGTTCAAAGTTTTCACTCAGGGTATATACGTAAAACTCGTTTATCTGATGGTATTTAATTATTTCGCCGAAATTTTTCTCATGGCACAATACCGATATTTGCGCGTTTTTGAAGTTGTTTTGGATATCTTTGATTATATAATTAAAAAGATGGGTGCTGCCTGAGCGGAAAACAAGTATTTTCTTTTTGGTTTTTGTTGGGCAATCCCATTGAAGAGGATTGGCGAGAAAATGCGTTTTCGCTTCAGTTCGGCTATGGGGATAAATCTTTTTAAACTCATCGGATAAGACAAATCGGTATACTCTTTCGTATTCGTCGGTCATTTTATCAAGATTAAATTCAGATACCATTGTTTCTCTGGCTTTATCTCCTAACCTTCGGCGCAAATTTGAATCGGATATCAGGCGGTTCAGGTTATCGAGCATGGCGGACATATCGTCCACATCGGAGAGAAAACCGTTTTCGTTATCGCGCACCAGAGTTGACGTTTCTCCCGACGCTGTAGCCACAACAGGTACACCGCAGGCGAGTATTTCCATTATCGAGTTGGATAACCCTTCGCGAGTCGTTTTTTCCGATCCGTCCACTGCGATATATGTACCCGAACAGTTCACGCCAATATCAAACAGGTTGATTATCTCATGGGGTGATTCGGTTTCACCTGTAAAAACAACCGGTTCATGCAGGTTATATTTATCAAGCGTCTCATTTATAATCTGTACATAATCAGGATAAACTTTTCCTGCGAGAATAAGATTGATGTTTTTGTTCTTCTTCAGCAACTGGTGAAATACAACAAGGAGTTTGTCGATACATTTTTCTCTTGATATTCTTCCGAGATAACCGATTACGGTATTTTGCGGGTTTATGCCGTACTTCTCAAGCAAAACCGTATTTTTTTCTCTTTTGAAAAAACGATGTGTATCGACACCATTGTATATTAATTCGATATGTTTATTTGGATACTCGGTTTTTGAGAAATTATATCCCATTGGGGTTGAGCCGATAACACAATCTACAGGTTTGCGGTCGAACAAAAAAGCGGTGTTCATTCCGGCGAGTCGCTCTATTATGCGCGGCACACCGGCGAGGTACGCAAGGTAACTTCCGCGATCACAGTTATTTGTGTGAGCGATTTGAATTTTGTTTTCCTGGAGATAGTCTATAACATCTTGTGCGTGTGGAAGGTACACACATTTTCCGCATTTACGGAACCTTTCCTGGAAATCGTCTTTCTGGATGTTGATTATGTGGAACTCAAAACCGTTGTCTTTGAGGCCTTCGGCGATAGATAAATACGATCTGGGCACACCGCCTGTGCAAAAAAATTTCGAGATAAACGCTATTTTGATCTTATTGTTCATGAAGTATCCCGAGTGTCTATTTTTTGTACGCGAATTCTCTTATACGAATTATGGATTCGCGACAGTTTCGCCATCGATTAGCCGAATATGCCAATAGCATATTAAGTCTTGCTACACAAATCCAAACCGATTGTTTTCACCTTGCGGTGATGTCTGAAAAAAATCTCTTTTTGGTGTATTCGATTTCAATAGATTTTATTGAAGCATTATTCGTTCCTAAAGCTTTATATTTTTTTCTGAGTTTATATTTGGATATGGAAAAATCAGAGAATGGCGATAAAAATCCGCAATTAATAATAAAGTTGAAAAATTACCTTTTATAGAGCATCTTTTTTCAGATTATGAATATTCATTTAAATTGTATTTATGAATTATCATTTTCTTGTTGTTGTTGAAGACGCTCCTGCTCGAGCCGTTGCTGTTCCTGCCGTTCCTGCTCGAGACGCTCCTGCTCAAGCCGTTGCTGTTCCTGACGTTCCTGCTCGAGACGCTCCTGCTCAAGCCGTTGCTGTTCCTGACGTTCCTGCTCGAGACGCTCCTGCTCGAGCCGTTGCTGTTCCTGCCGTTCCTGCTCGAGACGCTCCTGCTCAAGCCGTTGCTGTTCCTGACGTTCCTGCTCGAGACGCTCCTGCTCGAGCCGTTGCTGTTCCTGCCGTTCCTGCTCGAGACGCTCCTGCTCGAGCCGTTGCTGTTCCTGCCGTTCCTGCTCGAGACGCTCCTGCTCAAGCCGTTGCTGTTCCTGACGTTCCTGCTCGAGACGCTCCTGCTCGAGCCGTTGCTGTTCCTGCCGTTCCTGCTCGAGACGCTCCTGCTCAAGCCGTTGCTGTTCCTGACGTTCCTGCTCGAGACGCTCCTGCTCGAGCCGTTGCTGTTCCTGCCGTTCCTGCTCGAGACGCTCCTGCTCGAGCCGTTGCTGTTCCTGCCGTTCCTGCTCGAGACGCTCCTGCTCAAGCCGTTGCTGTTCCTGACGTTCCTGCTCGAGACGTTCCTGCTCGAGCCGTTGCTGTTCCAAGCGCTCTTGCTCCTGCCGCTCCTGTTCGAGCCGTTGCTGTTCCAAGCGTTCTTGCTCTATAGCGTTTTGTTCAATTTGATTTTGTTCAGTCGTAACCGGTTGAATAGGAAGTTGTCCTTCGTCAGAATCTGATTTTTGTTCTTCCGATTCGGTTTTTTCGATAGGTTCAGATAATGCGGGTTTTATCGGTATCGTTTGATTAATTAATTGTGATTCAGTCGGAGCTTGCTCAACCGGAGCTTGCTCAACCGGAGCTTGCTCAACCGGAGCTTGCTCAACCGGAGCTTGCTCAACCGGAGCTTGCTCAACCGGAGCTTGCTCAACCGGAGCTTGCTCAACCGGAGCT